>ODAI012826536.1_pt1 | contig 20323 bp, 11 predicted proteins | sample 1539321 | NCBI WGS metagenome assembly ODAI01 (sample SAMN02144231, study PRJEB22623) | gut metagenome | biome: sheep rumen | host: Ovis aries | place: New Zealand
CACCCAGACGGTTGGCTCCGTGGTCGGAGAAGTTCGCCTCGCCGATACAGAACAGACCCTTGACGCTGGTCTGCAGCTCGTAGTCCACCCAGATACCACCCATCGTATAGTGGATAGCCGGGAAAATCATCATCGGGTTCTCGTACGGGTTCTCGTCCACGATCTTCTCATACATCTGGAAGAGGTTTCCGTATTTCTGAGCTACAACATCTTTGCCCAGACGCTGGATAGCCTCGCTGAAGTCGAGGAACACAGCCAGACCGGTGTTGTTCACGCCGTAGCCTTTGTCGCAACGCTCTTTGGCAGCACGCGAAGCCACGTCACGCGGAACGAGGTTTCCGAATGCCGGATAGCGGCGCTCCAAGTAGTAGTCGCGGTCCTCTTCTGGTATATCGCGTCCTTTGATCTTGCCTGCCTGCAGCAGTTTGGCGTCCTCCAGTTTCTTCGGCACCCAGATACGTCCGTCGTTACGCAGCGACTCGGACATCAGGGTCAGTTTGGACTGGAAGTCTCCGTGCTTCGGAATACAGGTCGGGTGGATCTGCGCGTAGCAGGGGTTAGCGAAATAAGCGCCGTGGCGATACATCTGCATAGCTGCCGAACCGTTGGAAGCCATGGCGTTGGTGGAGAGGAAGAAGGTGTTTCCGTAACCACCCGAACCTACTACTACCGCATGAGCGAAGAAACGCTCGATGCGGCCGGTTACGAGGTTACGGGCGATGATACCACGCGCACGCTTCTCGCCGTTCTCATCCGGAATGAGGACGATGTCCAGCATCTCGTAGCGAGTGTACATCTTCACTTTGCCTTTGCCGATCTGGCGGCTCAGTGCGCTGTATGCGCCAAGAAGCAGCTGCTGTCCGGTTTGACCTTTTGCGTAGAAGGTACGGGAAACCTGTGCGCCACCGAAAGAACGGTTGTCCAGCAGACCTCCGTACTCGCGTGCGAAAGGAACACCCTGCGCCACGCACTGGTCGATGATGTTATTGCTGACTTCCGCCAAACGATATACGTTCGCCTCGCGTGCGCGGTAGTCGCCACCCTTGATGGTGTCATAATAGAGACGATAGACGGAGTCACCATCGTTCTGGTAGTTCTTCGCCGCGTTGATACCACCCTGCGCAGCAATCGAGTGCGCACGACGGGGGCTGTCCTGAATACAGAAGTTCAGCACATTGAATCCCATCTCTGCGAGGGACGCAGCAGCCGACGCTCCGGCAAGACCGGTACCTACCACGATGACGTCCAGACGGCGTTTGTTAGCCGGGTTCACCAGTTTCTGGTGGTTCTTGTAATTGGTCCATTTCAACTCCAGCGGTCCCTCCGGGATCTTCGCATCCTTCGGAGTGATGACCGGAGTCGTTGCCTCTTTGACAGCCTCTGCGGCAGCAGCCTGAACCTGCTCGGTTACTTCTGCCGCCTTGTCCAGCACTTTCTCTGCCACGTCCAGAGCTGCCTCTGCTGCCTTCACTGCTACTTTTTTCGCAGCGTCTAATATTTCTTCTTTCTTTGCCATAAATAGGTAGAATTTATATATGTTTGCTATTTTCTACGTTAAGTACTCGTACTCTTATAACCGGATAACATGCATTCCGTCTATAGTATAAGTTTCTCCGTCCTGGCGTCGTATATACAGATGATTATCAATCATCAGCTTTTCCGCTTTCTTTATTGTCTGCGAGGGTTCCGTATGAATATCTGTGAGATTGCTTCCCGCGAATAGAGGTTCATACGTGACATCCCCATCCACTTGAATAAGTCGTGGATTTGTCTGGTCTCCATCGCTCCATCCGACAAAAGTGTATCCCTCATCCGCTACGGCGGTGATTGTCACCCACTCGTCACAGGCATACTTTCCTTCTCCTGTTGCCATGCCTCCTTCAGCAGTTGCTACACTTACTTGCGGGCGTTCCTTACGGAACTTATATCCCGCCCAACTGCTGTTAGCAGCATAGGCAAGCGAGTCCACCGAACAGCCGATCAGCACATTATACCGAGAATATAAACCGGTATAGTTATACTCAAACCATCTGTAAAAGCATTGCGCTTCAAGTTGCGGAGGAGTGACCGCATCGGAGATGATGGTACGCATGGAGTCGCAGTCATAAAATGCCATTTTTCCTACTTTCTCGCACGCTTCGGGCAGTCGTATCGTCTGCACATTGGGAAGGTGGTAGAAACCGCCCTCTTCAATCGTGCGGAGCGAGTCGGACAGCGTGACAGAATTAAGTCCCAGACACCCGGAGAAGGCATATTTGCCGACCGTTCGGGCTGTGTCCGGCAACACGAGGTCTGTCACACGTTGGCCGCCTACATATAAATAATTATTGTATAGCGGACTTGCTTCATCATGCTCGCAAGTGATGGCGGCATACGCAGCAAGATCCTCCACGTGTATCCGTATGCTGTCGGTACTGGAAAAACCGATTAGTCCTACATAACGGAGCGAACGGGGGATATGCAACTCCTTGATGCCTCTTAAAGCCTGCAGACCACCGGTCATGATGCTGTCCAGCATAGGCGGCAATTCCAGTTCGGTCAGACGCGGGCAGGCACGAAAGGCATACTCGCCGATTACACGAACGGATTGACCCATACGCACATAGTGGAGCGAATCCATTTCGTAGCACAGGTTAGAAGGGATATACAGCACCGAGTCGCCGATGAACATGCTGTCTATATGCGTGCTCCAGTTGCCGGTACTGCCATTATATCCCAATGCGGATGACATACTTCCACCCCTGCAATTCTTGGCGTTGAAACGTACAACCTTCAGTTTGCCGGCGTTAGCAAAGAGTCCGCTCGGCACAGATTGTACATCTTCGCCAAAAATGACTTCGCGCAAGTTTAACGGTTTGAGCCAGTAACTATTGACAGTGCATTTTACAGCATTGTAGTACATCTTGGTGAGGCTATGACAGCCTTCGAACGCCCGTTCGCCTATTTTGGTAATAGTCGTAGGGATAACCACCGATTCTACATCACTGTACCTCAGTGCCCATTCTCCGATTTCGGTAACGGTATATTGCACGCCGTTATGTGTTATTTGTTCGGGTATGACGACATGACCGGCATAAGCGGAAGTATTAAAATAGTCTTCCTGCGTGACAGTCGCTGTACGGGTAGAGTTATTGAGGTTATAAAAGATACCATTGATTTCCACGTCGTAGGCGAGAGCCAAGAGATTGGCACCCAGACAGAGAATAAATATCAATAGCCGTTTATTCATTGTATGTTACAGTTATGCGGCACAGAGCATCCCGATTCCCATGCCCAGATAATACAACGCTACAATCGTGAACGGCAGAATAACGATCGTTGCCATTACCGTGCTGATCACTTCTACACGTTTCTGCCATTTCAGGTTGTTCAGACCCATAGAGGTCATCGCCGAACCCACACCGTGATTGAGGTGCAGCCACAGCACTACAAACCACAGCAGATACAGCACGCAATAGATCTGTCCCCAAACAGGAGTAGTAAACAACTCTTTCACATAAGCTGCGCCGTTCTGCGGGTCAAACATACCGGTCTCTATTCCGGTCAGCTCGGCAAACTGCATCTTGAACCAGAAATTGTAGAGGTGCAGGCAGAGGAAACCGAGGATAATAAATCCGAGAACGAGCATGTTCTCCGACTCCCAAGTCACACCTTGTTTCTTCGCGCGGACCTCATAGCGGTCATTGCCACGCGCCGCGCGGTTCTGGATCGTCAGATACAGACCGTAGCAGAAATGAACCAGCACGAGGAAAGCAATTCCCAGCGATCCAATCACTGCGTACCAGTTAGCGCCAAGCAAACGGCAGATCGTGTTGTAAGCCTCCTCGCTGAACACCAGCGCAAGGTTCATACAACCGTGAAAAAGCAGGAACAGCACAAGTGCCGCTCCACTGAGGGCCATTACGAATTTACGGCCGACAGATGAATCTTTTAACCACATAAAGATTTAGTTTGATTAGATAAATATTTGAGTTAATTATGTATTTCCAACAAAATTGCATGCAAATTTACAACTTTTTTTGCATATTCCAAAATTTTTTTGTACTTTTGTGCCCGATTTGAGTAAAAAATCGTACATAGTACTGTTTGTTCTGTGTTTTGCATATGCTTTTTCGGCTTTTGCGCAGGTTTCTAACGCAGGTAGGTCGGTATTCTCGTTCATGAGTCTGCCGGCCTCGGCGCGGTTGAATGCTTTAGGCGGGTCGAACGTCAATCTGAGCGACGGAGACATCTCCATGGCGATGTGCAACCCTGCCCTGCTCCATGCCAAGTCGCACATGAACCTCCAGATGAACTTCTCCTATTATCTCCCGGGCACGATGTTCGGGTCGGTGTTGTACGGGCATAACTTCGGTCGCTCGGCAGTCGAGAAGCCTTATTCGGGAGACGGCGAGCCGGACAAGCCCAACTATTTTGCCGTCGGGCTCCACTACCTGGATTACGGACGGATGCAGGAGGCGTTAAGCAACGGTTCGCTGACGGGGCGCACCTTCGGCGCGCGCGATATATTGTTGGATATTATGTACGCGAGACAGTTGCACCCGTGCTGGAAAATCGGTGTGACCCTCAAGCCCGTTTATTCAATCTACGAGTCGTACACATCCTTCGCCCTCGGCGTGGATGTCGGAGCGCATTTCCAGACACCCGACTCGGCGTTCCAGATGGGTCTCGTGCTAGCGAACATAGGATGGCAGCTCAAGGGTTTCTATTCCGAGGAAGGCGGACGCAACCATGAAATGCTGCCTCTCAACCTGCAGCTCGGTCTCTCCTACCGCGTCAAGCACGCACCGTTGCGGTTCCACTTGCAGATACACAACATGCAGACTTGGGAGCTCAAATACGAATGGACGGGATTGGAAAAGAGCCCGACCACCGGAGACATAATCCCGCATGAGGTCAAGTGGTACGACACCATGTTCCGCCATACCATCTGGACTATTGAGATTGTGCCCAAGAGCGAGAAGTTCTACATAGCTTTCAGTTACAACCATCGCCGCAGAGCCGAGTTGAACCTCGTAGATCAGCGATCGTTGGCTGGTTTCGCATTAGGCGCCGGTGTACGGATCAAGCAGGCACACATTGATTTCGCCATCTCGCAGATGACCAAGTCCAATTTCTCCTACCAGCTCGGTTTGACGCTGGATATCAATTCGCTGTTAAAATGAAAAAATTGATTGTTGCCATAGACGGGTATTCGTCTTGCGGTAAATCCACGATAGCCAAAGCACTTGCCAAATACGCCGGTTACACGTATGTCGATACCGGTGCCATGTACCGCGCGATAGGTCTCTATACGTTGCGTCACGGTCTGACGGATGAAGCCGCTATCATCTCAGCCCTACCCGGCATACATGTGGGGTTCGTCATGGCGGACGGAGTCCAGCACGTGACCCTCAACGGTGAGGATGTAGAGCAGTTCATCCGGACATTGGAGGTAGGCAACTGCGCCAGCCGGGTATCCGCCATCAAAGAGGTGCGCGCTTACCTCGTTGCGCAGCAGCAGAAAATGGGCGAAGCCAAAGGGATCGTCATGGATGGAAGGGACATAGGCACCGTTGTGTTCCCGAACGCCGAACTCAAACTCTTCCTCACCGCCACACCGGAAGTGAGGGCACAGAGACGGTTTGATGAACTCGTTGAGAAAGGACTGAAACCCGACTACCAAGCTGTTTTAGCCGATGTCAACGACCGCGACTATCGTGACACGCACCGCGCCGAATCCCCGTTGAGACAGGCCGAAGACGCTATCGTCGTGGATAACAGCACACTCACCCGCGAACAGCAGATGGAGGTTATCATCAGACTCTTTGACGAGAAATGCAAATAACAATAGACGAGCACAGCGGTTTCTGTTTTGGTGTCACGCGCGCCATTACAGCGGCAGAGAGCGAACTGGAGAAAGGTCCGCTTTATTGTTTGGGCGATATTGTGCATAACGGTCAGGAGGTCGCACGGTTGGAACTCAAAGGTCTGCAGACCATCGATTACGATGACCTGCGGGCACTTCCCCCCCGTTCCCGCGTGCTTTTCCGTGCGCACGGAGAACCGCCCTCCACGTACTGGATCGCACAGCAGCGAGAGATTGAAATCGTTGATGCCACCTGCCCCGTCGTCAAGAAGCTGCAGGACCACATCCGTGCCTGCTATGAGGAGCATAAGAACGACTCCGCCCTTCCCCCGCAAATCGTCATCTACGGTCAGCCCGGGCATGCGGAGGTCATCGGTCTTCAGGGACAGACCAACAACACCGCTGTCGTCATCGAGTCACCGGCACAAACAGACCGCCTCGACTTTACACGCCCCATATACCTTTTCTCCCAGACCACCAAGAGCGTAGAGGGATTCAACAGCCTTGTAGAGGCAATCAAAGTCCGATATACCGAAATATCGAATTATCGAGATATCGGAATCCCCTTTGAATATTATGACACCATCTGCCGCAACGTAGCCAACCGAGTAGAGCGGCTGCAGGCATTCGCACGGGCACAGGATCTCGTTATTTTTGTCGGCGGTGCCAAGTCTTCCAACGCGCGCGTACTATATAAACATTGTGTTGAGGCAAACCCCAATACCATCTTTATCTCCTCCCCTGACGAGCTGCAATCAGCAATCAGTAATCAGCTATCGAAAATAACAAATCCCGACACAAAGGTCGGGATCTGTGGTGCTACCAGTACGCCTCAATGGCTGATGGAGCAGGTCAGCGAACGCTTGTCAGCTTTTTGATTTTCTCATTCAGTTTCTTCTCTTTGAGCAGTTGCTCAATGCTGATATGCATCCGGTAGTTCCAGAACTGCCGCGGGTTAGACGGTACGTTGATGCGGTCAGCGAACTGGTCCTTGATGCGTACATCGCCGTCGATAGCCAGCCAGTCCTGAAGCGGTAAGATCGTCCACATAGCCGGGGAATACATATGCTGGTTGATGATAAACTCGGCTATCTCCGGTGTCATCTCCTTCGGTGCATCGCCCCACCAACCCATTTGCTCGTTGTAGAAACGTTGCGTTACCTCGCGGTCCTCCTCCCACCAGGCGCGGAGCGGGTTCATGTCGTGCGTGCCGGTGGTGCAGACACTCTGGTACGGTGCGTCAGCCGGATGGGCGAACTTGACGGTCGGGTCTTTCGGCATACGCTGTATCTCCAGCGAGAGGATCTGCAGCTCGTGCATTACGTCGGGCACGCAAGCCGGTACCATTCCGAGGTCCTCGCCGCAACAGAGCATATGGGTAGCCCGCAGCAGCGTCGGCAGTTTCTTCATCGCCGACTCGCGCCAGAACTGCGTATGACGACGGTAGAAATAGTCGTTATAGATACGCATGAGCACCTCTTTCTGGTCTGAATAAAGTTCGTTGAACGAATGGCTCTGATAGATAGAGATACGCGGGTGCAACCATCCCGGACGGCGCTGATCCTCCACCATCAGTACCTCGCAGTGCAGGTAGATCAGTCCTTCGCATATATTCTTCGCCGCCTCAGCGCTCAGACCACTCGCTTTCAGTTGTTTCGGATCCGCCATCAGACGGTCGTACCACTCCTGCACTTTCACTTGGGTGTCAAACTCGGGACGGAAGAAATAGACATAGTTGTCGCGTGTCTGGAGCGCGTTCTTTTTCGCCCACTCGGTGTCATAGCCTAATACGTCGCCAAGGAAATTGGAGCGGATATAGGGTTTTGTCATTCGGTCCCAGTCGAGGCAGACGCCCTGTGCACAGAGGTCGTCGTAGGAGTACGGCAGCGCCGGTACAAAGTGTCCGCACAGACCCCACACATCGGTCTTGCGCATCTGCCAGATACGGAAGAAACCTAAAATATGATCTATCCGGTAGGCATCGAAATAGTCCTGCATCTTGCGGAACCGTTTCTGCCACCAGCCGTAGTTATCCTCCGCCATCTTGTCCCAGTTATAGGTCGGGAAGCCCCAGTTCTGACCGCTGATGGAGAAATCATCGGGCGGCGCGCCGGCGGAAGCATCCAGATTGAAGAGCTCCGGATAGACGGCTGCATCCACGCTGTCGGGACTGATACCAATAGGTATATCGCCCTTCATGGCAACACCTATTGAGTGGGCATAAGCCACTGCGTCCGCCAGTTGCCTGTCGGCGTGGAACTGCAGGAACTTATAGAAATCTTTGGGGTTCTTATCCCTCTTGCTCAGGAACGCGGCGTACGGCTCCAGCCACTCTTTGTTCTTCGCCTCGAACGCTTTGTACTCCTCGGATGAGAAGAGGGCATCTTTGTCCTGCTTGTACAGCGCCTTGAAGAACACCATCTTGGCATCATAGACATTCTGGTAGTCGGCGAACGAGAGGGCATTCAGTTCGGCTTTCTGCGCCTCGTATTTCTTCTTCTGCGCCGGTGTCAGGCGACCCATTTTTTCAATATTGATATATATCGGGTGGAGGGCAAAGACAGACACCGCGTTATACGGATAACTGTCGAGGTTGTTATGCCGCAAGGTGGTATCGTTGATCGGGAGTGTCTGGATCATCTGCTGCCCCGTAGCCGCAGCCCAGTCCGCCATTTTCTTGAGATCTTGGAACTCGCCGATACCGAATCCCTCGTCCGTACGGAGTGAGAATACCGGTACCGCCACGCCTGCTCCTTTCCAACGGGGCTGCGTGCGTCGGAAACCGCGGTCGTTCTGGCAGATCACAGCGCCTTTCTCTACGCCCCAGATTTGCCGGTTCTCACCCCATTCGGTGTCAGTTACCGCACCGCTCTTGAGGTCATACACGACATACTTGTATTCTATTATGTCTTGGTCTTTCACCTGAATATCCGCGCGCCATACCGGAAACTCCGCATCACTCATGATCAGTTTGTTGTCCGGTTCCCAGTTGCCTAAGGCCTCGCAATTACCGATGATTGCCACGCCCTGACTCGGTAGAATCTGTGGCAGGTCAATCGAGAAACGGATATTACCTTTCGCCGCTTTCGCTTTTGCCTGGTGCTGACGGCGGAAAAGCGATTTGAGGAACGCCGTGGTATAGAAACTGTCCTCGTACGTACTTGCCTGCCATGCGTCGCGGACGACAATCTGCCTTTCGATTTTCGACTTTTGACTTTCGGCTAAATCCAGCGTCCTCGGCTCGCCCGCCTCATAGATAAAGCCGCCGTCCTGCAGACGGATTGCGTACTTGTAGCGGATGCTGCCGGCAAAATCACTCACCGGCACGTTGGCGGACCAAAACTCTGTTCCTTGACAATTCAGCACCAACGGCTCTTTCTCCGTCCATCCCAAAATCGACTCTTGCGTCTCGATCACGCATAGACTCTGGCCGTACTCGGCGCGATAATGAATCTGAAAAGTAATGTTCATGGTATAATATATTAACGATTTGACGATATACTGACTATTTCGTTATTTCGGGCACAAAGTTACAACATTTTTTGCATATATGCAAGGGTTTTAGTCATTTTTTCGTAAAAAAGGCGATATAAGGCATGGCAACAAGGTGTTTATCACCCATAATAACACACCCGCCAAGGCGGCGTTCATGGAGCCGAAAACCACTATTGCCCAGGCTCCGCGGACTCCCATCTCCGCGATCGGAACGTTCGGCGTCACCGTCACCAGAAGGTAGTATACAAATAAATGGTGAATTGGTAATTGGTAATTGGTAATTGCTCCCAGCGCATACAGCACCAGCCCCAACTGCACGCACCAGCAAAGCAGCCGCACGAAGCTCTGTGCCGTGCTTTTGAGTAGCAGTTCCCTATTCACCTCGGCGTACTTGCCCAGCGCCTTTGGCATCAGTGCATATGCCACTGCCAGCACAGCCAGCACTACTGTCAACGAGTACAGATAACTGCCGCCGAGATAGTCAAATACTGCCGGAGAGAACGCCAGTCCCACTGCTCCTGCTACCACGATTGCAGCCGTCATTGTGGCACTTCCCACTGCGCCCATGCTCAACACCTTTGCCCATGTGGGAGACTCCTGTTCGCCCGCCATCAACATACCTCGCGCCGGATACTCCCCTAACCGCCAGGGCGTGACCACGCCTGCCAGTTTGCTGTAATAGACCTGCCGTTGCGCCTCCCTGAAAGACATTACTACGTCATCCGTACTCCGTAATCCGTAATTCCACAGGGTTCTCCATCTCCACGCCTCAAGTCCCATGTTTACGGGCATCAGTACGACTGCCACCAAGATGGCGCACCATTGCAACCGTCCCATCGTTCGGATCGACGCCCATAGTGCCGGATAGTCGTCATAGACGGCTACTTTCCATGCGAGCCATCCCAACGCTCCGACGGCTACGACCCATTCGATGATATGATACAGACGCTTTTTATCCATTCCGCCTGCAAAATTACAATTTTATTTGCATATGTGCAAATTTATTTGTACTTTTGTGCCATGAATCGTCCGTTGCACCTGTTCTTCTTTGCACTTTGTACATTGTTCCATTGTACAGCCTCTGCTTTCGGGCAGAGTATGGACGATATTATTCTTGATATTTACAATGCCGTGTCCGAATTTTCCGAGGCGGATTATGAACAGTTGCAGAGCGATCTCTATGCGCTCCACGAGAATCCTATTGACCTCAATCATACCTCCGATGAAGAACTCTCGCAACTCTATTTTCTCTCGCCGCACCAGATAGACGATCTTCTGGCGTACGCCGACCGCCATCCCTTTGTATCCGTGTATGAACTACGGCTTATACCGTCCCTTTCCGATTACGAGATACGCGACCTGCTGCCTTTTGTGACTATCCGTCCGCCTAAAGAGAACAAAACGGGTTATTTCGCCAAAGAGGTTTTCAGTCTTGCCAGACATGAAATTCTTACCCGCGTGGACGCCCGCAACATAGAAGGATTTGAGGGTACAGATCCGGTCTATGTCGCTACGCGCTACCGGTTTGATTTTAAGCGGCATGTCACTTTCGGCGCGCAACTCCGTCGTCCGGCAGGAGGCGTGGCGGGGGATTTGCAGTACGGAGCGTATATCCAGCTCCGCGACGTGGCACCGCATCTGCATACCGTAGTGGGCGGTAATTTTCAGGCGTCGTTTGGTCACGGGTTGGTACTCGCGCCTGTTTTTCATGCCGGCAAGTCAAGGTATGTATCTTCGGCTGGACAGCAGAATCAGGGCTTGCGGTACTACACTTCGGTTGACGGGCGCAGCCTGCACGGTGCAGGAGCTACCCTGCGGTGGGAATGGGGCAAACAAACACGGCTCGATGCCTCGGCACTCTACTCCCTGACCCGTGCCAACGACTCCGTCCGGCATCATCTCATAGGCGCTAACCTGACGCTCCGTCACAAGCACTTGGAGGTGCAGCTGACCGGTATAGAGAACCTTTATTCCGACTCGGTTCATCCGTACCGCGATGCAGCATATAACGCGCATTATTTCCGTGGCAGGAATCAGGCAGTCATAGGCGCCTCCGCACGGTACAACCATGGATGGTTCGATGCGTTTGCCGAACTGGCAACGGCACAGAACAGGGAGCGGTGGGGCTTCGGTGTTATTGCCGGAAGCCGTTTCTACCCCGCCTCAGGAGTCAGTCTCATCGCACTCTACCGCTACTATTCGCCTCATTTCGACAACTCCCTCGGGTATGCGTTCTCCGAGACCTCGCGGATAGGCGATGAGAACGGAGGGTATTTCGGTTTTGACATCTCGCGGCTTCGGCAGTGGCGGTTTACAGGTTACGGGGATATATTCTATTTCTCCGGTCCTAAATACGGGCTTCCGGCTGCACCTGCGTTGGGTTATGACGCGATGGTTGAAACACAGCATATCCGCCACTCTTGGCGGATCAGTCTTCGCCTCCGTGCCCGAAAGAAAGACACTTCCGTCTATTCCGCACGTCTGCAAGCAGACGTCACCCGCGGAGCTTGGTCTTTCCGCACCACCGCCGATGCCAATTATGTACAGACCTATGGTCTGAGTCTCGCCCAGGACATCTCTTACTCCCACCCTTTAGGAGAGGGGCGGGAGGTTGGCTTCCGTTTCCGTCTTCAGGGTTTCGATGCCCGCGAGTGGGACAACCGCATCTATCTTTACGAGCACGACGTACTCTACGCGTTCTCCATTCCGGCGACTTATGGTTTGGGCGGACGGGCGTACCTGTGTCTCCGCTGGCGGATCATACCTGCCCTCACGCTTTACTTCCGTGTCTCTGAGACCCTGTACGCCAAACAATGGGCACTCGCGCATAACCGTCCGGCCACCCGCACGGACATCCATCTCCTCCTCCGTGCCAAGCTCTGAGGCTGCGGTTTTGCCGCGTGTCATAATTTGACTCCGAGTTGCCTCTTACTTGCCCCTTACTTGCCCCTTACTTATGTGTTATTATGGGCCCCGCCAAAGCTAACCGACTCGCGTTCGGCAAGAAAAAAAATACGCTCTTCGTAGCGATTTTTGGGGTTTTTCTTGCATATGTCAAAAAAAAGCAGTATCTTTGCACGATTTTTGTGTGACAACAAGTTCTATATTAGATAACCGGTCGCAAACGGCGGCCAAAAAAGACTAAAAATTGATGAATGTAATTACCAAAGAGATTGCTCTCCCCGATGGACGAGTGATCAAACTGGAGACAGGCAAGCTGGCTAAACAAGCCGACGGCGCTGTGATGGCGACCCTCGGTAACACGATGATCCTCGCCACTGTCTGCTCCGCCAAAGATGCGGTGCCGGGTACCGATTTTATGCCCCTCACCGTTGAGTACAAAGAGAAATTTGCGTCCGCAGGACGCTTCCCGGGCGGTTTCACCCGCCGCGAAGGCAAAGCATCGGATTACGAGATCCTGATTGCGCGTCTGATTGACCGCGCCCTTCGTCCCCTCTTCCCTTCTAACTATCACGCAGAGACGTTTGTGAACGTAACGATGTATTCGGCTGACGGCATTGACATGCCGGAGTCCATCGCCGGTCTCGCAGCCGGTGCGGCTCTCGCTTGCTCCGATATCCCGTTCGAGGGTCCGGTGAGTGAGGTACGCGTAGCCCGCGTAGATGGCAAGATGGTTATCAACCCGACGTTCGAGCAGTGCGAGCACGCCGACCTCGAGCTGATGGTAGCAGCCACGTATGACAACATCATGATGGTTGAGGGTGAGATGAAGGAAGTGCCGGAGAGCGTTATGCTGGAGGCTATCAAGGCCGCGCACGAGGCTATCAAGCCACAGTGTCTGGCTATCGACGAGATGATGAAGGCGTACGGCAAGGAAACCAAGCGTGAGTACTGCCACGAGGTGAACGACGACGAGCTGAAGCAGGCTGTACACGACTATTCCTACGCCCGTGCTTATGCCCAGGCTACCGCTGCCGACACCGACAAGCACCACCGCGAGGCTATGTTCAGCCAGATCTGCGAGGACTTCAAGACCGAGAAAGCCGATTACATGGCAGCCCGCGCAGAGGCTCTCGGCGTAGATATCGACGAGATTGCGGCACTCGTGGACCGTTACTACCACGATGTAGAGAAAGAGGCTATGCGCCGCGCCGTACTCGATGAGGGTAAGCGTCTGGACGGCCGTAAGACGACCGAGATCCGTCCTATATGGTGTGAAGTAAGCCCGCTGCCCGGACCTCACGGTTCCTCTATCTTCACCCGTGGCGAAACCCAGTCGCTCTCGACCGTGACCCTCGGCACCAGCCGTGACGAGAAGATCGTGGACGAGGCACTGATCCAAGGTACCGACAAGTTCCTCCTCCACTATAACTTCCCGCCGTTCTCCACCGGCGAGGCAAAAGCACAGCGTGGTGTGGGCCGTCGCGAGGTCGGTCACGGTAATCTCGCTTGCCGTGCACTCAAGAACATGATCCCGGAGGATTTCCCTTATACCATTCGGGTAGTGAGTGATATTCTGGAGTCCAACGGTTCGTCCTCCATGGCTACCGTTTGCGCAGGTACGCTCGCCCTCATGGATGCCGGTGTGCCGATGAAGAAACCCGTATCCGGTATTGCAATGGGTCTGATCTCCGAGAACCAGGGTAAGAACTACGCCATCCTCTCCGATATTCTCGGTGACGAGGACCACCTGGGCGACATGGACTTCAAGACGACCGGTACGAAAGACGGTCTGACGGCTTGCCAGATGGATATCAAGGTGGACGGCCTCTCCTATGAAATATTAGAGAACGCGCTCGCACAGGCGCACGAGGCGCGCATGTATATATTAGGAAAGATCTTAGAGTGCATGCCTGCTCCGCGTGCCGACCTCAAGCCGCACGCTCCGCGTATCGTCTCCTTCTATATCCCGAAGGATATGATCGGTGCTGTGATTGGCCCGGGCGGTAAGATCATCCAAGGTATCCAGGCTGAGACCGGTGCTGTCATCTCTATCGACGAGGATGAGAAGGGCGGCAAGGTAGAGGTAGCCTCCAACAACGGCGAGTCCATGCAGGCCGCTATCGCGAAGATCAAGGCGATCGTGGCTCTGCCGGAGGTCGGCGAGGTGTACGACTCTGTCGTTAAGTCTCTGATGCCGTACGGCTGCTTCGTTGAGTTCATGCCGGGCAAGGAAGGTCTGCTGCACATCAGCGAGATCGACTGGAAGCGGTACGAGACGATGGAAGAGACCGGTATCAAGGAGGGCGACCATATCCGCATCAAGCTGTTAGAGATCGACCCGAAGACCGGTAAGTTCCGCCTGAGCGCCAAAGCGCTGAAGGAGAAACCCGAAGGCTACGTAGAGCCGGAAAGACCCGCCCGCGCCCCGCGCGGCGACCGTGACGGTGCACGCCTCGACAGAGGTCCCCGTCCCGAGAGACGCGGTCCGAGACCGGAGAAGCACTAAAAAAAAGCAGCACTTTTAAAGGTGCTGCTTTTTTAAAATTCACAATTCACAATTCATAATTCACACACAATTCACTCACAATTCATAATTCACAGTTCACAATTCACAATTTTATGCCGTTATTGGTTTTGGTGGTCTTTATGATAGATGTTAGCATTTTTATTAGTTCTTTATTCTCAGAATACACACTATCATATAAATTTTGTTCAAGTAAATTACTTTCAAACAAAAGTTCTAACCAATATTCTGTTTCTTCCGCTTCCTTTAATGCAATGGATAATTTAGCAATAAAGTCCAAAGTACTCTGCGCCCTAACACCTTCTTTGATATTCGCGCCTATGCTGGTACCTGATCGTAATAATTGTTTTGATAGGACATGTTCGTGCTTATTGTCGCTTAACCATTGGTATAATCTAATGATTCGCAACGCTAATGCTTTACTTTTTTGCTCTACTATATTTTCTGCCTTCATTTTTAATTGTGCATTGTGAATTGTGAATTGTGAATTGTACATTGCCTAAAAGTCTTTTTTCCACATGAAGCCGATACCCTGGATGGTGGAGGCTTGGCGGAGGGAGTACTTGTCCACCATGTGTGTGTAGCCCTTGAGCCGCCACTGGCCGTCCTCCGTGAGGAGCACCTCTACATCCAGATCGCCGAAGAAAGGCTGGTTCGAGAAGTGGTTATACCGGTAGCCCACATTGCCGTTGATGACGAGCCGGTCCACGGGCTGGAGCTGGAACTGCGCCTCGTACTCCTGATTAACCGCCCCTCCCAGGCCATCCTGACGGATCGCCACTCCGAGGGTCAGCATATCCGTCAGTTTGGAGAGCCATGCATTGATCTGGCTCGTCACGGTAGAGGAGAGGAGCGAATAGGTGGAGTTGAGGGTCGCGTACTGCGAGTTGGACATATAATCGGGCGTGAAGAAGCGTCCGAAGACAAGCAGGTAGATCACCTGCCTCATCAGCATCTCGTCCGTGTTGATGATCTGGCGCACCTGCTGCTGCACGGACTGGTCGGAGGTCGGGAACTCGAGCGAGAAAGACAGGATCGGGTTATTCAGCGGTCCTGTCAGATGCAGGCTGGTTGTGACCGGAATGCTCGAGCGCGCGAGTCCTAACTTATCCATATCTTCGCCGAAGAGGTCCTTCAGACTCGCTGTGACTCTGTAGTTCGCCGTCACGTTGAGCTGGGGGTTGGCGGCGTCGCCCGAAAAAGCGATGGTCGAACCGGCACCCACGGTGAACTCCTTGCGGATGACGTTCGCCACGGTATAAGAGAGTGTACCCTTGTCTATGTCGTACGTCCCGAGGAGGGAGACCTCGCCCGAGCCGGTGTCGTAGGCGAGTTGCAGCGCACCGTTTCCGCGCGCCTGAATGACATCGCCGTTGCGCTCACCGAGGACGAGCTGGAAGAGGAGGTAGGGGTTGACCTCTATATTGAGTTTGAGCAGACACCGCCCTGCGCGCATGTACATCGACGAATCCACGCCCGCCACACGTTTGATGTCTATGTTGTCCAGATCGGTCTCCATCTCTATCGTGTGCGCCGTGGTGTCCGGGTGCTCGACGAAATGGACGAACGAGGATTCGTACGCCGAGGACACGTTATCGAGACTGAGCCGGAACTTGGAGTTGCGTGAAGTCCGTGCGTCGGCAGCCACGATAATATCGTCCTGGCTACCCGTGACATCCACATGCCCGGTCGCATAGACCGTACCTTGCATCATCTCACCCTTCGTATTCTTGTTGAAGACCAGTGCGTCGTGGGCATCGACATGCAGATCCAGTCCGAAATCCCGGAACTGGTCATGATAGACACCGCCGTTCACCTCCACCTTATTGCCCTGCGCATCGGTCAGCCGCACGTTCGGGAAGAGGATAGCCGTCGTGTCCATGACGATGGTATCCGAAGCGATGGTATAACGGACTCCGGTCCATGGAAGCGTGAGCGATGCGTTCTCCGCCGCGCAACGAAGCAGCACATAAGTCATTCCTTTCCGCCCGCCGACTACGATGCGTCCCGTGCCGTATCCGTCCAGATCCTTCAGGACGGTCGCCGTCCAGTGGTTGACGAACTCCAGGGGCACCGAATCGGCATGCATGTCCAGTTCCCAGACACCGGACTTGTCAAAGAGCGCCTTGCCGTTCAAATCCACCAACTTGCGTTCGGGGCGATAGACATCGGCGTGGAAAGCCAGCGAGTCCCTGATATGCAGATCGACATCCGCATCGCCGAAATAGCAGTTGTTGAGCCCCATCGAATCGATGTGTATCTGCGTATCCACTTTCGGCGCGGAGAAGAGCGAGGATATATTCGCCCGTCCGGTGAGCAGGCCGTTGAACATGATGGTCTGCACCGGCAGGAGGAAGGGCACTATATAGCCCGCCTGCAGTTTGAGCAGGTCCACCTCGATCGTATCTTGCGCCCTGCGGGACGCCATTCCGTTGGCGCGTATATGCTGTCCGCCTCCCGAAAAAGCGAAATGGTCCACCTGCAGCGAGGTGTCCGCGGCGCAATAGACGATCCGGCTCTCGTCCAAGGTATAGAGGGAGTCCCGTAGCAGGAGCGTGCCCGGCTGGAAGTGCATCTCGACAAGCGGCTTGCGGTTGTACTGCGAGAAATGGGTAATGAACTTAATGTCTCCGCCATAGTCGCCGGCACGCTGTGCCGCCAGCAACGCCTGCAACCGCTCTTTATTGGTCAGGTCGTTACTCAGCGCACGCTGCAGTTCGCGCGGCGTCAGTTTCTCCCATCCCTCCGGCAGCAGCTCCGACATATGCGCCTCCTGACGCATAGTCAGATGGGTCATCACCGTGTCACGGAACGCCAGCATGGAGACTACGGAGTGCATCTGCATCGCCTCCGCCGAGACAGAGAGCGCCAGCCCCGAGCCGTTGGCACCGGTATGCCGCAGCGTATCGATGGTATTGAGGGTCACCGTCAGTTCGTGAACGGGTGTGTTCCCCGCCAGGACTCCCGGCGCGAAGAAACGCAGGTTCACCTGCGGCTCTCTGCCCTCCCGTTCCGGCGAGACCGATACATCCGCCGTCAGCGTGGGATGGTCTGAGATAGTGAGCGGCGCCGCGAAGAGACGTTGCACGTCCCGCAGCCGCTCGCCCTGAAGGCTCAGGAAGAACTCCACGGGGCGCCATTCCTGTTTAGGAGTCGCTACCGCCGTCGGCAGATAATGGTGTATCAGGGCTTGCGCCGCCGGCACTATATCCCTGTAGCGGAACTCGCCATCCACCTCTCCGTTCATATAATCCGCCGTCAGGGTAACGGCTTTGCTGCCATCGGCACCGGCAGAGGCGATGAGTTTCATCTGCCGCATCAGCAGCGAGTCCCGCGACGTAGCCAGATACAGCGAGTCGAGCACCGCATAACCGCTTATGTCATCGGGGTTGGTACCGCTCATGTCTATCGCCAGGGAGAAGCGGGTCCGTAGCCGGTCGCCCACCCACGGCAGTTCCAGAGGCGCCGAATCAAAATGCCGGCAGACGAGGTTGCAGTTCACCTCCGGGCTCGCGTCCCGCGTATCCACCACGCCGTCGAAAGAGACATCCAGATGCGGGTCGTGGATAGCAAAGGAGCCCATGTACCGCTGCGGGCTATAGTGCCCGTTGAGCGAGAGATCGGCATAGGTATAGTTGTTATAAGTCAGTTTGCGTGCATGCGCCTTCACATCTCCGTTCACCTTCCCCTCGTCTATCGCGCCGGCGGACGACACATCGACCGTCACCGTACCGAGTTTCTTAACCCCTAACATGCGTCCCAAGCGGAAGTTACGCGCTACCACCCGGGCGTCGTAGGTCATGTGATCGAAGAGCGAATCCGCCCGGAACGAGCCGTCCGTGGTAATCGCCCCGAGGGCTGTACGGAACGCTCCGTGGAGCGTCAAGTCACGCAGTTTACCGGAGGCGAGACCTCTGTAATGAATATCCCCGAGGCGGTGCAGCTGTTTGGGGAGCCGCACCGGCCGTCCCTGCAGTTGCGAGAGCAGATCCTGCAGTTCGGCGGCGTTCGTATGCACATCCGTCAGGTTCGCCATAAGGTAGGGGTTGTTGATGTCCGGCAGACCGATGGCACACACGTTACCCTCCAGGAAAGTGCGTCCGTTATACTGCATCGTCAGGCCGTTGAACGCCAACGAGTCCAGCGTGCCGTCCAGTTCGCCACGCAGCGTAAAGGGCTTTTTCATGCTCCGCAGGTTAGGCAGGAAAAGGGCTATCTCCGAGGGTACGATGTCCGCCTCGTTGAACCGCAAAGCGAAATGTATCTCCTCCGCCGGTCCGTTCGGCGCAAGCATGTTATCCGCCGGAAGCCTCACCTCCACGCCGCTCAGATCCAACCGTGATTGCGGCAACTGCGCCCGCAAGGCGGGAGCCGCGAGCATCGTGTCCGTCAGAATGACATGCGCCTGCAGGTTCTCCACGATAAATTCAGATGGCTGACGGCTGACGACTGACGGCCTGCTCACCCTCATCGCCATCTCCCGTATCTCGGCATCCACCGTCTCTTCGCTCAGTTGGTGCAGATCCATCGCCGAGTGGCTGAGATAAATACGGTAGTCCTCGTACCGCAGGCGGATATTATCCAACTGCACGTCCCGGACCGATATCAGGCTCCTGAGCGGTTGTTTCTCTTTCTTCCCGCTCTTGAAGGCATCCACGAGGAATTGGTAGTTCCACGTACTATCCGGCAAGCGGTGTACATCCGCCACCACATCGCTGAGCCGTACATGGCTGAACCGCACCTCTCCGTCCCGGAGCGCGAGCGGACTGAAATGCGCGTAGAGTTCCCCGACGAACGCCAGGGTGTCGCCCCGCTGATCCTCCAGATAGACATCCTTCACCGCCACCCGCGCCGGAAACCTGTACTCCACCGCACCTACGGTAGCGTGCGTACCTAAGGCGCGCGACAGCTCCGCCGTCACCAGCCTAACCGCCGCCGTCTCCACCTTGTCGCTCATCAGCGCAGCGATGACCATCCCGCTCACCAGCAGCAGGCTGACGACCAACACACCCAATATGTACAAAATCCTTTTCACGTATATACGCACGCATATTTTGGCTTGCAAAGGTACGAAAATTATTTCGTACAGCCAAATAAATCACATAAAAAATCATTTTTTTGCCCAAAAATTTGGTCAATTCAAAAAAAAGCAGTAATTTTGCAGTCCGTTTTGAGCCTCTGGCGATTGCATTAGGCGTTTAACGAGTGAACGAATGAACGAGTTAACGAATGAACGACCGAATAGTAGTAAATGCTCCTAACGTTTTAGTAAATCCGTATTAAACAAGTTAGAAATGGATTTAATCAAAGTAGCCGAGCAAGCTTTTGCCGGCGAGAAAAAAGAATTCCCTGCATTCAAGGCAGGTGACCAGATTACGGTAGGTTACCGTATCAAAGAGGGTAACAAAGAGCGTGTTCAGGAGTTCCGCGGTGATGTCATCTGCATCCACGGCAGCGAGGACAAGAAGCGCTTCACGGTTCGCAAGATGAGCGGCAACATCGGCGTAGAGCGTATCTTCCCGATGGACAGCCCCTTCATTGAGAGCATCACA
>ODAI010918170.1_pt1 | contig 20322 bp, 12 predicted proteins | sample 1539321 | NCBI WGS metagenome assembly ODAI01 (sample SAMN02144231, study PRJEB22623) | gut metagenome | biome: sheep rumen | host: Ovis aries | place: New Zealand
GAATATCTCATGCCTGCGAAACCGGACTGATAGATCAGGTCAACGATCAGCTTCATCTCGTGGACGCACTCAAAGTATGCGTTACGGGGATCATAGCCTGCCTCTACCAGAGTCTCAAAGCCGGCTTTCATCAGAGCGCAGACACCGCCGCAAAGGACAGCCTGCTCACCGAAGAGGTCGGTCTCGGTCTCGGTACGGAATGTGGTCTCAAGGATACCTGCTCTCGCGGCGCCGATGCCCGCGCCATAAGCCAGAGCCTTGTCAAGAGCCTTGCCGGTCGCGTCCTGATATACAGCTACCAGAGCGGGTGTGCCCTTGCCTTCCTGATACTCGCTCCTGACAGTGTGGCCGGGCGCCTTGGGAGCGATCATGGTTACGTCTACATCTGCCGGAGGCTTGATCAGACCGAAGTGGATGTTGAAGCCGTGGGCGAACATCAGCATATCGCCGGCCTTGAGGTTGGGCGCGATATCCTTTTTGTACATGGCGGCCTGTTTCTCATCGTTGATCAGAATCATGATAACGTCGGCTGCCTTTGCAGCATCTGCTGTGTTCATGACAGTCAGTCCCTGTGCCTCAGCCTTGGCTTTGGACTTGGAACCCTCATACAGGCCGACGATGACGTCCATGCCGGACTCCTTCAGGTTCAGAGCATGCGCGTGGCCCTGGCTGCCGTAGCCGATGATGGCGATCTTCTTACCTTCCAGAACGGAGAGGTTGCAGTCTTCGTTATAGAAAATTCTTGCGTCTGACATCTTGTTTCTTCCTCCATTATTACTGGTTTTCTTGATTTCCGCAGCCGCTCCCCCGGAGCTGTCCGCGGTTATGATCAACATATCCTGACCGGATATGTCAATTTCTGATGCAGGCAGATCATTTCCTGTATCTGGAAGTGATCCTGCTGTGCCTGTCAGGACCGGTCCTGCCGTTCCTGCAAAAAAACAGATCCTGCCGTCCCATAAGAGACGGATCCCCGTCTGATGCTCAGTCCTCGGGCTCGCCGTCCGCGTAACGGTAGGTCTGTCCGTCCGGGTTGATCATAATAATATTCTTGGTACCGCGGCCCAGGCCTGCGACACCGGTCCTGGCCAGCTCAAGGATCTCATAGCCGCTGAGCAGCCGCAGGAGGGCGTCGATCTTGCCGGAGTTGCCGGTCGCTTCGATCAGCAGGCTCTCTTCCGATACGTCGATGACATTGCCGCGGAAAATGTTGGCCAGCGTGATGACATTGTCCCGCTGGGAAACATCGGCCTTGACCTTGATCATGGCCAGTTCCCTGTAGACACTCTCTTCGGGCTTCAGCTCGTGGATGTCACGGACATCGACCAGCTTGGCCACCTGTTTCTCGATCTGTTCCAGGATATCATCATCTCCGGAAGTCACGACTGTGATCCTGGTGATCCTGGGATCCGCCGTAACGCCCGCGCTGATGCTTTCAATATTATAACCTCTTCTGGAGAACAGGCCGGCCACACGGCTCAGAACACCGGTGGTGTTGTCTACCAGAAGCTGAAATACTTTCTTCTTCTGCATTTCCATAGTCCCCTTTTTCTTTGCTCTGTCCGGCCTGCGGGGTCCGCCGTCAAGGCTGTCTCCCACCGTGTCCGGAAGAAAAGCCGGCAGTTAAGCAAACTGGCTCACTTGCACAAACTTTCTATATTATAGCGCCCGCTACTGTATAAGTCAAACATCATATAGGGCCGCCGCGGGCCCCGCCGGGGCTCTTCACTCGCTGCATTTGGTCATGGCCACCGCGCCGGACCGGGCGATTTCCACGATACTGACCACTTTGAGGGTATTGATAAAGATCTGGACCCTCTCAGGCGTATCGCACATCTGGATGGTCATCAGATTGCCGGACATATCCACGATCCTGGCCCCCATGATGTCGCAGTTTTCCATGATGTCCCTGCGGTTGGTCCGGTTGTATTTGATCTTGACCAGCAGCAGCTCCCGGTTGATGGATTCGGTCTCATTAAAGGTCTTGACCTTAATTACATCCAGCTTTTTGTTGAGCTGCTTCTCGATCTGCTCCAGGGTCCGCTGGTCGCCGCTGCTGACAATGATCATGTTGGAAACAGACTTGTCATCTGTCTCGCCGACAACGATGGATTCGATATTAAAGCAGCGTCTCCAGAAAAGTCCAGCCACTTTGCAAAGGACACCCGACCTGTTCTCTACTAAGATTGAATAAATACGTCTCATATTCTTTTCCCGCCGTAAAAACTAAACATACCGCCCTGCTGCCGTCTGCTCCGCGGAACCTGCTTCATGCTCCGTGGAGCCTGCCTCAGCAGAGATCATCCGGATCTACAAAGACTTCCAGGATCGAAGTGCCTTCCTCATCCAGGAAGGCCCGGATCGTCTCTTCCATCCCTTCATTGCTGTCCAGGCGCATGTATCCTACATGATAAGCCTGCGCCAGTTTGTCCAGATCGGGCGTGGTGCTCATATCGGTCACCGCGTGCCTGTCATGATAGGCGAAATGCTGGTGCTGCCGGACCATGCCCAGCACATAGTTGCGGATGACCACAATCTTGACAGGGACCTCGTACTGATCCATGGTGGAAAGTTCCATCATGGTCATCTGGAAAGCGCCGTCGCCGCAGACCGCGACGACCTGCCTGTCCGGTGCGCCCAGCCTGGCGCCCATGGCCGCGGGAACGGAATAGCCCATGGTCCCCATGCCGCCGCTGGTCATGAACCTGCCTTTGCGGATCACCGCGTTGGCACAGGACCAGATCTGGTTCTGGCCTACATCGGCGATGTAGATGGCGTCTTCCTCCATGGCCAGGGACAGGCTGCGGATAAAGAGCCTGGGATCCACATAATCCCGGGAAGCCCTGACCTTGCGGTCCGCGATGCCCTGGGCCAGCCGCTTTTCAGATTCGGCCTTCACTTCGGCCCGGTATTTATCCAGCCATGCAAGCCATTCGGAATAGTCTACCTTGAGCTCCTTGGCATTGAACTCATCAAAAACATGTCTGATATCGCCGACCAGGGGAATGGTGGGACCGGCGTTCTTGCCGATTTCGGCGGGGGCTACATCGATATGGATCAGGACCTTGTTCTCCGTGATCAGATCGGGCTGGCTGATGGACCGGTCCGCCACGCGGGCGCCGACCATCAGGATCACATCCGCCTCATTCATGGCCCGGTTGCCGCACTTCTGGCCGTTATTGCCGACCATGCCGTAGAAAAGGGGATGCTCGCTGGGCAGGCTCCCCAGTCCCATCATGGTAGAGACGCAGGGGATTCCGTGCTTTTCGGCAAAAGCCCTTACCTGCGCTTCGGCACCGGACAGATGGACGCCGCCGCCCGTGCAGATGATCGGGCGTTTTGCTCTGGAAAGCTCCCGGATGACACGCTTGATCTGAACCGGGTGTCCCTCCACAGTAGGCTTGTAAGTCCTTAAGTTGACACTGACCGGGTAGGCAAAACCTGCCACGCGGTCCATCAGGACATCGTGGGGGATGTCGATCAGGACAGGCCCCTTACGGCCGGTATTGGCGATATGGAAGGCCTCCTTGACGACTCTGGGAATGTCGGAAGCCCTGCGGACGATATAACTGAATTTGACAAAGGATTCGCAGGCGCCGGAAATATCCGCCTCCTGGAACACGTCGCTTCCCATCAGCCTGCTGTCGACCTGCCCGGTAATGCACACCATGGGAATGCTGTCGGCAAAAGCGGTGGCGATGCCTGTGATCAGGTTGGTCGCGCCGGGGCCGCTGGTTACAGCTGCCACGCCGGGCTTGCCGCTGGCCCTGGTATAGCCGCTGGCCGCATGGCCCGCGCACTGTTCATGACGGACCAGAACCGTATGGATCTTACTGTCCAGCATGGAGTTGAAGAAAGGAGCGATGGCAACGCCCGGATAGCCGAACACATACTCCACGTTCTCTTCTTCCAGACTTCTGACGAGCGCGTCCGCGCCGGTAACAACTTTTCTCAACATAATTTTGTCCTTTTCGTCTGCTGACTGCTTCGTTTCCTGAAACCCGAATACGGGAACAGCCTTCCTGTCTGAAGCTCTGTTCCCGTAGGGATCCGCCGGGAACACGAAGGGCTTTTCCTTCCCGTTCCCGGATCATGCACTCTGATACACGAAGGCCGCGGCCTGTGACAGGCCGGTCCCGTTCTTATGCTTTGTAAATGACCTTTTTGAAGCTCTTCTTGCCGCGCTTGACCAGCTTCCCGTCCTTCAGATCCTCTTTGGAATAGGTCGTGCCGATATCCGTGACCTTCTGTCCGTCGACGCTGACGCCGCCCTGCTGGACCGCCCGTCTGGCTTCGGATCTGGAAGGGGTCAGGCCGCTCTTTACCAGGATGGCCAGAATGTCCATGGTCCCATCTTCTGAGAAGAATTCTTCTTTCATCTCGGTCTCGGGTACATTGTCCATGGAAGCCGCGCCGCCGGAAAACAGGGCCGTCGCGCCGGCCTTGGCCTTTTTGGCCTCATCTTCGCCATGGACCAGGGTGGTCAGTTCATCTGCCAGGATGATCTTGGCTTCGTTGAGCTGGCTGCCTTCCCATTTATCCATCTCATCGATCTGCTCAAGAGGAAGGAAAGTCAGCATCCGCAGGCACTTGAGGACATCCGCGTCGCCCACGTTCCGCCAGTACTGGTAGAAATCGTAGGGGCTGGTCTTGTCGGGATCCAGCCAGACAGCGCCTTTGGCGGTCTTGCCCATCTTCTTGCCCTCTGAATTGAGCAGCAGGGTGATGGTCATGGCGTGGGCGTCCTTGCCCAGCTTTTTGCGGATCAGCTCGGTGCCGGCCAGCATGTTGCTCCACTGGTCATCGCCTCCGAACTGCATGTTGACGCCGTAACGCTGGTAGAGCTCCAGGAAATCGTAGGCCTGCATGATCATGTAGTTGAACTCCAGAAAGCTGAGTCCGTTCTCCATCCTCTGCTCGTAGCATCTGGCACGCAGCATGTTGTTGACGGAGAAATGGGCGCCGATGTCCCGGATAAATTCGATATAGTTGAGGTCGCGGAGCCAGTCCGCGTTATTGACCATCATGGCCTTGCCTTCACCGAACTCGATGAAGCGGCTCATCTGTTTTTTGAAGCATTCACAGTTATGGTCGATCTTTTCGACTGTCATCATGGTACGCAGGTCCGTACGGCCGGAGGGGTCGCCGATCATACCTGTTCCGCCGCCGACCAGAGCGACCGGCTGGTTGCCCGCCATCTGCAGGCGCTTCATCAGCAGGAGGGCCATAAAATGGCCTACATGCAGGGAATCCGCCGTAGGGTCAAAGCCGATATAAAATTTGGCCCTGCCGTTGTTGACCAGCTCCCTGACCTGGTCTTCGCTCGTGATCTGTGCCAGCAGGCCCCTTGCCTGCAGTTCTTCATAGATTTTCATGTGCTGTCAAATCTCTCTTTCTGTCTGTATTTGGATCAGTCATTCCACATCTGACCGTTGATCTCATTCTTTTTATCCCGCTGCATCAGGGCGCTGACCTCTTCCGCGGGAGATTTTCCGTTAAAGAGGACCTGATTGGCCGCGTCGATGATGGGCGCTTCCACGCCGTACTTCCTGGCCAGCTGCAGGCCGGCTCTGGCGCTGTAGACGCCCTCTACGACCTGTTTGACCTCATCCATGGCTTCTTCCGGCGTTTTGCCCTGGCCGATCAGGATACCGGCCCGGCGGTTGCGGGAGTGCATGGAGGCACAGGTGACGATCAGGTCGCCGATCCCGGTCAGTCCGGAGAAGGTCTCCGCCCTGCCGCCGGCTGCGATTCCAATCCTGCTGATCTCGGCAATGCCTCTGGTGATCAGAAGGGCCTTGGTATTGTCTCCATAGCCCAGTCCGTCCGCGACGCCCGCCGCCAGCGCGACTACGTTCTTGAGAGCCGCGCCCAGTTCCATGCCCCGCATATCGGGGCTGGTATAGACGCGCAGGGATTTATCCATGAACAGGCTCTGGACATATTCCGCGGCGGTCCTGGTCCTGGCGCCCGCTACAATGGCGGTCGGCAGTCCCTTGCCGACTTCCTCCGCGTGGGTGGGACCGCAGAGCACAGCGACCTCCGCCTGGGGGATCTCCTGACGGATGATCTCACTCAGGGTCATCAGACTGTCCTCCTCGATGCCCTTGGCCACAGAGACGATCAGCTGACCGAATCTGCAGTAGGGGGCCATACGCTTCGCCGTGCTTCTGGTAAAGGGAGACGGTACCGCCAGTACGACCGCGTCTTTATCGGACATGGCCTCATGCAGATCTGTGGTAGCCTCCACCGCGTCCGGAAGAATGACTCCAGGCAGCTTGACCTTCTGCTCGTGGTCTTCGTTCAGCATGCGGACTTCGTCCTCCGCGATGGACCACACCTTTACCTCATGCCCGTTCTGCGCCAGGCGCCATGTCAGGGCCGTACCCCAGCTTCCCGCGCCAATGACTCCGATTTTTGCCATAATGCTTTCCTTCTTTCTGTGATCCGCAGCCGCCGCCTTCTGATCTGTAATGGCATAACGGGCTGAAGATATTATTATTTCTTCTTGAACAGGTAGGTCTTGCTCTCCTTGCCGGAAAGGAGCCTGCCGATGTTGGCCCGGTGCTTCCAGAATACCAGGATGGTAAAGAGGGCCTGAATGATATAGATTTCATTCAATACAGGCTGGGGCGCTCCGAACACGCCCATCTGGCCCAGGATGATCATCATGATAAAGCTGCCCGAATATACGCACAGGGAACCCAATGATACATAATGGGTCAGCAGGTAGGGCACAAAGAAGAAGATCAGGGCTGTCGGGAACAAAGCCCAGTGATAGGCACAGATAAAACCGGCCATGCAGGCAACGCCCTTGCCGCCCCTGAATCCCATATAGAAGGGATAATCATGTCCAAGTACGCAGCCCGCGAAGGCATAGGACTTGAACAGATAGGCCATCTCCGGGTTGGACCTGCCGAACAGATACCAGGCAGCCATGACCGCGAAAATGCACTTGAAGGCATCCATGAAGAAGACCAGGATACCTGCCTTTGTACCCAGCACACGAATGGTGTTGGTGGTCCCGGCGTTCCCGCTTCCGTAATCACGGATATCGATTCCCCTGGTCTTGCCAAGCAGATATGCGCTCTGGATCGAACCGAAAGCATAGCCGATTAAAACACTCAAAATCCTCATTACGATCGTATTCATCACTGCTCCTTTCTGCCGCAGCCCGCCTCCGGGATGGCAGATCAAGTTTTTATTTATCGTTTGTCCTCTCTCGGATGATGAATTTAAGAGGTGTTCCTTTAAAGCCGAACGCTTCCCGCAGACGGTTTTCAATATATCTCTGATAGGAAAAATGCATCAGATATTTATAATTGACAAACAGGACAAAGGTGGGTGGTTTGACGGCCACCTGGGTCGCGTACATGATCCGGAGCATCCTGCCCTTGTCCGAGGGCGGCTGCTGCATGATGGCGGCCTCGGTAATGATCTCATTGAGGACGCCGGTCTGGATCCGCAGATTCATATTGGCGTAGACCATGTCGATCTCATCATAGAGCTTGATCAGGCGCTGGCCTGTCTCAGCGGAAATGAACATGATCTCCGCGTAGGACAGGAAGGAAAGGACGGAACGGATCTTGTCCGTGAACTTCTTGACGGTCTTGTTGTCCTTCTCGATCAGGTCCCACTTGTTGACGGCTACTATGACAGCCTTGCCGCGTTCATGGGCGATGCCGGCGATCTTGGCGTCCTGTTCCGTGATGCCCTCCTGGGCGTCAATGACCAGCACAGTGATGTCGGCCCGTTCGACGGCGCCTACGGTCCGCACGATCATATAGCGTTCCAGATTCTCTTTGATCTTGTTCTTGCGGCGGATACCGGCTGTATCGATAAAGATGTAATCTTTGCCGTCATGGCGGACTTTGGTATCGATGGCATCCCTGGTGGTGCCGGCGATGGACGAGACGATGAGCCGGTTCTCGCCGATCAGGCGGTTGATGATCGAAGACTTGCCCACATTGGGTTTGCCGACGATGGCCACCCGGATCGCGTCGTCCTCCTCTTCCTCCGTTTCCACAGCCTGAAAATAGCTGCAGACCTGGTCCAGCATATCGCCGAGACCGGTACGGTTGGCGGAAGAGATCGCGTAGGGATCCCCGATGCCCAGGTTGTAGAACTCGTAGACATCCGCCATATCCCGGCTGGGCTTGTCAACCTTGTTGACCGCCAGGACGACCGGCTTATGGGACCGGCGCAGCAGATCCGCCACCTGCCCGTCCGCGTCGGTCATGCCCTGCCGTACGTCCACCATAAAGATGATGACGTCCGCCATTTCAATGGCCAGCTCGGCCTGTTCCCGCATCTGGGACAGGATGATGTCTTTGGAATCCGGTTCTATACCGCCTGTATCGATCAGCGTGAACTCATAGTTGAGCCAGCTGCAGTCCGCGTAGATCCTGTCCCGGGTCACGCCGGGCGTATCCTCCACGATCGATATCATCTGTCCGGCCATTACGTTAAAGAAGGTGGATTTGCCCACATTGGGGCGGCCGACCACCGCAACGATAGGTCTGACTTTTCTTTTACTCATATTTAAACTCCTTAACGGATGACTTTATACCCCTGTACAGTCTCCGTGCATCTTACTATTTTAACCAAATCTGTTCCTTCTGTAAAGGAAAAGTGTCTCTGCAAAAATGACCCAAAAATGACGCGCCGGATATCCATATACCGGTAAAGAAATTGAGGCCGGCAGCCGTTCGCAGGTCCGGATCCGCGGGGATCCATGGGCTCAAAGGCCTTTTTTTGGCATTGTCGCCGGAAAAAGGCCCGATCTTCGCGCCGATATCGTGACACATTTTCCTTGCGAAATGTTTTTGAAATCGCTATCATGAAAGCATACTGTAATAACAGCCGGTCCCGCTGCGGCAGGGACGGCATCCCCAGTAAAGGAGTAAACATGCCTTCAGATCTTGAATTACACCAGCAGCTTGACCGCAGCCTTCCTGTTGCTCCAGTCGGGCTTATTGTGCTGCCTTCCGCCGAGAAGCTCGGCCGCAAGGTGAATGATTTTATCCGCACTTTCCGTGGAAAAGGCGTTACCATGTCTCATAACCACTCGCTGATGGAAGGCTATTATCAGGAGGATTACCGGATTCCCATCAATCTGGACCGGTTCGAGACCGGTGAAGGCCGGGCGGTCATCGAATCTTCTGTCCGCGGCAAGGATATCTATATCCTGGTGGATATCACAAACTATTCGATTACATATACGATGAATGGCTTCATCAACCATATGTCGCCCGATGATCACTTCATGGATCTGAAACGGGTGATTTCCGCCATCCGGAGCGCTGCCAAACGGATCACCGTGATCATGCCCTTCCTGTATGAAGGCCGTCAGCACCATAAGAGCGGACGTGAATCCATGGACGCCGCCCTGATGCTCAAGGAGCTCTTCGATCTGGGCATTAACAATTTCATTACATTTGACGCCCATGACCCCAGGATCCAGAGCGTGGTCCCGATCTGTGACTTTACCAATTACGCCACGCCTTATCAGTTCCTGCATGCCCTGCTGGATTCCTTTGACGATCTGATCATCGACCGGGAGCATGTCGTGGTCATCAGCCCTGATGAAGGCGCCCTCAACAGGACCGTCTATTTCGCCGATGTAATCGGAGCGGATACCGGTATGTTCTATAAGCGCAGGGACTATTCCAAGATCGTCAACGGCAAGAACCCCATTGTGGCCCATCAGTTCCTGGGTACCGACCTTAAGGGCAAGGACGCCATCATCATTGACGATATGATCTCTTCAGGCGGCTCCATGCTGGATACTTCCCGGCAGATCAAGGAAGAGATGCACGCCAACCGCGTCTTTGTATGCACCACTTTCGGTCTGTTCACAGATGGACTGGATATTTTCGATGAGGCCTATGAAAAGGGCTGGTTCGACAAGATCGTCACGACCAACCTGACCTATCAGCCGGAGGAACTCTTTGACAAGCCCTATCACGCCAGTGCCGATATGAGCAAATATATGGCCACCATCATTGACTTCATGAACCATGACCTGTCCCTGACCAATATGTCCACCTCCACAGAGAAGATCCATGAGATCCTGGAGAAGGTCAACCGTAAGGAACAGACAGAATATGAACAGAGACGGCTCAACGAGACTGAATTCTGATCCCCGGACAATCAAAGCAAAGGGGCTGCGCACAACGCGCAGCCCCTTCTTTCGTAATATGTTTTCATAATATATGCTCTTTTAATATGCTTTTTGGATATGTCTGCCGGCAAAAGTGAAATCCAGCAGACATATTTCTATTTTCTTTGGTTTGTCTGCCGACAAAAAAAGTGGTACGTAAATGCCCGCTCATTCTGGCGGGACTGCTTCTACGGTCCATTCCGCAAAAGAAGGATCCCTGAACTCTTCATAGGTCCGGACACGGATCCCGCATCCATCGGCGGTTCCGTCCGGATGCAGACTGTAGCCCAGCACTCCGCCGTCCGAAGCCTGGAGCAGAAAGCGGTCCTGTCTGGCCCGGATGACCCGGAAGAGCTGATCGGGACTGTCGGATTCCTGACGGACCAGGACCTGACCGGTATCCCGGTTGTATTCCAGACATTTCGTATCTTCTCCATCTGCCTGCCTCCAGACCGGATAGATCCTATAGCCTGTTTCCGCGTCCGTCTGCAGCACAAAGCGGAATTGCTGGGTCTCATCCCATACTCTGGTCCAGACAATCAGTTCCGGCTCGTCCAGGGCAGGGTCCTGGGAAACGGACACCATCACAGTACTGTCGTTGGCCGAAGCCAGCGTCACGATACCTGCCAGATCTCCTACCGGCATGCCTTCCCGGACAGTCTGTCCGAAAACAGGCCCGCTTTCCGCCGCGGGTTCCTTTTCCACTGCAGGCTCTCTTTCATCCGTGGGCTTTTCCGTGTCAGACAAGCCCGCGGATAAAATGCCGGAATCCGCCGCTTCCGGCGTTTCCGCCTTCGGCCGCAGCTGCCGGAAATCAGGCTCAGGCAGCAGCCCGGCCCGGATTCCGGCCGCTGCCAGCAGCATGACCAGGAGGAAGGCGGCAGCCGGCAGCAGAAAGCCGGGCCTGCCGCTTTCATATTTTTCCAGTTCCCCCAGAAAGGCTTCCATGGTCTGGAAGCGGTCAGCCTGGCGCAGGGACATGGCCCTGCCGATGGCCCGCTCCGCTCCTTTGGGGATCCGGCAGCCCCATTCCCGGAGCGGCCGCAGGGACTGTCCCATCTGGCGTTCGGGCGCGGCCGCGGGACGGTGCCCGGTCAGGCAGTAATATACCACGGCTGCCGCCGCGTAGACATCTGTGGAGGGGCGGATACTTCCGCCGCGGCTGTACTGCTCGGGCGCCGCAAAGCCCTGTTTATAGCTGACAGGATCCCCGGCGGGATCCGGATCAGGCCCGCAGGCAACCCCGAAGTCCAGCAGCCGGACCCGCCCCTCCTGTGTGATCATGATATTTTCAGGACTGATGTCTTTATGGACCACATTAAAGGAATGGATCTTCATGACGGCGCGGCAGAAGGGACGGACACAGGCCATCATCTGCCGGTAGTCCATCCGGCCTTCCCGTCCGATCTTATCCCGCAGGGTCATCCCTTCGATGTATTCCATCACAATATAGGCAGTTCCGTTCTCCTCAAAGTAATCCCGGACTGTTACGATCCCTTCAGCGTCTTTTTCATCCAGCATGGCAAGGATCCTGGCCTCCCGCAGAAAACGGCCGCGGCAGGAGGCGAACAGGCTCTCTTTCCCACCGGCCGCCAGCACCCGGCCGCTTTCCCTGTCCCGCAGAGACACAGCCTTCAGGAAAAGCTCTTTCACCGCCACCCGAATCTGCAGCTGCAGGTCCAGTCCCAGATAAGTAATTCCGAAACCGCCCCGGCCCAGGATCCGTCCGGTCAGATATCTGCCGGCCAGAAGAGTGCCCGGCGCCAGGCTGTCTCCCTCCGGTCCCCACAGCGCAGGATCATAACCGCAGAATTCACAGGGTCCGGCCGGATCGGACCGTTCTTTCATACAGCCCGGACATATTTTTTGATAATCCATTTCTTTCCGCTTCTCTTCTGCCATATGCGAATCACGCCTTTTTTCTTCCGGTCTTTTCACCGGCGCCAGCCAATCATCATGCAGCGGGTCCTCCCCAGGCAGCTTTTGTCCTTTCGTTTTTATTCTTCCCGGCGCCAGCCGGTCAACAGGCGGCGGATCCTCCCCAGGCAGCTTTTGACCTTTCGTTTCCATTTTTCCAACTGCCAGCCGATCCGCAGACCACTTCTGACTATTTGTTTCCATTGATCCAGCCGGGTCCCGGATTCCGGTACGGAAATCCCGGAGGCAGCCTCAGAGGCAGGACCATGCCCATCCGGTCCGGCCATCTCCCGGTCCGCTTCCCGCTCCTGCCGCTCCGACAGAACCTCCATATTGATCCGGCCGCAGCCCCCGTATACCATGTCCTCAAATTCTGAGACAGCGAACAGCCTGCGGTCCGCGTCCGTCATATGCCGCAGCCATCCTTCAAAAGGCAGGGAACAGACCAGGCCGGAGCACTGCATCAGGTCTTCATAATCTCCGAACAGGTTCCTGTACTCCCGGACAAAGCGGATGGCTTCCCGCTGTATGACCCCGCGGACCAGTATATCTGCGCTGTCCGGCTGCCGCTCCTCCAGAACCGGTCCCCGGCTGTCATAGCCCGTGCAGGAGCCTTCGGGACCGGAGAACAGAAACTCCCGCAGCATCCCCGTAACAGAGGGAGAAAAAGGATAGAGGCACAGACTCTGAAAACCACCTGCCTGTTTATAAAGACCGGCCCTGGCCGGGTCTTCATGTACGTAGAGGGCGTCCACCCTGCACCCTGCAGCCGCGCAGACCGCCTCCTGGATCCTGCCGCTGTAGCCCATGTCAAAGGCCGCCTGGCCGGGGCTGATCCGGGAGAAATACCGCCGGATCCTGGCCCGGGCCTCTTCATGCCGTTCCCCGTCATAAGCCTCTTCCAGGAAATCCCCGACAAATCTTTCAAAATCCTCCCGGTCCGCGAACCTGCCCCCGGGACTGCGTCCCAGCCTCTGCAGAAACACCTGCCTGTCGAAATCCTCCCGGGTACAAAAGGCATACAGATCCAGAATGGATGCAGGACTGTGATGCTCCGGAACGGAAGGCGGATGGAACAAGGCGGTCCGGTCCCTGAGCAGGAAGGGCAGCATGGCTCTTCTGGAACAGTACAGATATCCCGTTTCGAAAGGGATTTCCTTTCCGGAGCCAGCTTCTTCTATCCTGTTGCCTTTCGCCTTCCTGTCAGCTTCCTCTTTCCGGTCAGCTTCCTCTTTCCGGTCAGCTTCCTCTTTCCGGTCAGCTTCCTCTTTCCGGTCCTCTTCCCCTTTCCGGTCAGCTTCCTCTTTCCGGTCAGCTTCCTCTTTCCTGTCCTCGTCCTCTTTCATGATCCTGAAAGGCAGCCAGCCGTCCCTGGCCAGGAACCAGAGCTTCCCATACCGGCGGTCACGGCAGGTCTCCCGGATCCAGGCGGTCAGGCCGGCCATATGCATGCCCAGCAGGTAATGCCCGATCAGGCCCGGATCCGCATTGAAATCCGACGCGGGATCGAAGGCCCTGTAGGGATTGTCAAAATAACGTTCGGCCGCCATGGCCTGCATGCAGCGGAAGGCCAGGTTCCCCTCCGTCTTCCTTCTGTCGATCAGGCTGCCCGCACAGACCTTCCAGATGGAAGCGCAGCGGCCGGTCCCGTAGTCCCGGATCCGGCCGGCAAAGCTCTCCCGGGCGGCCGGCAGAAAAACGGACCGGATCCCGGCCCGGCCGGCGCCTTCTATATCCGCCTTCCAGCTGTCCCCGATATGGAGCAGATCATCTGGACCGGCCCCCAGATCCTCCAGGACCAGGCGGAAGAGACCGCCTGTGTCCTTGCGCTTCCGGTATTGACCGGAAATATAAAGGCCCCGGTATCCCGTATAGCCGCAGGACGTCAGGATCCTGCCGATCGTATCCGGGCTGAGGTACATGTCCGTGATCAGGACGATCTGTTTCCCGGCGGCCGCTGCCAGTTCGAAAAGCTGACGGCCGCTCTCCCTGGCCCGGACATACCGCTGCTCCAGCCGGATCTCCTCTTCCATCAGACGCGCAGCCGTATCAGCCGGGACAGCGTAACGACGGGACAGGAAGTCATAAACCTCCTCCAGACGGATGTCCTCCTGACCGGGATGGCGCTTTCCCTGCATCTTCCTGGCCATCCGCTCGCCTCCGGCCCGCAGGGCGGAAAACTCCAGGGGGCAGCCGGTCAGCTTCCGGTAATATGGATCCAAAAGGCGGAACAGGTCGGAAGGTTCCCGGAAAGGCCTGCGGACCAGGGTGTCAAAGCAGTCAAAGCTGATCCAGCTGCAGCTGCTGTCCAGAATCTGATCCTTGATATATTCCAGTCCGCCCCTCCAGGGACAGGTAATCGATTCCGGAAAATGGTCCTCCGGCCGGCTTTGTTCCCGGGTCCCGCTCAGGTCCCTCAGGAGGACTTCCGCCTCCTCCAGATGCCGTCCCCGGAAAGCACTGCGGGCCAGACTTCTCCAGAGCCTGGCATACCGGTCCCGGCCCGCCTGCACGGCTCCCAGGCAGGCTGCATCCGCGCCCCGTTTCCGCAGAAAAGCTTCCGCCAGGTCAAAAGCCCGGCGGATATCGTTGACTTTGGTCCGGAAAGCTTTTCCGGAGATCCTGCCGTTATCGGTCGCGGCACCGCGGCTGCGGCAGTAAAAATAAGCATCATCCGGGACACTGGCAGCGGACTGCGCGCTGTAAAAAAGCATGGTGGAAAAGGCTATGTCTTCCGTCATGGTGAGAGGCCCTTCCGCCTTCTCCGCGTCCTCCAGGATTCCCTGCCAGAGGGATCTCCGATAGAGCTTGTTCCAGACGGTATGACAGCTGTAACAGACAAAGGCCTGGCCAAAGAAAAAGTCACGGACCTCCCGTTCCTGCAGAAAGGGGATCCGTGTATAGCTGTCATGCAGGGTATAGATATAACGGCTGCCTTCATCCTCGATCACAGTCCTGCCGATCATAATGTCCGCTCCTGTCCGGCAGGCCCCGCGGTAAAGAGAGCCGAAATAGTCGGAAGAGACATGGTCATCACTGTCCACAAATCCGATATAGTCTCCCCGGGCCGCCCGGACACCTGTGATCCTGGCCTGCAGCAGTCCCCGGTTGACCGGGTGTTCCAGATAGCGAATCCTGCCGCCCCGAGCGCATTTCTTCACGGCCCGCCGGATGACAGGAAGAGGATCTCCCTCCGACCCATCGTTAACGATAATGATCTCCATGTGGGAGAACAGGCTCTGCCGCAGCAGGCTGTCCAGGCACCGTTCCAGGTATGGTTCTGTATTATAGACCGGGACGATCACTGATATGGCAGGCTTCTCTTCCGCACCACCGTCTGCCCGGAACCCTGCTGCTATATAATCTGCCTGACGCTCTGCTTTTGTATGGTCTGCCTGACGCTCTTCTGCTGTATGTTTCCTTCCTCTGATTTCAGCTTCTGTCATTTCCTGTTCCGCCATTTATTCATCTGAGTTCCTTGCACGTACCTTTTCATTACAGTTCTTTCCTTTCCAAGTGTGTCTGGACCGCAGATGTCTGATTCCGGCCCGCTTCAGGCCCTTCTTCTATTCCAGCTTTCATGGTACCGACACTCCTGTCATGGACTTATCCTGTTCCGGCTTCCATGATACAGGTATCTCTGTCATGGTTTTCTCCTTCTCCAACCTCCGTGAAACGACCGCCCCTGTTCTGTATCCCGAACACCTGCTGCCTGCTGTTCCAGCTGCCCGATCCAGGCGTCCTTCCGGGAAACAGTCTCACGATACTTGCCAATCTCCCCTTCCAGGGCCCGGACCGATTCCTCCAGGAACTGTTTCTGCCGGCGCAGGCTGCGGATCTCAAAATGCTGTCTGCGCAGGCGGTCCTTACAGATGGTATCCTGCAGGTTGGCATACTGCTGATAAAGGCCGGGCGGTATGCTGTCCCTGACGTATGTATACAGTTCCCGGTCTGTGAACAGGATCCCCAGGCCGCAGCTGAAAGGAAATTCCAGCGTCAGGGGGCAGTCCCTCTTCAGCTCCCGCCAGAAACGGCTGCTGCCGGTCTCCCGGCCCAGCAGCAGGTCCCGGCCCACATCATGGAAAAAGACCGCTCCCCGGGGACTGATCTTATCCTTCCAGATCCTGTAATCATGGCTGACATCTTCGTAACGGTGGCTGCCGTCAATATGCAGCAAATCTACGGACCCGTCCGGGAACAGGGCCGCCGCCTCATCAAAGGACATGCACAGGCTGCGGGCACGGACCTCCGGATAACAGATCCGGCGCACCGCCTCATAGGCTTCCCGGACCGGTTCCCTGTAATCCTCCCGGGTGAAAGCATCTCCCTGCCAGGTATCCACTGCCGTAAAAGCCGTATCCAGCATGCCGTCCAGAATGGCCTGCTGGAAGGCAAAGGCGGAGCAGCCGTAAAAGCTGCCCAGCTCCGCGATCACGGCTGGACGGACATTGCGGACATAGTCGTAGGCAAAACGGCGGTGGCCAGACCAGGGAGAGAACTCCAGCAGGTCCGGATTGACCGCGTCGCAGAGAAAGACCGGATCATGGCAGATCCAGGCGTCCGGACAGATCCCGCTTATTTGTGTTTTTCTGTCCCTTTCCCGGTCCAATCGCAAAGTCCTCCATTTCCCGGTTAAAGACGCCGTAGATCAGCCTGCCCCCGGAAGAAGCGGTCAAGTGGATGGCGTTATTGACCCAGCACTGCTCAGTCTGCCGCAGGACCTCATAGCCCTCTCCCACGCCCAGAGTAATGAAATAGTCTCCCTCCCGGATCGTGGGCCACCGGAAGGAAAAGGAAATCCTGGACAGGCCGGCCGGCAGGTCTGTGGGATTGCTGCCGGATGTCAGGGAGGTCTGGCCGAAGACTTCATTGCCGTAACGGTCCCGGACCTGGTAGCCCACGATCAGGGCGTCCGTTGGCCGCGCAGACCGCAGGTCCATCATGACCCGGATCCGGCTGCCCGGACCGCAGTATTCGGCAAAGGGTCCCGCTTCCGTGCTGTAATAAAAAGCTTCTATCCTAATGTCCATCTTTCCGCTCAGGGAAGCCGGATCGGGCCTGCGGAAAAGACCGTCCGCGGGAAGCACTTCCCGCAGTATCTTCGTTTCCTGCCGGCCGTCCCGACTGACCGCGTGCGGGATCTCCCCGTTCTGATCCGTGGAACCGTCCATACTGCCCTGGCAGATCCTGTAATATTCCTGTACCGCCTGCAGGGGAGGCCCGTCATAGACCAGTACGCCCCGGTTCAGGACCAGGACCCGGCCGCAGAAGCGGGTCACGGCGTTCAGGTCATGGGAGACCAGCAGGACTGTGGCCCGGCCGGCAATCTCCCGGATCCTGGCATAGCATTTCTGCTGGAAGAAAACATCCCCTACACTCAGGGCCTCGTCGATCAGCAGGATCTGCGGCTGCAGGACCACAGCCAGGGAAAATGCCAGGCGGACGAACATGCCGGAGGAGTAGGAACGGACCGGCTGGCCGATGAAATCCCCGATGCCGGCAAAGTCCAGAATCTCCTGCAGATGGCGCCCGGTCTCCTGCCGGGTCATCCCCATCAGGAGTCCTGTCAGATAGATATTTTCCATGCCCGTATACTCGGGATTGAAACCGGCGCCCAGTTCCAGCAGGGCGGATACCCGGCCCCTTACCCGGACCTGTCCTGCCGTCGGCGGTATGATCCCGGCCAGTATTTTCAGCAGAGTGGACTTGCCGGATCCGTTCCGGCCGATGACGCCCACACATTCTCCCGGCGCGATGGAAAAGGATACACCTTTCAGGGCTTCAAAAGGCGTATGGTATGCGCGTCCCCGGAGGGAAAAAGCCTCCCGGATCTTATCTGCCCTGCTCCCGTACAGGGGATAGACCTTCCGGAGGTCCCGGACTTCTATACTATTTTCCGTATGCCGCGTCCGGCATTTTTCCGGATCTGTCTGATCCAGTACAGTCTTTTCCTGTATAGTCTTTTCCTGCATAATCTTTTCCTTCATTCCGCTGCCGCTTAGCTCCTTTTCCGCAGATCGTGTAAGACCGGTCCTGCTCTTTTCTGTCGGACATACCGGCATTTCCATGTCTGACCGCCCTTCCTGTTACAGGCTCCCGGGCAGGTTCACAGTTCGTCCGCCAGATAGGGACTGAGCCTGTCACAGATCAGCCGCCCGGCCAGACAGAGCAGGGCTGTGCCGGCCCAGAAGCCCAGGGCCTCCCGGGGCGCCTCCAGGAAAGAAGTCCCCTCCAGCAGGGCCTGCCGGCAGCCCTGCACAATATAGCGGACAGGATTCAGACGGAGGATCAGACGTACATGTACGTCGGTCAGGGTATTTTCATTCCATAGTATGGGGGTGATCCAGAAACCGATCTGGACCAGGATACTGACGGCCGCGGCGGTGTCCCGGAAAAAGACATGGAAGACAGACAGGATCCGTACGAAGGCCCAGCCAAGGACCGCGGTACAGACACTGTAATATAGAAGGCCGCACCAGGCGGCCGAAAAGGGACAGCGGCAGATCCATGCCATGAAGATCAGAAAAAACAGAAAGAAGAGATGGACCAGACAGGCGGACAGGGTTCTGACCAGGGGCAGCAGACGGATCCGGAAGGGAATCTGCTTGACCAGGCAGACGCAGTCTGTATATACCGGGGTCCCGGTGGTCAGAATATCCGTCAGAAATATCCATTGGACATAGCCTGCCGTGAACCAGAGGATATAGGGCGCTCCTCCGACATCCGGATTGCGGAAGCCCCGTTGGAAGACATACCAGAAGACCAGAATTGTGATCAGAGGCAGGAGAAAAGCCCAGAGCAGGCCCAGGAAAGATCCGGAAAAGCGGGACCGGATATCATTGCGGGCCAGTCCTGCCAGGAGACAGGCCGTCCCGGCTGCCGACCTGCACCGTTCTCCCGCCGTTTCCGCCCATTCAGCCGCTGCCAGGAGAAGTGTACAGGGAGCGGGAAAGCCCAAAAGGGCACGCAGAAAGCCGGCCTTCCACCGGCTGGCGCGGAAATCCCGGACCAGGGCCCGGGGATGGAACAGACCATGCAGACGCCCGGCCGGGCGGGCCAGGGGAGCGCAGCTGCCGTTGTCCAGAAAGAGACAGCTGCCGAAGGCCCGGACCATGCGGCCGGAAGGATACATGGCCGCACGGATCAGGGCCCTGCCGGACAGGGCGTCCGGAGGCGGCGTACTTCTGCCGGTTCCGTAGTCACGGATCTGCTCCAGGGCAGCTGCCTGGGCGTCTGCCGCCGGGCCTCTGCCTTTCCCGCCTTCGAACGGATACCTGCGGGGTACCGCGCCCCCTCTGCCGTCCGGTATGTAATCACGGACGGATCCTGTCTGTTCAGCCAGCAGGGTCTCCAGAAGACCTACATACAGACGCTGGGGCTCACGGAACACAGGAGATCTGCCGCTCTCCCGGCGGCTGTCGAACAAATAGCCTGCCGCGGACAAGCCTGCCGGTCCCAAAACCGTATCTGCTCTGGATGACAGGCCCAGGTAACAGCCGTCCGGCGGGGAAAGACCGGGGATATCCTCCAGCAGTTCCCACAGGTCCCGCTGCAGGGTGCCGCCCCAGCCAATGTCCGCGACCGCCCAGGAACCACGGAAGTTGAACTGCTCCAGATAGGCACGCAGGGATTGCCTCTCCTGCAGAGCCGCCCGGCGGATCCTGTCCGCCAGTTCTTCGTAGAGGTCGCGGAAGCGGGGATCTTTATAGAGACGGTCCCGGGAGATCTGTTCCTCCGCCCCGATTCCGTACCGGTCCGCCAGAGGACCGTATGCCGCAGGATCCATCCCCAGGCCATCCAGAAAACAGGCAAGTGTTACTGAAGCCGGAAACCCGGCCCGGCTGACCGCTTCCTCATAGGACATGGGCCGGCTGTATAGAGGAACCCGCAGGCTCCTGCGGGAGACCTGCAGATAAAAGGCCGGAGGATCCTCCGGGCCTGCCAGCAGCCTGTAAGCCTGCAGCAGCAGCCAGCCGTCCCGGCCCAGAAAAAAAAGTCTGTCGGTCCCATGCAGCCGGACCCTGTCCAGAAGCCAGCGGGTAAAACCGCAGACCGCAGGTCCCAGTACCTCCCGGCCAAAACTGGTCAGATAAGCCGGTTTTTCCTGAGCGACAGACACCCCGGTCTCAAATCCCCCGGCCGGATCCGTGCCGGCCCGGCTGCTGTCGGCAGGGCAATCCGCGCCTGCATCCATCCTTTCACCGGCAATATATTCCATGTCCCTGCCTGCAATATATTCCATA
>ODAI011326010.1_pt1 | contig 20319 bp, 15 predicted proteins | sample 1539321 | NCBI WGS metagenome assembly ODAI01 (sample SAMN02144231, study PRJEB22623) | gut metagenome | biome: sheep rumen | host: Ovis aries | place: New Zealand
AAAACTGTTGGTCTTTTGCGGTGCGTACGAGACTCGAACTCGTGACCCCATGCGTGACAGGCATGTATTCTAACCTACTGAACTAACGCACCTCGTGTCTATGTCTGCTCCCTTCGGAAGGGGCTCTTCCTCTGTTTGCGAGTGCAAAGGTACGACATTTTGTGAAACTGACAAAAGATTTCCCACTTTTTTTTCAATGAAAACACAAAAAAGTCTGGCATACATCGTCAGGACATGGAAGTGTGGATGGTTTTTGTGAGGAAGAGTAGTATTTTAGGCTCATCCTCATAGGCGGCACCATCAAAACGAGAAACCGCTTAGCTCGTTCGTCGCGAACATGCTAAGCGGTCTTTTTGTCTCTAACATTTTATGGTTTACGTAATCTAAGAATTTTTTAGTGAGTTCGTATCTCATACGAGAAGAGAAAAACGATGTGCTCACAAAAAAAATTGGGGTTGCTGTGTCTCACGACATGGGCATTCTTATATTATTATGAGTAAAGATTTCTTCTTTCGTGGTGCAAAGTTACGGACTATTTCTTATCCCCACAATACCTAAAATATGTGATTTTTTGATTGCCGCCAATGATAAAAATAGTATCAGATAACGAATTTTGTTATCTGATACCTTTATATATCAACGATATACCTAATTTGGAACGTTCAAAACAAGTACTTCTTCAGCCTTTTTTATACTTGCCACATGTTTCCCTGCTCTTGATTGAGAAGTTCTTTTACTTTTTGAAGTAAGCTCGGAAATGACTGAAAATTTTGTCTTTGATGCTTGTAGAGGGTTTGATATTATCGCCTCCAGCCAATACGTCAATGGCACGTCGTTCTTCTTTTGTCAGGGTTTCAGGCATATAGACCGAAATGTTGATGATTTCGTCACCACGCTGGTGCCCGTAGCCATTGATGTCGGGGATGCCTTTGTTCTTCAAACGGAACACTGTGCCAGGTTGGGTTCCTGCGGGAATGGTGATTTTGGCCTTGCCATCGTGTGTGGGCACTTCGAGTGAGGTTCCCAGTACGGCCTGCGGAATGGTGAGCAAGAGATTATAAACAAGGTCAACTCCGTCGCGCATCAATTCTGGATGCGGCTTTTCATGCACAAGGATTTGCAAATCGCCGTTAATACCGTTGCGACGCCCTGCTCCTCCTTTCCCCTGGAAATTATAAGCATAACCCTCGACTAATCCTGCTGGCAGTTCTACTTCCACTTGCTTCTCACCCTTCACAATGCCTTCGCCGTTGCAATGCTTGCACTTATTCTTGATGACCGTTCCTTCACCGCCACAGGTTTCGCACACCGTTTGGGTCTGCATGATGCCCAGCATCGTTTGGCGGGTTTTATAAACTACGCCTTGTCCTTTGCAGGTGTCGCAAGTGGTTTCTTGACCATCTTCCGACCCCGTTCCTTTGCAGTGTGGACAAGTGATGTCGGTGCGGAGATTGAACTTTTTCGTCACGCCATTGACGATGTCGTTCAGGTCGAGTTCGATACGCATGCGCAAGTCTTGTCCTTTATATACAGGCTTGCGGTGCTGTCCTCTGCCTCCGCCAAAGCCTCCGAAGCTGCTGAAACCGCCACCTCCGAAGCCTCCGCCAAAGATGTCGCCAAACATGCTGAAGATGTCATCCATCGACATGCCTTGCCCACCACCAAAACCTCCAGCGCCTGGGCCAAATGCGTCTGGTCCGAACTGGTCATATCGTTGGCGTTTCTGTGGGTCGCGCAACACATCGTAGGCCTCTGCCGCCTCCTTGAATTTCTCTTCTGCTTGTTTGTCACCTGGATTGCGGTCAGGGTGGTACTTGATGGCCATCTTCTTGTAGGCCCGCTTAATCTCATCGTCGGAAGCGGTCTTTTCCACCCCCAGCACTTCGTAGTAGTCTCTTTTCGCCACGGTCGTTGTGAATGTAAAATGTTAAGTAGAATAATGTAGAGGGATATGTGCCCAAAGGTTGGGCGAATCATTCTGCTACTGCCACTTTGGCATAGCGAATCACTTTGTCGTTTAAGGTATATCCTGCCATCATGCAATCCATCACCTTGCCTTTCTGTTCATCGGGCTGTCCGGGTACCATAGCAATGGCTTCGTGCAAGTCGGCATCGAACGGTTGTCCCACTACGTCCATCTTCTTCAATCCCTCCTGTGCCATCAGTTTGAAAAACTTTTCGATAATAAGATTCAAACCTTCCTTCACGGCTGCTACATCCTCATATTTGTCCATGTTTTGCTGAGCACGCTCCAAGTCGTCAATGATGGGCAGTAGGGTGGTGATGACCTTCGTCCCGCCGTTCTTGATGAGGTCGGCCTTCTCTTGCATAACACGCTTGCGGAAGTTGTCAAATTCTGCCACCTTGTAAAGCTGCTGCCTTTTCAGTTCTTCCACTTGCTTCTCCAGTTCAGCGATTTTCTCCTCTGGAGTTTGTTCCTGTTGCTCTGTTTCTTTAGGAGATTCCTCAGCAACCGTTGCTTGCTCTTCGCCCGAAGGCTGTTGCTCATCCTTGTTTTCATTGACGATGTGTTCGTCAACTTCCTCGTTCTTTATATTCTTTTCCATTGTTCTGTAATTTATTACGCTTTGATGTAATCGACAAAAAACATGCCAGTGCAAGAAACTCTGGCATTGCGTGTGACATTGTGTCACTTCTTCCTATTCGAAATCGGTGCAAAGTTAGTGCTTTTTCTTCACATAGCCAACCTTTTTTTGAAGAAACAGAGTGGTTGTTGTTTGTTGGAATACTTTTTTTCCTTACCTTTGCATTTTGAAGGGAAAATTTGGTGGTGCTGACTTGTTGCGACTTATGTATTATTCACCTAATTATATATGAAATACCTTTATACTCTCTGTTTTGCATGCGTGCTGTCGGGGACTGTACAGGCCCAGCAGTTGGCATTTCCTGGTGCGGAAGGCTATGGTGCTTATGCTTCAGGCGGACGTGGTTGCCAAGTGGTACATGTGACAAATCTTAATGCCTCAGGGCCAGGTTCTTTGGCCGAAGCCGTAGGACAATCAAACCGTTTTGTTGTTTTCGATGTTGGTGGAGTGATAGACATTACGGGCACAAACCTCACCATAGCCAGCAACATCACTATTGCGGGCCAGACAGCTCCTGGTGAGGGCATCACCATCTATGGAGGGCGTGTCATTGCGTCGAAGTCGAAAAATATCATCATGCGCTACATCCGTATGCGTGGTGGAAAGAGTGTGAATCAGAGCAAATGTACACTCACGCTCGATGAATGTCAGAACTTCATCATGGATCATTGCTCCGTTTCGTGGGGACCATGGGATAATGTACACATCAAGGATGCCAACAACATCACTTGGCAGTATTGCATCAACTCGGAGGGCATTGAACCACAACGGTTCGGTTCCATCACAGATGGTACACGCAACTGGACCATTCACCATTGCTTGTGGGCCGACAACAAGAGCCGAAATCCCAAGATGAAGTGCTACTTACAATATTATAATAATGTGGTGTACAATTTTGCGATGGGCATCATTGGTGGTCACTCAGCAGCTGACAACTATCAGGACGTGGTGAACAATTATTTCATTGCTGGTCCAAATGGTTCGGCCAAGTATTTTGATGATTGGACTGCAACCGACCATCTTTACAGTTCGGGCAACTACTTTGACGGAAACTGTGACGGAGTGCTGAATGGTACACTCATCACCGACCATCACAATGCCACAGCCATGTCGCGACCCAACTTCAACACGACGCATCCTATGAATGTGGAAACTGCGGCAGAGGCTTATCAGAATATTGTGGATCAAGTGGGTGCATCGAGAGTGAGAGACCCTCACGACCTGCGCATCATTGAGCAATTGACTTCACTGGGCAAGAAAGGAAGTTTTATCGCTAACGAAGACGAGTTGGGGGGTATCGGTTTTCTGGCAAACGGACTTCGCCCAACTGATAGTGACAATGACGGTATGGCTGACGAGTGGGAAACGGCGAATGGTTTGAACCCCACTGTGAACGATGCCAATGGCACTACGTTGGGTGGGGGCTATACAAATATTGAACACTATGTGAACAGTTTGGCACAAAAGAGTGACGAACAGAGCACTATCGACCCCAGAGCCCGCAGTTTGGAAGCAACTCTTTCGAGTGCGTTGAATCTGGTGAACGGTGCACAGGTTGACGTAACCCTTGGTTTTCCTTCTCAATCTATCGACCAACTGAAAGTGCTCATTGCTGATGCTCAGAAATTCCTTCAAAACCTCACGGAGCAAACCTCTCAGAAAGAGATAGATGCACAAGAAACGATTCTCAACAATGGGGTGAAAGCCCTCAATAATGCACGCATTTATACGTTGGAAGGTTTTTCAACCGAAAAAGCTTACAATATTTATAGTTACGGCACTCATTCCGGAGCCAAAGATGCTGATGCCAAGCCCTCCATCCAGAGGCGTTATCTTTATGCTTTGGAAGGACAGAACGGAAAAGCAGGGCAATTGGTCTATCGTATTGGCCTGTCTGACAATGACATCAATGCAGGAAAGAAGGATGCCATCGCAGCTATGCCCGCAGCCTTGTGGGGGCTTGAGGCTGCAGGCAATGGCTATGTGAAGGTGCGCAATCTATTGACGGGCAACTACATGCAAATGGAAACGTCACTTTCTGCCAATCCCATTGCCATTCATCCTACCTATGCTAAGCAGGACAACGGAAAGATGGCCTTCTATATGGATGCTACAGAAGAGGGGAAACGTCTCTTTAATGTGGGTGCTCCTGATGCTGACGGCAAGGGAGGTCCCGTGGATTTTTTTGCCATGCATGCCGACCGTACCCGCCTGCGCTGGGTGTTTGAACAAACAGAAGCGGACGTTGTGTACCCAACAGCCATCCAATTCCTTTCCGATGGTGTTCTACGTTCTGTCAGGTTTTTTACTTTGCAAGGTGTGGAAATGGAAAATCGACCATCAGCGGGCATCTATTTGGAATGCACGACAAAATCAGATGGAACCACCCAAGTCAGAAAGATAATGGCACAATAGCATTTATGGCCACTGAGCACCAATGTTTAGCGGATCTTCCGTTTGTTTTGAAATTGGAAATGCACTGATTCCTATGAATGAATCCCCGGAATCGTTTGAGTACTCAAGCAATTCCGGGGATTAAAGTTGCAGGTAACGAATGTGGTACTTTAGCACTTAGGTTTTATGCCACCTTATTCAGCTTCTTGATGATGGAGAAGATGAACAGGGCTGCAATGAGGCAGATGCCAGCGAGTGTGCCCCAGACGATGGTCAAATCCTTGCCCCACAAGTAGCCGGGAATCTGCACGAGGAAGTTTCCGATAGCTGTGGAAACGAACCATCCACCCATCATCATGCCCTTGTACTTGGGAGGAGCCACTTTGGTCACGAACGAAATGCCGATGGGGGAGAGGAGCAACTCGGCGAAGGTGAGCACAAGATAAGTGGAGACGAGCAAGTTGGGGGTGGTGTCGGCCATGTGGAGGTTGGTGCCTTCTGCATCGTAGGCAGGCAGGGGAAGACCGATGCAGGCCACGGTCAGCATGATGTAAGCACCTGCTGCTACCAGCATGCCCAAGCCAATCTTCACAGGTGCTTTAGGCTCTTTGTTCTTCTTGGCCAACCAACCGAACAGGGCGATGCTGACGGGAGTGAGACCTACCACAAACGCAGGGTTGAACTGCTGGAAGATGGGGGCATCCACTGCTACAATGGCATTGGTCTGTTGATAGTAGGTGTAACCTAAGATGGCGGCAGGAATGGCCACCAATGCTGCGCCAATTCCTTTCCCTTTAGCTGTTGTGCTTTGAAACAGAGCGAAAAGGCCGTAGATGATGAGAATGCACCACACAAGGTTCATCACGTCAAACTCCATAGCCGTAATACCTGTGGCCGACGTTGCCGTGTAGTCGCGGGCGAAGAAGGTCAAGGTGAGACCATTCTGGTGGAAAGCCATCCAGAAGAAGAGAACCACCGTAAAGACGAGGCAGAGACAGATGATGCGCTCTGTGGTTTCGCTTTTCGTGAGTTCTTCCACTTGGTCATTTGTATTACTTTTGTTGTCCTTCTTGCTGACTGTGATGACTTGAGCGAATGTCTTTTTGCCCAAGTAGTAGATGGCGATGCTGGCAATGAGTGATGCGCATGCCACAGCGAATGCAAAGTGGTAAGAGTCAGCTTCGGTAATGCCGAGATTCGTTTGCGCCCAGCCCATCATTTTGATGGCAGCGGTGGGAGCGAAAAGGGCACCCACGTTGATGGCCATGTAAAAGAGCTGGAAACCAGAGTCGCGCTTGCTGGCAAACTGAGGGTCGTTGTAGAGGTCGCCCACCATCACCTGCAAGTTGCCCTTGAACAGTCCCGTGCCGAGGCTGACCAGCAGGAGTGCGCCTCCCATTGCTACGATGGCAAAAGAATCTTTGCCTAAAGGCAATGAGAGGAGTACGTAACCGATGAACATGATAAAGATGCCGATGGTTACCATCTTGCTATAGCCGAACTTGTCGGCAAGCATGCCTCCGAAGAGTGGCAGGAAATAAACCAGCATGAGGAAGCTGGAGAAAATGGTGGATGTCACTTTCTCGTCAAACCCGAAGTTTGCCTGCAGAAAGAGTGTAAAGACGGCAAGCATGGTGTAGTAGCCAAATCGCTCACCTGTGTTGGCTAATGCTAAGGTCCATAGACCTCGCGGTTGTCCTTCAAACATGGTAGTTAAGAGTTAATTAAGAAATAAGAGTTAAGAAAAAATCCAGCAAGAATTTATTAAGAATTTGCTATCTTTCGGATTTTCCGTTTCATTCGTGAAATCTGTTGTTGATACAAATAATGTCTGTTTTTAGTTTTTCTTTATGTTCGACTGTTGTAGGCCGTACCCCTTCTTCTTGTCCTCAGCCAAGAGGAGGAAAGAAATGATGATGGCTATGGCTCCGAAGACGGCAAAGAGTGTCATCGACATTGTATAGTCGATGTTGCCATCCTCGCCGATGTTGGCTTGGTTCACCTTGCCGATGAGGATGGGCACCATGCCCAAACCGATGTTTTGAATGTAGAAAATTAATGCGTAAGCAGTACCCAGCAGTTGCATGGGGATAATCTTTGGTACAGAGGGCCACATGGCTGAGGGCACAAGACCGAAGGCGATACCAAGAATCACCATCGCAGCGATGGCTACTATCCACGAGTTAATGGGCAAGGCAAAGATGGCATGGACAACTGTCAGCAAGATGCTGCCGAGAATCATCAGTGTGGCCCCCATTCCCTTCTTGTCATAGACAGAACCGAACAACGGGGTGAGGAAGATGGTGCCGAAGGGGAGCATGGCGGGAATGAGTCCAGCCACATTGGGGTCAACATCATATTTGGTGACCATTAGCTGGGTGGCAAATTTCAGGAAGGGGAACACGCCTGCATAGAACATGAGGCAGAGTAGGGTAATGTACCAGAATCCCTTGTTGGTAAACAGCAATTTGAGGTCGGCAAATTTGAATCCCTCCTCTGGTTCTGTCTCCACCGCTGCGGCTGCCTGATCTTCCTTCTTGTCCATCACGCTGTAAACAATAAAGGCAATCATGCCGATGCAGAGCATGGCAGCTCCCAACCCCACGCTGGCGTGAGCACCACCCATCGATTTTGCAAATGGAAGGGCAAAAGCCAATGCCCCTGCGGTGCCGATACGGGCAAGAGCCACCTGAAGTCCCATAGCAAGTGCCAATTCGTGACCCGTAAACCATTTCACAATTACCTTGCTCACCGTGATGCCCGCTATTTCACATCCCACTCCATAGATGGCGAATCCAAGACAAGCCACAATCACCTGCATGGGATAGCCAAAGAATTCGCCTTCGAACTCGTTTGCTACGCCATACCACTTGATGAGCGCACCGCCAAACATGAGTACCGTTGACATGATGCCTGTGAAGCGGATGCCAAATTTGTCGAGGATGATGCCGCCAAAGAAGAGCAGCAACAGGAACACATTGAAGAAGCTGTAAGAGCCTGAGAAGAAGCCGTATTCGTCGGCCGTCCACCCTAAGCCACCGTCCGCCTTAGCTGCTGTAAGCATCGGCTCCAGAGGGGACATTACATCGGTGAAGAAATAGGCAAACATCATCGTCACCGACACGATAATGAGGGTTGTCCAGCGCATGGCGGCTGAATCGCTTAACCTTTTTTGAATAGCTTGTGTCATATCTGCATGAACTTAATTCTACCGTTTCTTTTGAGCTTCCTGCTGTTGTTTCAGAATTTCGAGCTGCTTCTCCTGCATGGCTTGCAGACGTTCCATGATGCTTGATGTCTTCTTCTTGTCGCCCATGTTCAATTTGCGCTCCTCATGACGCTTCTCCAGTTTCTCCAGTAACACGTGGTCGTCCGTCGTTTTGCGCAGGAACCACATCATCAGAATGCTGATGAGACCCGATACAAAGTAGTACCAGTTCAGACCTGAGCTGTAGCTGTTGAACGAGAAGAAGAAGATGATAGGCATCAGGTAGGTCATCCACTTCATCATGTTCATCTGTTGCTGTTGCTCAGGAGTCATGGCATACTGCTGCTGACGTTGCGTGATGATAGAGTTGGCTACAGTTGATACGCACCAAAGGATGCAGAAGAGTGACAAGTGGTCGCCAATGCCCCAGATGTTGAATCCCCAGTTGATGATGTCATCGTAGGTGGAGAGATCATCGGCCCAAAGGAATGACTCGCCGCGCATTTCGATGTAATTGGGGATGAAATTGAAGAGAGCAATCCAGATGGGCATCTGTATTAGCATTGGCAAACATCCACCCATTGGGCTTACGCCATATTCGCTATAGAGCTTCATCACCTCCTGCTGTTTCAGCATGGCATCCTCTGGCTTGGGGTACTTGGCATTGATTTCGTCCATCTTCGGACGGAGCACGCGCATGTTGGCTGAGGCGATGTACGACTTCTTCATGAGCGGGAACACAATCACCTTCACAATGATGGTGAGCAACAAGAGCACAATGCCCATGTTCAGTCCCAGTCCTGTGAGGAAGTCGAATGCGTATAGAAAGAAAAAGCGGTTAATCCACTTGATGACAGGCCAACCCATATACACCAACGACTGCAAATCGAGGTCATCGCTCGACTCCAGCATCTTCTCGTTCTCCTTCAGCGTGGAGAATTTGTTCGGTCCCAAATAGAGATGGAAAGAGGTGGGCTTAGCACCCTTCGTGTCGAAATCAGCTGTAAACGAGGTCTTGTACGTCTTTAGGTAACCCGATCCTTCTTCCAAATATTCCGATGTCATTCGGCTCACCGTGAGTGGTTGGTCAGCAATAAGAATTTGACTGAAAAACTGAGTTTTATACGTAATCCACTTTATCTTTTCTTCAAATTCGTTCTCATCTTCGTTGCTTCCGCTTACCGACAGTTCATGGGTGTCGCCATCCACGTCGCGATAAGTCACTGTTGAGTAGCGGTTCTCAAAGTCGTACCCCTTCTCCTGCTGCTTCATGTCCTCCTTCCAGTCAATCTGCATCGAACGGGTCGTAGAAGAGAAGAAATCCTCCAACCCAGTAGCTTTCACATCCATGTCCAGCAGGTAGGTATTGGGCTTCAGCGAATAAGTGATGTCTAAAGAGCCGCTGCCCACGGGCAAGTGCATCGTCACTCCGTCCTTCTTCACGCCGGTAGGCTGAAAATACAGTTCGTCCGTCACAATTTTGGCCGTCTTTCCGTCCAGCATCATGCACATGTTTTGATCCTTTCCGTCGAAGAGCACCACGTTTCCACCCTCGCGGCTTTTGTAAGTGCTGTCCTTCAGCTCCACCTTTTGCAATTGTCCACCCTTGTTGGAGAGGGTCACCTTCAGCAATTCGTTTTCAATCACCGTTGTAGTCACCTGTCCATGACGCGCTTCAAAAAGCGGGTTCAACGTGTCGGCCAACTCTTCAGCCTTCTTCTCCAGCTCTTTCTGCCGAACCTTGGCTTCCTTCTCCATTTCTACACGGGCAATGGAGTCAAGTACCTGCTGTTCTGCTTGACGTGTGCGCTGGGCATAGTTCTCGTAAGCCATAAAGCCAAACATCACCAAGGCCATCAACGCAAACGCAGTCAATGTATTCTTATTCATATCTTATTGATTGTTTTTTTAGTTTCCGAATCTTAAATTATACAAAAAATCGTGCAAAATTACGAAAAAAATATGAAATCTCATGCATGAATGTTCGTTTTAATCGGATTTTATTGTACTTTTGCATAAGATTAACATAAAAACATCAACCAGATGAAAACAAAAATCTTTGTGTTCCTTGCCATTTTTACGATGGCACTTGGCATGCAAGCCAAGAAGTTCCCCGAAATCAAGTTCGAGAAAACCACAATCGACTTAGGCACTTTCTCTATGGACGACCCCATTCAGAAGTGCACTTTCAAGTTCACTAACGTAGGCGATGCCAAGCTTGTCATCACATCGGCTCACGCTTCCTGTGGATGCACCGTCGCTGACTATCCCAAGGACTTCATAGCCCCAGGTGCAAGTGCTGAAATCACCGTCACCTACGATGCCTCACACAAGATGCCAGGCCGTTTCAAGAAGAGCATCCAAGTTTTCACCAATTGCAAGGAAGAGATGACCCGCATTTTTATTCAGGGTGACATGACCGATGTGCCTGTCAGCAAAAAGGAGAACGCTACGGCTAAGGATAAGAAATAACTACGCTTTTCGTTTCTTCCTTTCATCAAAGCAAAAGTGACTGAGTCCGTGCGATTCAGTCACTTTTGCTTTGTACGGTTTTGATTTAATGTCCAAGCGATGTACCCTCTGCGAGAGGTTTCCTTGCATTATTGTTGTTTGAGCGTTTTGCGAGCCTCCTTCAGACGAGCGAGTGCCTTGTCGATGAGGTCATGTGTGCCCGAGCCGTCGTTGACGTACTGCACCACCATGTCGGCATAGTCGATGGCTTCGCGCAGTTCGGTTGTCTTGTTGCGTATGCTCTTCGTTTCGGTGAGAAGCGGAAGGAGTTCGCTCAGGTCTTCGGGTTCAGCTAAATTGCCCGGGCGCATGGTGTTGATGGCCACATTGAGTGCCGACACTGCCGCGTTGACAGCCTCTTGGGTGAGTTCCTTGTTAGGCTTTTCCATGACTTGCTGAGCCGATTTCATCTGAGTGAGAAGACGTGCATAGCCATTGGGTGCCCAGGGCGAGAAAGCCGGTACTTTGACAGCGAGTGCGTTCCATGCATTCTGTGCATCGATGCGCTCCGTGGCCACTTGCAGCACTTGCTCAAGGCTGGTCTTGTCGATGCCCTTCTTCGCCTTTTGCTTGCCGCCTGTAGCTACATGAAGGCGCAAGTAGTGTGTGGAGTTGCCCGTCTGGTAATAGTCGGGTTGGAACTGTTTGCCACCCAGAGAAAGGGTAAAGAGGTTGTCATGATATTTGGAGTCGATGCTGGCACCATTGAGCTGGATGTCGCTCAGATTTGACTGTAGGGTGAAGTCGGCATCTTTCCATTCCTTCACGTCGGGAGTGGCCATGACCAGAGGACCATACATCAGCGCGCCCACCCATTCGGGGTTGAAGGGCGTGCGGGTCTCGTTCTTGCCTGTGGCAGCAAGATCCATCTTGTCTGGTCCCCAGTTGATGTGCTTGGTGAAGGGCATTGTCACCTCAATCTTATCTCCTTGGTTCCATTGGCGGGTGGGAATTTCCACGTAGGAGCATGGCTGATAGGTCTTGGCGATAGACTTTCCGTTCAGCTTCACGTCAAAATCTTCTGTGGCCCAATAAGGTACGCGGAGTTTCAGGGCGAAGGTGGCATCTTTCGTCTCGTCCGTGCGAGTGAGCACCAGCGTAGAGCTTTCGGCAGGCCACTTGCAGCTTTGCTCAAACACCACTCCTTTGTCCTTCCACCAAGCCAGGGTGGGCAGGTAGAGTGCCACCCACATGGTGTGGTCGTTGACGAAATAGGCAGCCTCCTGATATTTTACGTGGTTCTCCACGCCTGTACCGCCGCAGCAAGTAGCTTGTGGAGTTTCATTGCCGTAGGGCTTGCGTGCATTCATGCCCACAGCATACTGGTAGGTCACACCCCAATGGTCGGGATGCAGCGAGCCGATAATCTGGTTGTAAAGCACACGCTCGTAATAATCCATATAGGCAGCATTGTCGGGGTCGAAGCAGTTGAGATCCTTGGTCAGTTTGGCAAGGTTGTAGGCGCAGCACGTCTCGTTGATGTCGGGGTTGGGGTACATATTGCGCTGGAAGTCGCTCTGCACGCTGGTGTTCATTGAGAGAATTTGTGAGTAAGGCTGACGGAACATTTCTCCATTTCCCACACCTCCCATGGCATAGGCATAGCGTCCCTGCACCAGATTCCAGAAATTGTAGGCAAGGTTGTAGTAGTAGGGGTTGCCATTGGTAATGTAGGAGCGTAGTGCACCCACAATCATGGGGATGTGCTGGTTGGCGTGGCGGGTGCGTATGTCATCGATGTTCTTGGCTACAGGGTCGAAGAAGGCGGGCGAGTCGAAACAGTTGGCAGCCTCGATCAAGTGGGCTTTCTCGGTGGGGTCGCTCACCATTTCGGCCAAACGAGCCAGCGATTCGGCCATGCCGCCCACTTCGCCAGCGATGTACATGTTCCACATTTCGTAGCGGTTGCCTGGCTTGGCCTGACGTTCGGCTCGTGTGCCGTCGGTCTTGACGTAGGTGCGGTAGTGCATGCGGTTCCACACCCATAGCCCCATGTCTTTGGCAATGAGGAGTGCCTTGTCGGCTATTTGCTTCTCATCGATGTTGTTTACAATGTCGATGAGGCCAGCCAATTGTTTGTGGATGGTGTAGTAGGGCGCCCACACCCATTCTTCATTATTGTACGCGCGATAGCATTCGATGAGGGCAGGGTGAGCGGCAGGAATGGCGTTGAGGTAGCCATAGCCATAGTGACGGTAGTCTTTCTTGTATTCGTCAAACGCTTTCCAGTTGCCCTTCATCTCCTTCAGTTCAGTTTCTGGGGCATAGTCACGTGCCTCCCAATAGCGGTTGAGGGTGCTGTCCCACACAAAGGTGCGCTCCTGGCATTCGCGCAGTTCGTTCACCATGCGGCGGATGCGGTTGCGCAGTTCGTTCTTCACTTGGTCGCGATTGTTGCCACGTTCGGAACAGGAAGCAAAGGCGAAGGCGAGTGCGCTCATGTAGTGACCCGACCCGTGTCCCTTCAGCTTGGTGGTGGGAGAGTCCCAGCCGTCGGCCATCGTGTAGCCCTCGGTGGGGAGGCCGTAGGTGTCGCGGTAGTTGTAGAGCTGCTGGCTGATGTCAAGGTCGAGCAGGGTTTTGATGTCTAGTTCTTGATTGTGTCGCAACCTGTTGCCTTCTTCAATATAGACATCGCCCAGCGGCAGGGGATGTGCTGCAGGTTTGGGGGCTGGAACAGCCCATGGCTTGTCGGTGACGGTGACATTGGCCGTGATGGGGTAGCCGTTGTCGGTCGTGTTGTCACCGATGATGAATCCGCTGACGGTGTAGGTTTTGCCCACGGGATTGATTTGTGGATTGGCTTCTTGCTGTTCTGCCGATAGCAGCGAGTTGTTCCATTTCGTTTGTCTCCATTCGTGGCTTCCGTCGCTGTAAGTCACCCACACCTGCCAGGGTAGGCGAGGGGCAGTGCCGACGGGAGTTTCTACGTTGATGGTTTCCACTTTCACGATGGTGCGCTGCTTTGCTTTGGCTGCGCTGAGGGGAGTGCTGCCAAGTGGAGCAGCCACCACTGGTGCAGGCATGGCGAGACAGGTGCCGATGATGCCGCAAAGAATCAAATTCAGGTTTTTCGTCATAATAGTAGTGAATCTAACATTGTGAATTTTCGGTAAAATTACTGATTTCTTCTGATATAATGGAGTGTGCGAGGGCAAAAAAGTGCGATTTTAGTCTTTTGTCTTATCTTTTTGGATTATTTTGTCTAACTTTGCACTCGCAAATTTGGAGTTTAGGGAATTTCCTCTCCTTAGTAGGGATTTTTATATTTACAAGTACAAGGATTATTCTTACTTTTGCAATGTAAAAAAACTATACTTATTCATGTTGAACAAAATTGCACGGATATGAAGAGATTACTCACATTGATTTTGGTGATTGTTCCGCTGCTCGGAATGGCACAGGACGACCTCTACTTCACCTCCTCCAAGAAGGCGAAAGAAGAGACTCAAAAACGCAACGAGGAAAGGCGAGAGGCATTGAGGGCAACCACCACTTCAGTAGCCACCGCTCCTGCCGTGGTGGATTATAACAGCAATACACGCAGCGAGGACGAATACAACCGCCGCTATGTGTATGGTGGACAGTATCAGAATGCTGGAGGTGCGGCCATGGACGACTCGCTGGCAGCACGGGTTGACTCGGTGGAGGAAAGTTATGCTGAATCGGAATACGACATGGACGACCCCGAACTGGATTATCGTTTCTCGCGCCGTTTGGTGCGTTTCCACAATCCTCGGCTCTATGCCTTGGCAAGCCCCTATTACTGGGATCTCTACTATGGCTACGGAGCATGGGACTATCTCTACGACCCCTATGACCCCTGGTACTGGCACTACGGATGGAGCTACGGATGGACTTGGGGACCATGGGACTGCTGGTATGGTGGCATTTGGGGGTGGCATCGTCCATACGCCTGGACCTATTGGGGATGGGGACCCAGCTGGAGCCGTCCCGTGTATTATGTGACTTACCATCGCAACGTGGTGCCTCGCGAGTTCAACTCTTCGCGCGGACACATGTCGGCTAACAACCGCATCCGAACTAATGCCTTGGGAGGCCGTACCAACGCTTTGGGAGGTGCTCGCACCAATGCTTTAGGGGGAGGGGCACGCACCAATGCCCTGGGAGGTGCTCGCACCAACGCTCTGGGAGGTGCTCGCACCAACGCAGTGGCCACTCGCACCGGCGCACAAGATGGAGTGGAAACAGGCCGACGCAGCTCCAATTCGTCCTACACCGACTACACCAACGTACGCACAGGACGTTCGTCAACTGCCGCTGAGGGAGCACGTTCGCAGACATATAACCGCACTCGCGAGGGAGCCAACCAGCGCAGCACCATCACCCGTGGCAAGGGGGCAACACGCTCCTACAGCAACCAAAACAGCAGCAGCCGCACCAACTCTGTGCGCTCCTACGACAACAGCAACACGCGCACTCAAACGCAAACGCGCACCCAGACACCCACCTACAGCACGCCTTCGCGCAGCACAATGAGTAGCGGCAGCTTTGGCGGTGGTGGCAGCGTGAGTCGAAGCGGTGGCAGCCGTGGCGGTGGAGCTGGTGGCGGTGGACGTCGTTGACCGAGTGAAAAAGGCTGAAACAGACAAGGAGTGATCACTCTCTCAGAAAAAAGGACTATACACATTATTTATATATATCAGTTGAACATGAAATCAGTAGTAAAATACGTTTTGTTAGGTGCGCTCATGGGCACTTCGGGATGGGCATACGCTCAGGACAGTTACGATGCGCACACCATGACGAATAGCGACTTGAACGGTACGGCACGGTTTGTGTCGATGGGCGGAGCCTTGGGTGCGTTAGGTGGCGACATCAGCGTGATGAGCACCAACCCTGCAGGCACAGGTGTTTATAGAAAGAGCGATGCTGCCATCAGCTTCAGTGGAGTGTTTGCTGGCGATGGAGCAATGGGGCACGACGGTTCGCGCATGTCGCTCGACCAGGGAGGCGTGCTGATAGCTTTCGATATGGACAACCCATCGGGCAAGGGCTTGCAGTTTGTCAACTTTGGCGTGAATTTTCAGAAGAAGCGCAACTTCCTCTTCAACCAGCACACCGACGTGCAGCATCTGGACGGTCTCTTTAGCCAGACATTCCAAATTGCCAACCTCTGCAATTATGCATACGAAAACGACTATTGGGGCACGATGGCCGACATGAGTGCATCGAAAAAGGGTGTGCATGGCGGCATACTCGACGAGACGGGCGAGTACGGCTATGCGGGCATCGCTTCCGACCAAGCCTATTACGAGCGTGCCACCTTCGGCGCGACCATTCAGGCCGACATCAACTTCTCCTTCAACTTGAGCGACCAGTTCTTCTTGGGAGCATCGGTGGGTGTCTACGACATTGACTTTGAGCGAGAATCCTTCTATCAGGAACATGGGGTGGACGATATGGTGTTTGACTTCACCAACTGGTATAAAACCACAGGCGACGGCTTCGATGTGAAGCTGGGCATCATCTGCCGTCCTATCGAGGATAGCCCCTTCCGCATTGGTGCTTATGTCCACACGCCCACGTGGTGCCGCATGACCGATGCCAATGGCTCCACACTCTATCAGAACGACGAGTATGTGTCGGAAGGCTACAATTCTGAGTATGACTACAAGTTCCGCACCCCTTGGAAGTTTGGGGTGAGCCTCGGGCATACGGTGGGACAGAACTTCGCCATCGGTGCCGAATATGAATTGCAGGATTTCGGCTCGGCTCATTACAGCGAGGTAGATGGTTACAACTCTGCTTACTTCCGCAACCAGAACGCCATCACTAAGCAGGTGCTCCGCGCTCAGCACACCCTGAAGGTGGGAGCTGAATTTAAGCCTATTGAAGCCCTTTCGTTGCGTGTGGGTTACAACTTTGTTTCCTCACCCTTCAAGAGCGATGCCTACCGAACCATTGGCTATGACGGCGCATACACGGAGACGGATTTCACCAACTGGAAGGCCATCAACCGCTTCACGGCTGGCATTGGCTATCGCTACAAGGGCGGCTATGTGGATGTAACCTATCAGTACCAGGCGCAGAAGGGCGACTTCTATGCTTTCGACGAGGTGAACCTCATCCCCACGAAGATTAACAGCAACCGCTCGCAGCTGATGGCCACACTTGGCTTCCGCTTCTGAATGGTGGATTTTAATTATGAACAACGGATTTGACGGATTGTTTTTGATTTCGAATTATTTTTTGCGACCACGAATCTCACGAATTTCATGAATACGAAGTGATAGAGCCTTATTGCATTCGTGGAATTTGTGAGATTCGTGTTCGTTAAAATAATTTTGCAGTTGAGTTTTAGCAACGCTAAAAGTTGTGCTCATTCCAACTTTTTTGACACACGCAAGGTTTTAAGTAATTGTTTTACATGGAAATGTAAAACAATAGATACCGTACATCTTGCGGAGAAACACCGTTTCCGGTAAGGAGAAACGGCATATCTGATGGGGAGAAACGGCATTTCGTTTGGAACAATTATGGCATATCTTCCTGTTGCTGAAATCAGAAAGGGGAAAAAGGAAGTTTTTTGTTTTTTCTACAACAATGCTACACAATATTTTGGGTGCTCATCATCTTTTTCCACTTTTTCCCAAAAATGCTTTGTAGTTCCCACTTTTCTTCATAGTTTTGCCATCAATCACCAGCAAAAGTCTCTACAGAGGTGTTGGTGTGACATTTTGGATGTATTTAATAACGCTTTAGCTGTTATTCGGTGATTCTAAAAATGTTGTGTTCCTACAATTAAGTTGAATAAATAAATTTATCAGATGTAGTTCGTGAATGTTGGTAGCTGTGATAAGTTTGATACATCAAGCAATGAGAGTCGTTCTTTACTTCATAATTGGCGGATGACTCGGCAGGGATTGCCTACGGCCATTGAGTCGGAAGGTATATCCTTCGTCACCACGCTGCCTGCACCGATGATACAACGGTCGCCGATGGTTACTCCCGGACACACAGTCACTCCACCTCCCAACCAGCAGTCTTGACCGATGGCGATTGGAGAGCACCGTTCTACAGGCTTGCGCCGTTCAACATAGTTGAAGGGATGATTCGGAGTCAGGAACTGGCAGTTCGGTCCAATCTGGGTGTTGGAGCCGATGGTGATTATGCCTCCGTCGAGCATTGTGCCGTTATAGTTGATGAACACGTTCTCGCCCAATTTAATTCCATGCCCATGGTCGCAATGAAAGGGTGGTGCTACGGTGGAAGATTTGGGAATGTCGGGAATCAACTCTTCTATCGTCTTCCGATAGTCGGCATCCTCTGTCGTCATGGTTTGCAGTTTTGCGCAAATATGCTTGGCTCTGTAGTAGCTTGCCAAACATTCCTCGTTGGTGAAGTGGTAGAATGTTTCACTACGCATCTTTTCAAATTCAGTCATTATTGTTACATTTTTTGTGGTTATTTTTCTTGAGGCAGCCCGAAAAGCCTTTCGGCATTCTTGTGCAGAATCATCTCTTTGAGGGGGGTGAGGTCTGCCTCCGTGCTGAGATACTGCTTCATGTGCTGTAGGCTCAGGGTGAGTACCTGCGGGGCAACGTATGGAAAATCTGAGCCATAGAGCAGGTGGTGGGGTGTGGTGATGGTGAGCAGCATGCGGATGACTTCTGGAGAGTGGGCTCCTGCAAGGTCGTAGTAAAGAGTGGCAAGATTGGCCTCATAATCAATCTCGCCAACCATCTTGTTTGTCTGCATCACAGGAGTTAGCGACTTCATGCGTGGTATGGCCAATGGCAGGTAAGCGCCACAATGGGGCACCACCACCTTCAGATTTGGATGACGAGCCAGCACGTTGCGGCTTATCATGTTCGTGACGGTGCGGGTGGTCTCTGAGAGATATTCTTGCATGGCCAGCGGTGTCTGTTGCATCACTTGGCTGTTCACAGGTTCAGGGCGGTGGGGATGCAGGATGATAACCGCTTTTCGCTCGTCCAGCACGGCGAAGAGAGGGTCAAGTTCTGGTGCACCAAGATACTGACCCTGTATGTTCGTAGCTAACTTGATTCCATCGGCCTTAAGTGTGTCGATGGCATAGATAGCTTCGCGGATGGCGGAATTGACATCAGGAAGTGGAAGGGCTGCACAGAAGAGAAAGCGGCCTGGATGCTGTTGTTTCAGTTGGGCGGCCGATTCGTTAGTTCTTCGTACTGCTTCAGCAGATGTCGGCTGTGGAGCAGCCAATGTGAGCACTGATGTGTGAATGCCCGCCTTGTCCATCCATTTCAGATGTTCCTCGGCATCATAGTGGGGAATGGGGAACCCCTCGTCCATCAGTCGTCCCTCTGTCTCGAGGGCTGAAATACACGCAGTACTGATGATGTGGCTGTGCACATCTATCACGCCCTGAGCAAATGTATTTGTTGCAAGCATAAGAGCAAGCACGAATGATTTAATCCTCATCCTACAGTGTATTATTCTTTAATCTTTTAATTCTTTTCCAGGCTTTTCACTTCCTGTCATTCCATGGAGTGTTCCCAACCGCCTCGGGTGTCGATGTTAGTGGCATCGGCCAGTTGTTCCAGCCGGGTCACTTCTTCGGTTGTCAGCTTTATCTTTTCGGCTTCGGCAGCTTCGATAACGTGCCGCTTCTTCGTGGCACCGATGATTGGTATCGTGCCTTTAACAATGGCCCAGGCAATACCAATCTGTGAACATGAGGCACCATATTTCTGCCCGATATTGGTCATTTCGTTGGTCAGCGCCTCAAGCTGTGGCAATACTGGGTTGTACTTTTTGCCGCGATCGCTCTCTGCTGGCAAGGGGTTCTCCTTGTTATACTTGCCTGAGAGGGCGCCTTGCTCCACTACCATATAGGCCCAGAACTCGATGCCCTGCTTGTGGCAGTAGTCGAGCACACCACCTTTTTCTGATGAACGATAAAGCAGCGAAAAATGATTCTGAACGGCTGAAACCTTGAAGCCAGCCTCGCCCAAAATCTCGTTGGAACGCTGAATTTCCTTGATATTGTGGTTTGACACACCCACGCGCTTCACCTTGCCACTTTGCAGCAGGGGTATGAGTCTGGGTGTCCAACGCTCCACATCCATTGGATTGTGAATCCAGTATATGTCGATGTAATCGCAACCCATGCGTTCGATAGAGGCATTGGCCATCTTCTCCATGTTGTTGTCGTAGAATTCAGCTATCTGCGGGGTGAACTTCGTGGAGATTTGCACGTCCTCACGTTTATACTCTTTAGCTAAAGAACCAAGAATCTTTTCAGAATCGCCCATGCCGTATGCAGTGGCTGTGTCCCAAAGAGAGAGACCTGCCTTCATAGCTGTAGTGAATACAGGTTTCAGGTTCTCCACGTCAGTCTTACTCCCAAACACGGTGTCTCCTCCGAATGCTCCTGCGCCCCAAGCCCAGGTGCCCAATGCTATTTTAGCCATAACGTCAATATTGTTTTTTAAGTTTAATTGTGCAAAGGTATGGCGATTCCAGTACATAATGTCTATGTAATTTACTGATTAATCAACCTCGATTACAGATTCTTAATTTTTTATTGCTATATTTGCACGCAAATTGTTTGATATGGAAAAGATACTACGAGTAAGAAGTGTGAACGACTAC
>ODAI011725375.1_pt1 | contig 20314 bp, 19 predicted proteins | sample 1539321 | NCBI WGS metagenome assembly ODAI01 (sample SAMN02144231, study PRJEB22623) | gut metagenome | biome: sheep rumen | host: Ovis aries | place: New Zealand
CTTGCCGGGAGAGATGTGAAGTATTTTCCGTATATCTCATTGAAAGCTGCAAAGTCGTTCATGTCAGCGAGGAAGCACGTAGTCTTGACTGCCTTCTCGAACGAAGAACCGGCTGTTCTGAGTACCTCACCGAGGTTTCTCATGACCTGCTCCGTCTGCTCCTCGATAGTTTTTGCCTCTACTGTATTTGTAGCCGGATCAATAGCTATCTGACCGGAGGTATATACCATACCCCCGGATACTATTGCCTGTGAATACGGGCCGACTGCTGCCGGTGCTTTTTCTGTGTGTATCTTTATCATAATTGATCCTCCTTAGTCATCGATCGTGAATGACAGTGAAACATTATACGATGTCTCTCCTGCCACAGAGTAATACAGAACAACTTCTCCGTCTGTATACTCCTCATCGTTTATAGTATATGCCATTTCCTGATATTCAACGGCAGCAAGGCCTTCATAGTCCTCTGATGCCATCTCATATTTTTTCTTGTAGTCTTTGAGAGAGAAACCGCTTCCCTCTACGCTGAGTATCTTCTCGTCATCGGAATATTCTTCCGGAATGAGCTGATATTCCTCGCCGTCGATAGTGAGTACACCGTCTTCCGATATCGTGGGCGGTTCTTCCTTGTAGTGGTCGCTGACTGTCTCCTTGTCGAACCATTCGGGAGCATCTCCTACAATACCGTAACCGGTATATGAGAGTTCTCCTGATGAGACAAGTTTCAGAAGTGCGTCAGCGTCTTCCTCACTTATAGAAGAAGATGACTCTTTCTTATCTTCCTTCTTGTCTTCTTTATTGTCTTCCTTCTTCTCGTCAGCCGGAGCTGATACGGAAGTTTCGTCCTTCTTTGTATCCTTTTCCTCCTTGTCTCCGCATGAGAATGCAGAAAAGCATACAGCGAGCGTGAAGATCCCAATAATTACCTTTTTCATAGTTTTTCCCTTATCCTTTATCATTTATATTCTGGACCGGCATTGCCAGATCTCAGGCATTGTAATTAAGCACCCTGAAGCCTGCATCGGCAAGAGCCTGCTTTATCTCATTGATATGCTCATAGTTCCTTGTTTCGAGGACTATACGCAGATAGCAGCCGTTGACGGCAGAGCCTTCGTTGGCACGTTCGTGGTGTATCGATGTTACGTTTCCTCCGAGCTGTGCGATTATACGTGACACGTCCATGAGCTGACCGGGCTTGTCGATAAGCTCTATCATCATGGAATAAGAGCGTCCCGACATGAGCAGTCCCCTCTTTATGACACGGGAGAGTATCGTAACATCAATATTTCCGCCTGAAAGCAGGCAGACTGTCTTTTTGCCCTTTATCGGGACTTTATTGAACATCGCAGCAGCCACCGATACCGCACCTGCTCCCTCTGTGACGAGCTTCTGCTGCTCCATGAGGGCGAGTATAGCTGCGGATATCTCGTCATCTGAAACAGTGACGATATCATCGACATACTCCGATACATATCTGAAAGTATTCTCGCCCGGCTCTTTTACGGCTATACCGTCTGCTATAGTCGATACGGAAGCAAGGCGTTCTATCTTGTGGTCGTTTATCGAATTGAACATACTCGGTGCTCCGGAAGCCTGTACCCCGTATACCTTTATGGAGGGATCAAGGCTCTTTACAGCATATGCCACTCCTGATACAAGACCTCCGCCGCCTATCGGAACTATGACAGCTTCGACTTCGGGTATCTGTTCAAGTATCTCCAGACCTATCGTACCCTGTCCGGCGATGACGTTATCATCATCGAAAGGGTGGATAAAAGTATATCCGTTCTCGTCACGCAGCCTGAGAGCTTCTGCATAGGCATCGTCGTACACACCCTCTACGAGCCTTACCTCTGCACCGTAGCTCTTTGTAGCTTCAACCTTTGAAATAGGTGCTCCGTCCGGGAGACAGATTATCGACTTTATGCCGTTCTTTGCGGCTGCGAGAGCTACTCCCTGTGCGTGATTTCCGGCGGAGCAGGCGATAACGCCACGTTCCTTTTCTTCGTCAGAGAGCTGTGACATCTTGTAGTAAGCTCCCCTGACCTTGAATGAACCGGTTATCTGTAAATTTTCTGTCTTGAGAAATATCTCCGAATCGGGATTGATCTTAGGTGCGTGTATAACGTCTGTCTCTCTGATGACTGATTTCAGAATGTACTTTGCATGATAGATCTTATCAAGTGTGAGCATATTTTTCCCTCCGGTCAGTTATTGCCGGAAACGAGCGATGCGACGAACTGTTTTGCCGTTCTCGGAGATCGTCCGTTACCGGAAGCCATAGCGAATTGCTCGGCTTTCAATGAAAGTTCCTTTTCGTCGAGAACTATGCCGTTCATTTCGGCAAGTTCTTTTACAATCGATGTATATTCATTTTTGTCAGGCCGGCTGAAATTTACACGAAGTCCGAATCTTGCCGAAAGCGAGAGCATTTCCTGCATCGAATCGTTCCTGTGTACATCATCGCCTTCTCTGTCTGAGAAACTCTCACGTATGAGGTGGCGGCGGTTGCTCGTGGCATATATCACAGTATTTGAAGCCTTGGCAGCAGCCGAGCCTTCGAGCATGGCTTTCAATGCACCGAAACAGTCCTCACCCGACGTGAACGAAAGGTCGTCTGTAAAGAGTATGAACCTTAGCGGGATATCACTTATCTCATCGATTATGGCAGGTATATCCCTGAGCTGTTCTTTCGTTATCTCGATAAGACGCAGACCTCTTTCTCTGTATTCATTTACAACAGCCTTTACAGTAGAAGATTTTCCCGTACCTGCATCGCCGTACAGAAGCACGTTCTGTGCCGGTCTTCCTTCTATAAGGGCGAGAGTGTTGTCGATGACAGCACGTCTTTCCTTCTCGTAGCCGAAAAGCTCCGAGAGCTTCTGCCTGTCGTGTTTCATTACCGGTTCGATCTTTCCGTCACGGTATATGAACATACAGCTCTTTGCCCATTTGCCGTATCCGAAATTTCCGGCAAGGCTGAGCCTTTCATTGTAGCTTCCGGCGAAATCGACATCAGATATCGTCCACTTGGGCAGAAATCCGTCAAAATCAAGTCCGTCGGTCAAATCTTCCGGAGTGAGCTGTGAAAGTTCCTGGAAGAATTTCAGCTCATGTATAAGAGCTTCACGCATCTCCGGTTCAGGAGTTTTTCCCTTTGCAGCCTGTACTATGCAGATATTCTCGTCCTCAAGTATGACCTTGAGGAGATGTTCGCTGAGATTTGAAGTATTCTCCCTGTACAGAGCCGCAACGAAGTCGCAGTAATCCGATACGTATTCGTCCGGCTTCTCGATATCAGAACCGATGAGCCTCAGCAGGCGGCAGCACGCTTCATCTTCTGCCACGCCCCTTAATATGACGACTGCGTCACGCTTCCGGCACAGGTCGATCATTTTGTCATTCATTATATTACCTCTTCTATCTTTTTTGTCATCTCGCTGCATGAGAGCGGCACAGTGCCGGTATCTCCGGCGATATCGGCAGTTCTCCAGCCGGCATCGAGTACCTTGTCAACAGCAGCTTCTATGCAGTCAGCCTCTTTTTCCAGTCCGAGCGAATATCTCAGCATCATCGCAGCCGAGAGTATCGTAGCTATCGGATCTGCCTTGTCCTGACCGGCTATATCAGGAGCACTTCCGTGTATCGGCTCGTACATACCTCTTTTTGTCGAACCGAGCGATGCTGAGGGGAGCATACCTATCGAGCCGGTTATCTGTGAAGCCTCGTCGGAAAGGATATCCCCGAACATATTTGATGTCACGATAACGTCGAACTGACAGGGATCTCTCACAAGCTGCATCGCTGCATTGTCAACGAACATATCGCTGTACTCCACTTCCGGATATTCCTCAGCGAGAGCGTGCATCGTCTTTCTCCACAGCCTTGAAGATTCAAGGACATTTGCCTTATCTATGCTGCAAAGCTTTTTGTTACGCTTCATGGCAGTCTCAAAGGCGACTCTGCCTATACGCTCTATCTCGGTGACGCTGTATGCCTCTGTATCGAAAGCCTCCTGACCGTATTTTCCCTCACGGTATCCTCTGTCACCGAAGTATATGCCTCCCGTAAGCTCACGGACTATCACTATATCGAATCCCCTGCTCACGATCTCGTCCTTTAGCGGAGATGCACTTCTAAGAGCCGGATAGAGCTTTGCCGGGCGGAGATTCGTGTAAAGTCCGAGTGCGGAGCGTATGCCGAGCAGAGCCTTCTCCGGGCGGATATCTCCGGGAAGCCCGTCCCACTTATAGCCGCCTACAGCTCCGAGCAGCACGCTGTCAGATGCAAGGCAGCCTTTTACAGTCTCCTCCGGGAGAGGAACGCCAACTTCATCTATGGCACAGCCGCCTATGAGATATGATGTGAAATTGAATCTGTGTCCGAACTTAGCTGCTGTCTTTTCGAGTATGCGGACGGCACTGTCCACGATCTCCGGGCCTATGCCGTCGCCTTTCAGTAAAGCTATATTGAATTCCATAAAAAATCCCTCTTGATATTTATTGACTGAGAACGTCTTCCGGTACAGACGGATCATAGACCAGCTCGTCATATATGCAGATATCCTCATTCGTGGATATCACCCTGAAACTATCGACATACTGTGCAAACTGAGGGTACGAAGCTCCCTTTTTCAGCAGATGAAGCTCCCTGTCCGTCCTGATACGCTCCGCTGATTCTTCCGAGCGGCATGAGATGAAGCGGAAATTGTAAGAATCGCAGAACTTTGCGATATCTTTAACAAAGTCAAAACGCTCCACGTCCGAAAGGTCTTCACTCACGAGAAATATATCCGCATTGAGCGTATCGCCTGCAAGGACTTCTCTCAGGTCGCTGCCGTCGAAGTACACATCAAACATCGGACGTGTATCATCGCCCTCGTGGTATGTCTCCGCCGTTTCTCCGCAGCCTACCGATGCAGATACGAAGCTCTCCGGGAACTCTTTCTCTATCCTGTCAGCGACGGCTTTTTTTATATCGTCCGACTGATAATTGTCCCGGAACTTATGCACATCGCTGCGGCAGTCTGCATAAGCCATGAACTCCTCATCGCCGTGCTTCATCTTATATATAACGCAGTTATTCGAGCTGAAACCGAAGATGCCGGTATTCCCGTCAGAATAGGAGTCCGCTATTTCCGGCTCAAAGCCGTATTTATCCTTTATATACGAAACTATCTCCGGCGTTGATGAAGATATGTTCTGTCTGGTCTGTTCTTTCTGCTCCCTGCTGTCGCACGCACAGAGCGTGAGTAACGACAGAATACAGGCTGATACGGCTGTTCTTCCCCTCATTTCTGTCTCCTGAAATTTACTTTATGACTCCGTTTTTCACGGACTGCATGAGTCCGCCGTTCTCGATTATCTTCTGTATGAACTCCGGGAAAGGCTCTGTCCTGAATTCCCTGCCCGTTGTGATATCACGGATAATGCCGTTGTCGAGGTCTGCTTCAACTACGTCGCCCTCGGAGATATTATCAGCGGCTTCCGGACATTCAACTATCGCAAGTCCGATATTTATGGCATTGCGGTAGAATATCCTTGCAAAGCTCTTTGCTATGACGAGAGATATGCCGCTTGCCTTTATCGCAATAGGAGCGTGTTCACGGGAAGAACCGCAGCCGAAGTTGTTTCCTGCTGTGATGATATCGCCCTGCTTCACACGGCTCACGAAAGTCGTATCAAGGTCTTCCATGCAATGCGATGCGAGTTCCCTGTGATCGCTCGTATTGAGGTATCTTGCCGGGATTATAACGTCCGTATCGACATTATCTCCGTATTTTATGATATTTCCTGTGAACTTCATATACCCATTACCTCCCACGGACTTGATATCTTGCCTGTGACAGCACTTGCGGCGGCGACTGCCGGGCTTGCGAGATAGACTTCCGACTCCGGGTGTCCCATACGTCCGACGAAATTCCTGTTTGTAGTCGTCACGGCACGTTCGCCCTCTGCGAGTATTCCCATATGACCTCCGAGGCACGGGCCGCAGGTCGGAGTCGATACGACCGCACCGGCTTCAATGAAGACTTTCAGCAGTCCCTCTGCCATAGCATCGAGATATATCTGCTGTGTAGCCGGTATAACTATCGTCCTGACGTTCTTTGCGACGTGTCTTCCACGGAGTATCTCAGCGGCGGCACGCAGGTCTTCGAGCCTTCCGTTCGTACATGAACCGATAACAGCCTGATCTATCTTTATATCCGGGATATCGCTGAAAGTACGTGTATTTTCCGGGAGATGCGGAAAAGCGACTGTCGGCTCTATCTGTGAGAGGTCTATCTCTATGACCTCATCGTAAACGGCATCGCTGTCGGCTTCATAAATGACAGGTTCAGCACCGCCGTGTTCCTTTATATAATCGAGAGTGATCTCATCGACTGCGAATATGCCGTTCTTTGCACCGGCTTCTATAGCCATGTTCGCAATGCAGAGGCGGTCTGACATATCAAGAGAGGAAAGTCCCTCTCCGGAGAATTCCATAGACCTGTACAATGCACCGTCAACGCCTGTCATGCCTATGATATGGAGGATAACGTCCTTTCCGGAGACATACTTTCTCAGGCTTCCTTTAAGGTCGAATTTTATGGCAGAAGGTACTTTGAACCATGCTTTTCCCGAAGCCATTCCGCACGCCATATCGGTAGAACCCACACCTGTCGAGAATGCTCCCAATGCACCGTATGTACAGGTATGCGAATCAGCACCGATAACGACATTTCCGGCACTCACGAGGCCTTTCTCCGGGAGAAGAGCGTGTTCGATGCCCATTTCACCGACATCGTAAAAATGGGTTATGTCCTTTTCCGTACAGAAATCACGGCATAGCTTGCACTGCTGTGCAGCTTTTATATCCTTGTTGGGAGCGAAGTGATCCATTACCATAGTCACCTTATTCTTGTCGAACACGCTGTCAATGCCGAGTTTTGCGAACTCTTTCACAGCAACGGGAGAAGTGATGTCGTTGCCGAGTACGAGGTCAAGGTCAGCGAGGATGAGCTGTCCGGCTTTTACCTCGTCAAGACCTGCATGAGCCGCAAGTATCTTCTGTGTCATTGTCATACCCATTTTATTCACGCTTCTTTCGCACTTATTCAGGTACTCAGCGGAGGTCGTTGCAGTTTATGACTTCCGGCTGATTGGTGAAGTGGTTTCCGACTATTTTCTCCACCCACACCATATCGTACCATGTATTGAATTTATATCCGCACTTGTGGAACTGTCCGGCTGTCGTGTATCCCATATGCTTATGGAAACCGAGGCTGTTGTCGGTGAGGTATCTGTCATTAGTCTCCGGAACGGCGATGCAGGCATAGAGGTTCGTTATGCCCATTTTCACGAGGATATCCTCTATCTCCGTGTACAGGAGCTTGCCTATACCGCAGTTCTGATAATTCTTGTGAGCATATACAGTGAGTTCCGCTGACCAGTCATATGCCCTGCGGCCGATGAATGTTCCGGCATATGCAAAGCCGACAGGCACGCCTTCTGTCTCAGCGAGAATGAAGGGATACTTCTTTGAAGTCTCCTCTATACGCTGTCTGAATTCCTCTTCCGAGGGAACGTCGTATTCAAAAGTGGTAGCAGTATTTTTAACATAGTATGCGTAAATATCCAGCAGAGCAGCGGCATCTTCCGGCAACGCACGTCTTATCAGTATCTTCATATCGAAGCAAGCTCCTTTTGTCGTAATGTGGATATCAGCCTGATATTATGCGAGCGTATCTCTCATTTTGCTGATCCTGTCGGTGAACTTTCCGTATTTTTCGAGCAGATCAGGCACCTGCGAGAGGACTTCACCGGAATAGTGATATATGCTGTAAAACAGCGGATCGGTCAGAAGTTCCTCATCACCGAAGAGCTCGTCAAGTTCTTCGTCGTCCGGTTCTGTGCAGGCAAATCTCTCATCGAGCAGATATTCCTCACTGAGCATATCGGAAAAATACTCCACAGGTTCATCATGTTCGTACTGCTCTGCATACTGCACGGAAAACATATAGTTCTCAAAAGCTCTCGTAAGTTCTGCTGCTTCCTCGTCAGCGAGAGCAGTATTTTCAGCGAGCAGCTTCTCATATATCCTCACAAGGAAAACGAGTGCGAACGGTGCAGGCGGGAACATCGTGTCCTGATGCTCAAGATCAGCGATGCTGCTGAATGCCGTCATGAAAGTATCCTTATCGGCAGCATTCTCCATCTGACTGATATATTCCGGATAATGCAGTGCCGTTCCGTAAGCCGTCACCATGCGTCCCCACGGTATATCGGAAACTTTCAGACCGTCGATATAATTCTTAATATTATTGTCCATGATATGATCTCCTATCAGTAATATCACTCACCGGGAAAATACATTATTGCTTCCGAACAGTCAACATTCACCGGAGTCTGACCGAGCAGGAACTCATCGTTCGTAGCTTCTGCATAGTAATACTTTTTATCGTTGTACTGGTAGTACACTCCGTCGATCGTATCATCGCCCGCAATGCCTACCGCAAAATGCCCCGGCAGATACAGGAAGCACACATCGCAGCCCATTTCCCTGAGTATGCCGGCAAGCAGGAACGAAACGTCCTCACAGTCTCCGCAGTTGTCGTACACTGTCTCTATCGGATATTTCGGATATTCAGTCTCTCCGCAGAAATCCTTGTCTGTGACGTACTCTATGCTCTGCACATAGCGGACAGCTTCGAGTATCATCTCCTGACGGCTGTAGCCGTAGTCATTTCCGCACTTGATAAGTGCATCAGCGATGACTTTCAGGAAATCCCTGTTGTTCTGATCGTTTATGTATTCTACCCACTTTGAGTGATCGGGCTTTCCGTCTTCGCTGACACCGGCTTCTATGCGTGGGAGCTGACTGTAATATTCATAGGCAGAGACATTGAACGTGACTTCGAGCCAGAAGTCGTCGCCGTTCAGACCTTTCCACTCGATGCGGCGTGTAGTCCTTCCTTCTGATTCGACAGCTTCATAGCTGAAATCGTCCGGAGCGATATTTATACTGCTGTTCTGCGAGCTGAGGTCATTATCCTGTATATCATCATTCTCTATGATGATCTCGCTGCTTTCAGCAGTCGTCTTCTCAGCGGCGGAAGTCTCTGTTTCTTCATACAGGGTATCTTCTTCCGCATCAGCCCTTGAATAAGGCTGTCTCTCCGTACTTCCGCCGCAGCCGGAAAGCATTGTCAGCGAAAGCACGGGAAGGATCACAGAGATAAAAAACTTTTTTATATTCACTTCTTGTTGATTATAGCACCCTTGTCAGCCGATGATACCTGTTCTGCATAGCGTTTAAGGTAGCCGGTGATGTTTGTCTTCTTCTTGATAGACATAGTCTTTCTGCGTTCTTCAAGCTCCTCGTCGGAAACTTCAAGAGTTATAGAATAATTTGGTATATCGATAGAGATGATATCCCCGTCCTTTACATAAGCGATAGTACCGCCGTTTACAGCTTCAGGAGATACATGGCCGATAGCCGCACCTCTCGTAGCACCGGAGAATCTTCCGTCCGTGATAAGAGCAACTGTCGAACCGAGGCCTGCTCCCTGTATAGCGGAAGTCGGTGAGAGCATCTCTCTCATTCCGGGGCCTCCGGCAGGGCCTTCGTAGCGGATAACGACTACATCGCCTGCTTTGATGCCGCCTTCATAAATGACCTTGATAGCTTCTTCCTCGCTGTCGAAAACTCTTGCAGGGCCTTTGTGGACGAGCATCTCCGGAGCAACGGCACTTCTCTTGACAACGCATCTGTCGGGAGCGAGATTTCCCTTGAGTACGGCGATACCGCCTGTCTCGCTGTAGGGGTTCTCAACAGGGCGGATAATATCAGGATCCTTGTTGATGCAGCCCCTGATGTTCTCGCCTACGGTTTTTCCTGTAACTGTCATGCAGTCGGTGCAGATGAGGTCTTTCTTGGAAAGCTCATTGAGAACAGCGTATACGCCGCCTGCTTCGTTGAGATCTTCCATATATGTATGACCGGCAGGGGCAAGGTGGCAGAGGTTCGGAGTCTTTGCACTTATCTCGTTTGCCATATCAAGGTCGAGCTTTATGCCGCACTCATTTGCGATAGCCGGCAGGTGGAGCATACTGTTCGTCGAACAGCCGAGAGCCATATCTGCTGTGAGGGCATTGCGGAAAGCCTTCTCTGTCATTATATCGAGCGGACGGATATTCTTTCTGTAGAGTTCCATTACCTGCATACCTGCTTCCTTTGCAAGGCGGATACGGTCGGAATATACAGCCGGGATAGTTCCGTTTCCTCTCAGTCCCATACCGAGGACTTCCGTAAGACAGTTCATCGAGTTTGCAGTATACATACCGGAACATGAACCGCACGTCGGACAGGCGTGCTGCTCAAAATCTTCAACGTCTTCGGCAGACATCTTTCCGGCGGTATAAGCACCTACAGCCTCGAACATAGATGAAAGGCTCGTCTTCTTTCCCTTTACATGGCCTGCGAGCATCGGGCCGCCGCTCACGAAAACAGTCGGAACGTTTATACGTGCAGCCGCCATGAGGAGTCCGGGAACGTTCTTGTCGCAGTTAGGCACCATTACAAGTGCATCAAAGTGATGTGCAAGAGCCATGCACTCTGTAGAATCTGCAATGAGGTCACGGGTAACGAGCGAATACTTCATGCCCTTGTGTCCCATTGCTATACCGTCACATACAGCTATAGCAGGGAATACAACAGGTGTACCGCCGCCCATTGCAACGCCGAGCTTTACGGCTTCGACTATCTTGTCTATGTTCATATGACCGGGAACGATCTCGTTGTAAGATGAAACTATACCGACCAGAGGACGGTGCATCTCCTCTTTTGTATGTCCGAGTGCATTGAAAAGTGAACGCTGGGGTGCTTTGTCAACACCTTCGCAGAAATAATTTTCGCTCATAGTATCTACCTCTGTTCATTTATTCAGCGGAGATCATCTCCGGCTGTGCTTTTTGCGTATATTTTCGAGCTGCTGCTTATGGAGAAGCTCATATGTCTCTCTGCGTATTATGAAATCGTAGTCATCATCGGGATAATCGAATTCGGGATCGGACTGCGGCATCTCCTCTGTACGTTTTTTTCTTCTGCGGCGGCGGAGTCTCATTCCCTTGTCCGCATACGGTCTGTACATAAGGGGAACGCCTGCGAGTATCATCAAAGCACCGATGAACGGAAAAGCCGCAAACGAGCGGTCAGTATCCTTTCCGGAGGCAGACCGGAGCTTTTCCTCGTCGCTGAGTGCATCGTCAGTGATCTCGTCGTCTTCATCATACGAATACTCATTACCGCCGGAGTGCGTGGCATCTTTCTGCCTTACGTGCATGACACCGGAAACGATGATGAGAGCTGTTCCCAGACCGAGGAGCAGGTATCCGAACGATCTCATTGCCGAAAATTCATATCTTCTTGTGCTGCCGCCGCTCATATACATTCCGCCTTTCAAATATTAACAGTTTATGACTTTTCTGTGAATAAAATATTACTCTCAAATTGTGATAATCCTGTGAAAATACGAGAAGACTGTGAAGAAATTATGAACTAAATATTAATATCAGTTCACAATTATCCGGAACGTATAAATTGCCGGCTGCATATATACTTAAAGAATACGCAGTTATAAAGAGAAGCTGCCAGCCGCATAAGCTGACAGCTGTCTGTCTTTGTATACAGCGAACGTCAGAAACGTCCGCTTTCAGTTATCAGTTGTTGATGAGCTTGTCCTCGTCGCTCCAGCTATAGAGCTTTCTGATCTCAGCACCGATCTTCTCAGACGGATGCTCGGAAGCAAGCTTTCTCATAGCGTTGAAGTGTACCTGACCGCCTGCCGGTGACATATCGAGGAGGAAGTCCTTTGCGAATGTACCGTCCTGGATATTCTTGAGTACCTGCTTCATAGCCTTCTTTGTATCTTCTGTGATGATCTTCGGGCCTGTTGTGTAGTCGCCGTACTCAGCAGTATTTGAGATAGAGTCCCTCATGCCTGCAAAGCCGCTCTGGTAGATAAGGTCAACGATGAGCTTCATCTCGTGGATACACTCGAAGTAAGCATTTCTCGGATCGTAGCCAGCCTCAACGAGAGTCTCAAATCCAGCCTGCATCAATGCACAAACACCGCCGCAGAGAACAGCCTGCTCACCGAAGAGGTCAGTCTCGGTCTCTGTTCTGAATGTTGTTTCGAGAACGCCTGCTCTTGCACCGCCGATAGCAAGACCGTAAGCGAGAGCCAGTTCCTTAGCCTTGCCTGTAGCGTCCTGATGAACGGCAACGAGACACGGAACGCCCTTGCCTGCCTGGTATTCGCTTCTTACAGTGTGTCCGGGGCCCTTAGGAGCGATCATAGTTACATCAACGTCAGCCGGAGGCTTGATGCAGCCGAAGTGGATATTGAATCCGTGAGCGAACATGAGCATATTTCCGGGCTGGAGGTTCGGCTCGATGTCGTTCTTGTAGAGAGCTGCCTGCTTCTCGTCGTTGATGAGGATCATGATGATATCAGCCTGCTTTGCAGCCTCAGCAGCAGTGAAAACTTCAAATCCCTGAGCAACAGCCTTGTCCCATGACTTAGAACCCTCATAGAGTCCGATGATGACTCTGCTCTTGTCTCCGAGAGACTCCTTGGCATTGAGTGCATGAGCGTGTCCCTGACTGCCGTAGCCGATAACAGCGATAGTCTTTCCGTAGAGAAGTGAAAGATCGCAGTCCTGTTCATAAAAAACCTTTGCAGTATTTTCCATTTGTGATTACTCCTTTTCAGAATATAATAATGTATATGTATAGTGAACGTCAAAAGAATTTTACGTTCGCTATAATAAGTGATTTAAAATGCCCCGCACATCTGAAGTCTGCTGCGTGCGGACAGACAGCAAATGCAGAAAGATCCTGTCATTTGCTTTACTTTGCTGTTTTAAGGCAGTTCTCGCCACGTTCGATAGCCACTATACCTGTGCGGCACATCTCCATTATGCCGTATGGCTTGAGCAGCTCGATGAAAGCATCTATCTTTGAAGTCTCGCCTGTGAGTTCGCAGACAAGAGCCGTGGGCGAATAATCTACTATCTTTGAGCGGAATATCTCAACAGCCGTCATGATGTCCTGTCTCGATTCCGTCTTGTTGCGGACTTTTATAAGAAGAAGCTCACGGATAACGGTATCCTTCCTGTCAAGCACCTCGACTTCTCTTACATCGTGAAGCTTCTGTAACTGCCTGAGTATCTTGTCCTTTATATCCTCATCGCCGTGGAAGGCAATGGTTATCCTTGAAAATCCACCCGATTCGGTCTCACCCACCGTAAGGCTGTCGATGTTGAATCCACGTCTTGTGAACATTCCCGAAACTCTTGAAAGCACACCTGAGATATTCGATACAAGAACTGCTATAACGTACTGGTCGTTCATGATGCACACCTCACTTTATCTCTGTAATTATGTCGTCTATAGAACCTCCCGGAGGAAGCATGGGAAGCACGAATTCGTCGCAGTCTATCACGCAGTCGATGATATATGTGCCGCTGCATGAGAAAGCTTCCTTTGCGGCATTCCTGAGCTGCTCCGGAGTGAAGCATCTTGCGGCATCTGCACCGAATGCCTCTGCGAGCTTTACGAAATCGGTCTTTCTGTTGAGCGTCGTATTTGAATAGTGCCTGTCGAAGAAGAGCGTCTGCCACTGACGCACCATTCCGAGAACGCCGTTGTTCATTATAACGACAACGAGCGGAAGCCCCTGCGATACCGACGTAGCAAGCTCATTGAGGTTCATTCCGAAGCTTCCGTCACCTGTGAAGAGAACGCTCCTCTTTCCCGTAGCTGCTGCCGCACCGATAGCCGCACCCATTCCGTAGCCCATAGTACCGAGTCCGCCGCTGGTGAGGAAAGTCCTCGGCTTTTTCAGCGGATATCTCTGAGCCGCCCACATCTGGTGCTGTCCTACATCGGTGGCGATGACAGAATCACCGGCATATTCGCTGATGATATCTATTATCGTATAAGGATCGAGCCTTTCCTCCGCCGGAAGTCCCTGAGCATTGCAGGGAGCGGTACAGTCGGAGCATATCTTCTCCCTTGCGGAAGCCAACGCTCTTTCCGTGCGGATCTTTTCCTCTTCACGGAGCTGAGCGATACGTGCAGACCACTCCGGACGCTCCTTCTTTTCGAGCATGGTGAGGAGTCGCTCTGCGGCATCACGTATATCTCCCTGTACAGCGAGGTCGGAGGGGATATTCTTATCGAGTTCGGCAATATCTATATCTATATGTATGAGTTTGAAATTCTTTGCGAAGCGTGCCTTGTTTCCCGTAGCCCTGTCTGAAAATCTCGCACCGAGTGCGATAACGAGGTCAGCCTCGTCCTCAGCCACAGATGAAGCATAGTGGCCGTGCATACCCTGCATACCAAGGAATCTCGGATGATCGGAGGGTACTGCCGAAAGTCCCATGAGCGAACAGCCCATAGGAGCGTCCGTCTTTTCTGCGAGAGCGATAACGGCATCAGAAGCCTTTCCGGAGATGATGCCGCCTCCGAAGTAGATATACGGTCTTTCGGACTCGTTTATCATCTTTGCTGCCTTTTCGAGTTTTTCCTCAAGTGCAAAACTGAGCGGATACGGAACGACAGGCTGATTGTTCGGAGTGAACTCACAGAGAGCCGTCTGAACGTCCTTCGGGATATCAACAAGCACAGGGCCGGGCCTTCCGGATTTTGCTATCCTGAAAGCAGTACGGAGGGTATCCGCAAGCTCCGAGACTTCCTTTACGATGAAATTATGCTTTGTGACCGGCATAGTCACACCGACTATGTCCACCTCCTGGAAGCTGTCACGTCCGATAAGACTGCACGGAACGTTTCCGGTGATAGCTACCATAGGCACAGAATCAAGGTAAGCCGTAGCTATGCCGGTGACGAGGTTAGTAGCACCGGGGCCTGATGTTGCGATGACAACGCCGGTCTTTCCCGTAGCTCTTGCGTAGCCGTCAGCGGCGTGTGAAGCACCCTGTTCGTGTGCGGTGAGGATATGTTTTATACGCTCACGGTTAAGATAAAGCTCATCGAACAGATTTATGACCTGACCGCCCGGATAACCGAAAACTGTATCGCAGCCTTGCTCTATGAGAGTTTCAACAACGATTTTTGCTCCTGAGATCTTCATAATATCAAATTCCTTTATTAATATTTTTACCAGTTCAAAAAAAGCCTCCGACGTTCCGCCGGAGGCATAAGCTCATTGCCTATAATGTACACGGGTGTACATATTCACGCAACATACTCAGAACCAACAGGGCAGAACGAAAAACGACAGCAGCCGGATATCTTCACGACTGTGCCGATAATAATGACGATACCGGAAGAAATAACAGCCGTTCTCATTAAAACCTGCTCCTTACTGAATATTGATAACTATATTGTATCACTTCGGAAAGATAAAATCAATAAGGAGCAGGAAATTTAAAAATAATTTGTCTATATACAACAAATATCAAACTCGCCGCAGGGCATAATTGTTCACATTTTCTCATGCGTAAGGCTGTTATTGACCGCACTTACGAGAGCCTTGACCGATGATGTGATGATATCGTTATCGATGCCCGTTCCCCAGAAGTGAACGCCGCTGCCGTCAACTATCTCCACATACGATACAGCCTTTGAAGCAGAACCGACTTCGAGGGCGTGTTCGGTGTAGGCATTGATATTGAATTTTCTGCCCGTATAAGAGCGAAGGGCATTGCTGACAGCGTCAAGTCGTCCGTTTCCGTTGTCTGTTGCAGTGACTCTTCTGCCGTTGTATTCAAAGCTTATGGTAGCTTCTATGCCGTCACGCTGGACGAAGTGAGTCTCGCCGATCTTTATCGGAGAGCTGATATCCACGAAATTCGCCATGAAGATATCGTACACTTCATCAGGCAGAAGTTCCTTGTGCTTGTGGTCGGAGATGTCCTTGACGAGATATCCCACGCATTCACGCATCTTTTTCGGGAGATTATAGCCGAAGCGTGTTTCGAGTATATAGCCGATGCCGCCTTTTCCGGACTGGCTGTTGATGCGGATAACATCGGATTCGTATTTTCTTCCCACATCGGTAGGATCTATAGGCAGATACGGAACTGTCCAGTATTCGCTGTGGCCTTCCTCACGCCACTTCATGCCCTTTGCGATAGCGTCCTGATGCGAACCGCTGAAAGCCGCAAAGACGAGTTTTCCCGAATACGGCTGACGCTCGTTCACGCTCATTCCGGTAACTCTTGTGTAGAGTTCGGTGATACGTGGTATATCAGAGAAATCGAGTTCTGGCTCAACGCCCTGCGAATACATATTGAGAGCGAGAGTGATGATATCGACATTTCCCGTTCTTTCGCCGTTTCCGAAGAGCGTACCCTCCACACGGTCAGCACCGGCGAGCAGTCCCATTTCCGTATCGGCTACAGCACAGCCACGGTCATTATGCGGGTGGAGCGAAACGATGACATTTTCACGGTATCTGAGGTTATCGCACATATACTCCACCTGATCAGCATAGATATGCGGCATCGAGAGCTGTACGGTAACGGGGAGATTTATGATGACCTTATCATTTTCCGAAGGCTGCCATACATCGAGTACGGCATTGCATATCTCCAGAGCAAAAATAGGTTCAGTTCCGGTAAAGCTCTCCGGGGAATATTCAAACCGGAAATTTCCCTCGTATCTCTCACGGTATTCCTTGCAGAGCTTTGCACCGGAAACAGCGATATCGATTATCTCCTGCCTGCTCTTGCGGAAGACCTGTTCACGCTGTGCGAGAGATGTGGAATTATAGAGGTGTACGATAGCGTTCTTACATCCCCTGAGAGCCTCAAAAGTCTTTTCGATGATATGTTCTCTTGACTGAGTGAGTACCTGTATCGTTACATCATCAGGGATAAGTCCCTGCTCTATGAGTGTACGGCAGAATACATATTCAGTCTCGGAAGCAGCCGGGAAGCCTATCTCTATCTCCTTGAAGCCTATGCGGACGAGTTCCTTGAAGAATTCAAGCTTTTCGGAGAGATCCATAGGTGTTACGAGAGCCTGATTCCCGTCACGGAGATCGACGCTGCACCATACGGGAGCTTTGTCGATATAGGACTTTTCAGCCCATTTCCTTTTGCTGACCGGAGCGGTAAAAAACTGTCTTGTGTACTTCTGAACGTTTTTCATGATATATTCCTCCATTCTGATCCGTATGAGCAAACATGGAGGGAAAATAAAAAAGTCTCCTCCATGCCCTGCATGGAAGAGACGAAGCTGCAAATATACTCCGTGGTACCACTCTTCTTGGCGTGCGATGCACACCCACTCATCTGCGTCGGATCAACGCATATCTCTGTAACGGGAGAACCCGGTCTGACCTACTCAGTATGCACTGCACACCTTTAAGCTGACTGCTCAGGGAGGAGTTATGACCTGTATCCGTATACTGCCTTTCACCGTCCGGCAGCTCTCTGTGAAAACATTCTCAGGCTTTGTTTCCCTTCACCGCATTTTATTCTATGATATGATTATACACGATAATTTTCGATTTGTCAACCCCCGGACTGCATAAAAAATACAGGGCGGCAAGCCGCCGCCCATGTAGTATTCATAATTGTCAAAAAAGAACATCTGTCCCGCAACGCAACGCAACAGCAAGCCAATATTCTGATAAAAAACATTCCCTGAAAGATCGCAGATCAATTTACCTGTGACTTGTAAAGGTCGTAAACTTCCGTCATATCGATCTTTTCGTCAGGCTCATACGTCTTTATCGTATCTTTGAATGAATCGATATCAACAATAGTATCCTGCGGATACAGTCCGACATATTTTCCGCCGTCCATTGTTGCAGCAACTGCTTCGCACGCACCGTCAGATATTATAACGATATATTCGAGATCTTTCAGTTCCATATAGCTATCTCCGACATACTTCATAAATTCTTCCGGTTCTATCGCCTCTCCGCCATCGGGGAGCAGGACGTTTTTCTGTGCATCAGAACAGATGATATATTTTCCACGATAATCCGCACCCTTTCCACGAAAGTCCACAAGTGCCGAATTCACGCCCTTGTTGATATTTGATGCAGTCACATTTGCAGCCGTTTTCTTCGACTTTGATATATACGTGCTGCTTACCGTGGTGTCATCGTCATCGTCTTTGTCTCTCCCGCTGTCTCCGCACGAAGCGAACATACAGGCAGCAGCAGTTATCGCTGTCATAAATGCGAGTGTTTTTCTGAACATTAAAAATCCCCCTGTTGTTGTACTAAGTTTCACCAATAGAAACTATATTAATTATAGTTGTTATTTCAGAAAATGTCAATATAAATCTTTTGAAATTGTTTTGATTTTTGAAACTTTGTAACAAACGCCAATGAATGGCTTTATAAATATATTCAAACTATCTAACCGGAGGTAATGTACGAACAGTTTAAACGGTTTCGTGAGAATAACACTCCCGGTAATGACCGCTTCCCCAACTTAGAGCAAAGTTTTGGCGTAAACCGGGGTTTTTTAGTAAAAAGCAACATATTTGACTGTAGTTATTGACAAGCACGTAATTTAGCTATATAATAAAATGTAAAGCGATATCAGCCGGGAAACTGTGTCGCTCAATATATCAATAAGGGATACGGAGGACCTAAAATGAAAAATTACAAAAGAATTCTTGCTTCTGCGTGTGCTGTCCTTTGTCTTACGGCGTTCACAGCCTGTGCAAGCAAAAGCGAAAAACTGCTCGAACTCATCGACAGCGGTGACTATTCCGCTGCTGTAGATTACTACGATGAAAAGATCGATGACAGCAGCAAGGAAAGAGAACTTCGCAAAGAAGTAAAGCGTGGCATGAGAAAGCGTTACGACGACATTCTCGAAAAGTACAACAAGGGCGAGATCAGCGAAGACGCTATGGAATCTTTCTTCGAGCTTATGGACGATCTCAAGATAGATGACGACGACGATGATTACGCTGAATTCCTCAGCAAATACAAAACATACAAGCAGTACAAGGACTACCTCGACCAGGCTGACAAGTACATGAAGGAAGAGGACTACAGTGAGGCTGTCTACTACCTCAAGATGATCCCCGAAGAGAGCGGCTGCTACAAGGACGCTCAGAAGAAGCTCACAGAGGCTTCCGATAAGCTTGCTGAATCCAAGCTCGCATCTGTCGAGTCCTATATCGAAGACGGCGAATATACATACGCCCTCAGCACTCTTGACAGCTACAAGAGCGAACTCAGTGAGAGCGATAAGTACAAGGAACTCAGAGAAAAGGCTGAAACAGGTCTTGTTGAAAAGGCTAAGAAAGAGATCGAAGAATACTTCGAGTGCGGCGACTACTCAGCAGCTTACGAGCTTCTCTACTATGATTATGACTACTATGAGGTAGAAGGCATCACAAAGATGCTCGACACTCTTGAAGATGACTTCGTGGATTATGCGATCAAAAAGGCAGAAGGTCTTGCCAAGGACGAGGAATACGAGGAAGCTGTTGAATACCTTGAGACTGCTTCTGAATCGATGTACGGAAACTCCACGCTCGACGAGGCTGCAAAGAAGTACAGAGCTTACCTTCCTACATACATAACAGAACTCGAATATGATGATATCGAAGGAAGTGTTTACAGCAACGAGAGAAAAGATAACAAGAGCAATGAATACAGCTCCGCTTTCAGCATTGACGGCGGCGGTGAGCAGGAATGGTGGGCAGAATACTCCATCGGCGGAAACTATAACATCTTCTCAGGAATCGTCGGCGTTCCGTACAGCCAGCGTTCAACAGGAGATACAAAGTATTTCGAGATATACGCTGACGGCAAGCTCATCTACAAGTCACCTGAAATGAACAAGGATTCCGATCCTGTTGAATTCAAGCTCAATGTAACAGGTGTCAAGAAGCTCAGGATAGTTTACCCTGCAACTCCCGGAAACAACTCTGTTGCTACGATCTACGACGGCCTCTTCACAAAGGGCGAGACAAAGGGCGTTGAGTTCTCAAATGTTGACGGTGCTTCCGAGGAAACTACCGAGGCTGCTACAGAAGAAGCTGCTGAAACCACAACAACAGCATCTTCCGAAGGTTCAACCGAAACTACAACTACTACAACTACCACAGCATAAAAACAAGGCCGGATATACTCGCTGCTTATAAAGAAGTTTATACCTTTTAGTGGGGGAAAACCTTTCTGAGGAAAGGTTCTTCCCCCACACCCCTTTTCCAAAGACTTTTAACATGAAATTTCCCCTGACGGGACGCACTGGCAAGTCTTGCCGTAAACGATAGCTATCGTGAGCGTCCCGTCAGGGGAAATTTTACGCTGAAAGTTTTA
>ODAI013880682.1_pt1 | contig 20311 bp, 23 predicted proteins | sample 1539321 | NCBI WGS metagenome assembly ODAI01 (sample SAMN02144231, study PRJEB22623) | gut metagenome | biome: sheep rumen | host: Ovis aries | place: New Zealand
CTAGAACCAAGGATCTGGATTTGCTAAAGGAAATCGGTTATGAACCGGACGCAGAATATACCCCAGGAGGTAATTAACCTCGAAATACATTATTCATATGTACAGAAAGTCAAATGATTGTGACTAAATCAAATGAATTTCAGTACTGTTTCCTTCTATAGCCTGCACCGCTGCCCTGTCCTTCAAATAGGATAAGCATCGAAATGATTATTTTCTGGTACTGATTACAGGAATACCGGTATCATTCCCCAAGAAAATCCCAATCGATCTCTGACTCAGAGATTTCCTCCGCTTTAAGAGAATCGCTCTGTTCCCGGTTTACCTGAGATTCAGATCTCCTTTCTGACTTCTCGCTCGGGGAAAGGCCCGCCCCGTTTTGGGTCATCCCGGTTACCCATCCGGCTAAAAAGACTGGAAGATTCTTATTTAGGGAATCCTCTACTGCCTTTACGATCCGCCCGATAAATTCCTGTTCCCGTTCCCTTGTTTCAAAATATGGGTCTTCTTTATTCCGGTAATAACGCTCAAAGTAATCCACTACGGAAACGGCAACAGCATGACTATAAGATTTGAACTCTTTCTTATCCATTATCTGAAGATAATCCCATGCTTTCCTCTGAAACTCCTTATCCAGATTAAAGCGGAGATTGGTACTCCATAATGCACCTCTCATACTTCCCCCTTCCTGCGAAGGATCGTATACGCAAGATACTCATACCCCTTCGCTGTGGCACAGATATCGTCGATTATCGTTACTCTCGATTCCTCATACTCACCGAAATTCTTAACGAGGCAGCCACCGCCACCAACAATGAACAGTCTCATAAGGTCGGGGTTGTACTCATATTTACGAAGCGTGGTAAAAAGATCCGAAACATATTTTCTCGCGACCGTTTCAATACAGGTCAGATATATTTCACCGATATCCGCTGTCTTAAAGCGCAGCACCTGCTCGACCGTATTTGCTTCGATCTTTACCCCGAAGGTATCCATCACCGCATTTTGCACAGCGATCATGCACTGGTATACCCCGATCTTCTCCGTAAAGCTTTTGCTTTCCACCGGCTTCTTATTATTGAAGTACAGGATATTCATTGTCCCGTTGCCGATATCTGCTAAGAGGTTTGTTCCCTTCATCCCATCCAGGCGGTCTACGATCGCCGGATATCCCTGTGGGAATACACTGCAGCCCGTGATATGGATCCGGTATTCTTTTCCCTCATACCGAAGGCGGATATATTCATTCCTGAGCATATATTCCCGAAGCTGCTCCTTCTGATTACGGACCCAGGTGAGCGGAAGACCGATGGCAAGATGTACGTCTGCCTCCTGCAAGCTGTTCACCTTCATCTCCCTTGCTATTGCGGCAAGCGTCAGGATATAGTAATCCTCATCCTCCGATTTATCTACGACAAACTCCTTATGTCCCTCCCCGATCCGGTAGTACGTCCCCTGATATTCCAGAATCCCACCGGAAAATATCGGCTCTGAGGTATAGGCCGTGATCCCTGTCGGTGTCACAGTGCTTGCGGTCTTCATATTTCCGTATCCCTGATCCACCCCGATGATCTTTGTGTTTCCAATTTCTTTCATGACGCTTCCTCCTCCAACTGATTTCTTTTGTGCAGCTCCTCCGTAACTCTTTCCTCCATTAAATGCAGGAGCATATCCTCCGCCGTTTCCTTTCCATTTGGATTCCCATAGGCAGAAACAACAAATGTCATTTTGCCGATCTTGTTGCGATAAGCTGGCTCCAATAACATATTCTCTTTAACAGGCTCATTTTTCATACACACCCCTCTTTCTGACGAATCCGGCACCACTCCCGGGAAACTGGTGCCGTTTTTGATTGTTAATGTGGATTTTAAAAGAAGAAGTAAAAATACTCATTGAACGGAAGTTGCAGGAAAATTGCAAAAAAAAGAGAAGATTTCTCTTCCCTCATTCAAAACTTGATTTCTAACAACTCTGGTACACAAGAAAAAGAAGGCGGTAAACCATTGATCTGCCGCCGATTTATGTTTATTTTCATTTTCTTGTTGCAAATCCGTGTGAAAGTGGTAGAATTACTGTAAATAAAGGGCTTTGGCACTTTCCCGATACAAAAAAAGTGCTTGCAAATGTCCTTGCCAAATGATACATTATAGACATAGGAAAAGCACCCACTCCTAAGTGGATGCTCCCGATAAAAGGCTAACTTGCTCCTAAGGAGCGCAGCCTCTCTCGTAGGCAGACGAGAGAGGCATTTTTATTTACGCTTACTATTCCTCTTGTCGAGAAAGATCAGCCACGCAATTACCAGCTTACTGAGCGAAATCAGCGCACTGATCACACCCAGCACAACCATTACGATTTCATAGACTGTCATACGCGCCACCTCCCTTCCTTTGTATTCCGGCAAGCCGGTTTCATTAGCTTGGGAGGCTACCACCTCGTCGTGGGCACTTTTCCACACGGTTTCCCGTGCTCCTATAGATTATCATTTCAGGCTGTCTTTTTCAATTACTATTTTCTTCATCTGAATCCTCCCTTTTTCAGCATCCTTCCCTTTCAGATACTATATTCCGGAATTCTCTCCTATCTTCGATTATACAAAAAACGGATGGCTTTGCCACCCGTTTTTCGTAAACATAACCGTAAAATCTGTAAGCCCCCTCTCCCTGTACCGATTCCGCAGGAATCGTGTGCTTAGGCACGAACTTTGCGGTTCCGCGATAGCGGCCGCGTGGAATTTTCTTGAAAATTCCACATGATAGAATCGCCTTGCGATTCTTCCTTTAGTTCGTGCCGATCTGGTCTGCTTTCCAAACCGGATCATTTCCTCCTTTACCAAACCGCTATCCGGTCATCAGGTGCAACGAACATCCCGTCGCCCTCTTTGATCCCGTAGGTATCTGCAAACTCATCAAACTGGGCTGCGGAAACATTCGCCCGAAGATAATTAAGGGGATGCTCATCGGTGGCCGCGTAATACTCCATCAATTCTTTGCTGCCGGCTCTGGCCCATAAAAAGGCATTGGCCCTGAAGAACTTATCATAATCAAATCCCTCGACCTTCTCAGCCATTTTCAGCATGCACTTTAATCCTGCCATATCGGCAATGGCTTCTGTCTGGACTAACTGCCCGTAATAGGGTGTCCCGTCGTCAAAGGCCACTACCTGGTCATAATAATCGATCAGCTTCTGCGCCCTGTCAGAGAAGGCCTTATAGTCCTCGTCTGTCCACCAGCTTTTCACATTCCCCTCTGCGTCGTATTGGGCCCCGTTGGTGTCAAAGGCATGGGAGATCTCATGTCCGATGACGCTGCCAATAGCCCCGTATTTTTCTTCTATGGGCATAGCCACAGAGCACCCAGACCTTTAAGAACGGATTCTTTGACATGCAGTCGCTTACGACATTCTCTTGAGACAGATAGCTGCCCTCCGGATAGCTCCACATATAATTCACTTCCAGGGAAATAGGGATAAACGGCCTGTCCGTCTCAAATCCCAGCTTATTTGTAAGGTATTCCTGATACGTGCTGAAAAGGGCGATATCGGTGGACGCAGCTGATGGATCGTTTTCGCCGTCCCCCATGGAACCGCTGGTAACGGGTCTGGTGATGCGTCCGTCATATCTTCCGATCATAAGTTTCTTGTCACTTAAGAGTTCCGTACTGAAATCCTCCAGGGCGATCCTGAGATTGGCCTTTAACACAAAATCCTTCGATACGCCTGTATAGTCCGCAAGCTTCTGTGCGATCTGGTCCTGCTTATCCTTCGCCAACTTCTTTCCGAGAAACAGCGCAGGGACATACTCCTCCTCCACAAAAGCACGTACCTCTTCCAGATAATCCTCAAGCTCCCTGTCCTGATATTCCCTGGCAAGCCTGTTATGGTACCAGGTATCCGCGGCATAAGTCGGAACATAGAGCGCGTAGGGGATGTCATTCCCGTCCGACAGGAAAACCCCGGCAAAGTTATTGACAGAGGATACTAACATCAGGCCGTTTACATACATGGCGTACTCATCCTGCAGATACTCACAGAGTCCCACCGAGCGCGTGGTTCCATAGGATTCCCCGGCGATGTACTTGGGAGAGGCCCATCTCTTATGCCGGTTGATATACTGTCGGATAAAGTCTCCTACCGAACGGCGGTCGTTCTCATACCCGAGGAACTCCTCCGTTTCGTCCTCATTGACCGCATGGGAATATCCGGTGCCGACAGGATCGATGAAGACAAGATCCGTCATATCCAGAATGGAATTTTCGTTATCGACGATCTGCGCCGGCAGCGATACGGCATGTCCGGTATCATCGATCTCAGGTCGGCGGGGGCCCATGCAGCCGAAGTGGATGCAGTAGCTGCTGGCGCCGTGTCCTCCGTTGAAGGCAAAGGTGATCGGGCGATCCTTTAAATCCTTCGCATCATCCCTGGTATAAGCCGTATAGAACATCTCACAGGTATAGCCACCTGATTACAGAACTACCGTGCCTGTCTCTGCGATATAGGGAATCTTCTTCCCCTGGATCACAGCCTCGTGCTTCGTCGTAATAAGGTTGTCTTTCAGTGGAGCCTCCTCTTCTTCCGCTTCCTCCGAAATCCCGGCCTGCGCCGTCTCTCCCGAAGTCTCCGTGGCAGCCTGTGCCTTATCCTCCGGCGCGGCCTGTATTCCCGTCGGCCATGCGCACAAAAGCAGCCCGGCAATCGTGAACATCGCAATTGCTCTTTTCATGTCATCATCCTCCATTTTAAATTATTCTATTAAGACTTGGTGTACAAGCTGTTTATACTTTAACATCACACAGGCAAAAAGCCTTGTCAACGCCATTTCGCATATGACCCTAAATTTGTTTTCTATGACTTAAATTATTGTTTTTGGGCGATATACTCAACGGGAGAGGTGAACTATTTCTCTCTCATATTGTAATCTTCATCCTCGTCTATCATCGAAAGCATGATATCCGCAAAAACCGGATCAAATTGTATATCCCTTCCTTTCGCTATCTCACTCCTGACCAATTCCTGCGGCAGAACATCCCTGTAGCTCCGATTGCTCGTCATAGCGTCATAAGCATCGGCAACAGCTATGATCCTGGCCTCCTCCGGTATACTCTCTCCGGCAATCCCGTCCGGATAACCTCCTCCTGAATAACGTTCATGATGATAGCGGGCAGCCTCGGCCAGCTTTGGCATCTTTTTTATATTTTCAAGTATTCTTGCCCCTATCACGGGATGTGTTTTTATCAACGCGAATTCCTCATCCGTAAGCCTCGAGGGTTTATTGATCACCTCATCGGGGACTCCTATCTTTCCGACATCGTGAAGCAGACCCATCATATAAATATCCTTCTGCGCTTTTTCGGAATAACCGAAACGCTTTGCTATCTCCTCGGCATATTCCGCGACTCTCCCGGAATGACCCTTTGTATAGGTATCCTTCGCATCGATGGCGCTGGCTAGGGACTTCATCACCTGCATAAACAACTGCTCGTTTTCGTCGGATTTTTTCATAACCTCTCTGGAAAGATCATACTGAAGCCTGACAAGATCGATCGCATGCCTGACTCTGACGGAAAGAACCTCCGGTTCAAACGGCTTTCTGATAAAATCCATAGCTCCCATTGACAGCCCCCTGCCCTCCAGCTCTTCATTTTCGCTACTCGTAATGAAGATCACCGGGATCATCTCCCCGGTACGTTCACTGTATCGGAGCTTTTTCATGGTCTCAAAGCCGTCCATCTCCTCCATCAGAATATTCATCAGGATCATATCCGGCCTGGGGTTTGCGGGGTCGTCAATATATTCTAAAAGCTCCTCTCCTCCGGCAAGTGTTTCCACCTGCATGCCCACTTCACCGAGAATGTTTTCGGCAGACGATAGTTCCTCTTCATCATCGTCGACAATGATAATACATGGTTTTTCATTCCGCCTGATTTCCGCTTTTCCGCCCGGCTCCGCAGATAACGCTTCTGTTTCCCAGGTGATCTTAAGAAGCTTGTGTTCCTCGGCCTTTTCCCATTCAGACATCATCCTGTCAATGACCTTCTGGATATCCGCTGCGGATACCATGGGCAGAAGCAGAAAAAACTGATTCGGAGAGCACTGCATCATGATATCGCTGTTTCTTAAAGTCCCCTGAAAGCTTTCCCCCATCCGTCTCATAAGCTCCGAAAACTCGCTGAGCTGCATTTCGCTATTCGCGGGCTCCACCGTGACCAAAAGCTTATATGCCCGTTCATGATATCTTTTGATATATCTTAGCATATAGCGATAAACCCTGCCGAAGGCTTCCCTGCTCATCCACAGGGCATGGCTTCCCACATTCCGCTCATTCAGGATCATGTTCAGCTTCATTATATTCCGATTTTGGGAAGAGGGCACCGCCTCCCCTTCCTTCTCCTGCCAGATATGACAGCCATGCTTACCATTCTGCTTAATGTATCTCAGTGCCTGGTCAGCCTTGTCAAAAAGGATCGGATAATCATCCTCCGGATGAGTAAAGACAACTCCTGCCGATACTCCAAGAGGTATCGAAAGCTTCTCGTTAAGCACTTCCTCTGCGGCAGCGGAAAATTGTTCATTCAGTCTTTCCATGCTTCGCAGTATCGCGTCTTTGTCGGACATATGTCTCATAAACACTGCGAATTCATCGCCGCCGATTCTTCCCACGATATCCTGCACTCTGAAATGGTGCTTCAAAATTTCGGCAAAAAACACAAGTATTCTGTCTCCGGCATCATGTCCGTACAGATCATTGACTAATTTGAAGCTGTCCAGATCTATTACAAGAAGGACGCCCTCACTCTCTCCGCAGGCTTTTTCCAACTCTTCCTCAGAAACGGCCTTATTCAGGAGCCCCGTCAGCCTGTCCTCCCTTGCCTCTTTCGACATAAGAGCCAACTGCTCCTGTAAGGATGTTGCCATACTCTGAAGAGTGTTTGACAGTTCTCCCACCTCATCATCGCTGTTTACCGCAATCTTCTGACTGAAATCCTCCTCTTCATACTGCTTTGCAATGACGGTCATTCGCTTTAGCGGATCAATAATGCTCTTTACGAACACAAAAGCCATGATGATGGTAAAAATCAATGTAAAGACAAACACAACAAGATAGCTGAGTACCATGGATCTTGTTTGGGTAAGAAGCTGTGATTCAAACCACTCCACTGAAAAATCAACCCCGATGATCCCCGCCACATTCCCTGTTTTATCAAAAACCGGACTGTAGGCGCTGTAAAACCACCCCCAGGCATCCTCATAAGCAGTTTCATCTACGCTGGCCTGTCCGAGGCTGGCGTTATGCAGGGCTTCCGTATATTTCACCTTCTCCCCGAATTCGGCAGGATCTTCAGGCGCAGGGTCTACGGTAAAGGTAAAGATATCGTTCCCCTCATCCTTAATACCATATACATATTCAAGCTCCACATTATCCTGAAAAACATCAAGCGCATCCAAAACCTCTTTGTATTCCGGGGTATTCTGATCCTCTGCAGTAAGCTTACTCAGAGTCTCTCCGTCCACAGAACCCGAAGCACAGTTTGCTATATCAAGCATCCTCTGTTGTATCGATCTTCTGATGGCTGACCTGGAAATACTGATGGAAACGGTGCAGATGATACTGTTTGAGAGCAACAGCAGCGCCACAACAGGTACTATTATCTTTGTTGAAATACTCTTCGTTATCCTCATAGCATACAAACTCTGTAGATTCTGTTATAATTAGATCCATCTTCATAAAACAAAAGCATGCCTGTAGAATTCTCATCCACCAGGACATGCTTCATAATCGATCAGTATTCTATATAAAAAGATCGCAGTTAACCTGTGCTGTGCTGTGCTGTGCTGTGCTGTGCTGTGCTGTGCTGTGCTGTGCTGTGCTGTGCTGTGCTGTGCTGTGCTGTGCTGTGCTGTGCTGTTAATAATTGTCGCCGATCTGTACATAGCAGTCAAACCCTTTCTAAATTTGTTTCTAAATTTTTATTATATTCTGTCAAAGCATGATGAAAATACCCTTCGTGTAGCCTCAAAACCTCCGGTCTTTACGCCTCCTGAACACGTCGCAAGCCGTATAAATCCATACTTTTTATACTATGCCATAAGCGAAAAGCCTTGTCAATACTATTACCGTGTATAACCTATTATTTGCTCTCTATAACTTGTTTTTTGAATATTTTGATGATATACTCATGGTATACTCATTTGAAACGGTGTTAGTGATGAAAATCGCTTAATGAGGAAAATTCGGAGGAGGAAGGGCACTTGAAAATAAAAGAAATGGTCGATCTGACTAATGATATCGTACAGAGATACTATAGAAACGACATACAGCCCTTTTTAGAGCATGTGGACGAAAGAGTGCTGTGGTACGGTCCTGCAAAGGGGCAGTTTCTTTCAGGCCGCAAAGCTATTCTGGATGCATGGGCAGGCGAAAAGCACTCCCTGACCTTCACCCTGGGAAACATCCGGCTTGATCACATCTCCAGCCACAGCTCATACTGCGAGGTGATGATGTCCTTCCCCGTTACCACGCATTACCCGGAAGGCGATCATGTCACCATGGACCAGATCGTCCATATCACATGGTGCGAAAGAAAAATAGACGGTGAAATAGTCCCCAGAATGCTTGTCGTCCATATTTCAGATCTTTATCACAAGCACATAGACGACAACATCTACCCGGTACACTTTAACGAAGTATACAAGGGTTATATGCCTGTAACCGAATCCGGAAACATCAGGCGCATCTATTTCCGCGGCACCGACTCAGGAGATTTGTACCTTATACCGGATACCATCATCTATGTCGAAAGCATTGATTATGGCAAGCACTCCATGCTTTACACCGCTGATGGAGCTTTCAGAACGAGCGTATCTGCCACCGCCCTTGAAAAAGAACACCCCGAATTTCTCTTGCGCTGCCACAAATGTCATCTTGTAAACCCCGCCCATATCCTGAGCGTCAGACGCTTTAAGGTTACCTTATCAAACCGAAAGGAGCTTGCGATCCCGGAAAAGAAATACACCGCCTTTAGGAAAGCGGTGCATGAGAGATGGGCGGATGCCGTAAAAAGCACTTTCCCATGAAGCTGCTATATTCTTTACCGTATGAAGCTGCAAAAAACAATAATCACTGTAAAATCAACAATTATCCTGTGGTGCGCAATAGGCGTATCTCCCCCTCTGCCTCTTCCCCGCTTCCTGAAAGCGGAGCAGCGTCACCGGCAGCGTCTGAGTCCCTGGTGATCTCTGAGGTAACCGCTTCTTTTTCCGCAGCTTCGCTTAGGTCCATAAGCTCCCTGGCACCTGCCAGGAGATCATAAGCCCCGTTTCCCGCCTTTCCCCGAAAAAAACGGAATTTCGTCGAGCATACTTCTTTTTTTCATAGCTCCTCCTTACAACCCGGCTGTTTTCAGATACTCTTCGATCAATGTGTTAATATAGTCTCCCGCCTCTTCATAGGTCGCAGGATCCATGGGGTCAACCCCCGCGATCTTTAAAAGCTCCACCGGATAGTCGGAATCACCGGCCTTCAGGAAATCAATATACCTTTCCTTCTCGGTCTCGTCCTCCAGAGCCTTATTGTTGATGGCGGTGGCGTAGGTAAGAGATGTGGCATATTTGTAAACATAGTAGCCGTAGTAGAAGTGGGGTATCCTCGCCCAGTCGATCCCCGCAGAATCCTCTACCGTTACAGCGTCCCCATAGTAGAACCGCATCAGCTCGGCATATTTTTCATTCATCGAGGAGGCTGACAGCGCCTCTCCCGCCTCCAAGGTCTTGTAGCAGTAGTCCTCAAATTCTGAGTAGCGACATTGAGTAATAATAGTATTCAGAAAGAGATTGATTTCCTCTCCCAGCCAGTAGGCTTTCTCTCTGTCATCCCCGGCCTCCTGTATCATTTTCCTGTAAAAGGTCAGTTCATTGGCGGTGGAGGCAACCTCCTGGGTAAATATGACAGGATTGTTATTGTAAGCATTCTGGTTCTCAGCCGAAAATTCACTGTATACCGCGTGTCCCAGCTCATGGACGATGGTATTCGTATAGGATTTAAAGCCGTCAAAGTTGTATTTTATAAAGGGCGTAGTTTCATTGCCAACTAACATAGAATAAGCGCCGCCCTCCTTGGTCTCGGAAGGATATACGTCGATATGGGTGCCTGAAAGGATCTTATCAAAGATCTCAAGGTATTCATCACCCCAGAATTTGACCGCTTCCCTCCCAAGCCTTACGCACTCCTCATAGGACATCTCTGAATCGGTATGGGATGTCAGAGGGATATTCAGATCATAAACGCCCATTTCCGAAAGCCCCATCGCCTCCTTTCTCGCGGCATAATATTTGTGTATGGAAGGCAGCAGGGAATGGGCGAAATCAATAATATTGTAAAAAAGCTTCGGATCCACATCATCTCTGTAGGCGATATAGTCAAGGGTGGTATCAAAGCCGTAGATCTGCGCTTCCGCCCAGTTTCTCTTCATTTCCCCCGCAAGAAGCTCCGCATAGGTATTCTCATAGGCCCTGCGCATGTTGTTTCTGGTATCATACGCCATCTTCCTGAAGTCGTGATCGTACTCAGGATTATTTATGATCCCTGAGTACGCGGCGTCTGTAAGGGTTCCCGTACTTCCGTCGGGATAGGTGATCTCAGGACGCTTATTCTCGACATTGTCAAAAACACTGTAGGCACTCTGAGCCTGGTTTACCGCCACGTTTAAGAGCGTCTCCACCCGGTCAGCCTCCTCTGAGAGCACCACCGCCCGGGGATCGGTAAATTCTCTGAAAGAATAGGCGTAGGGCGCAAGCCTTTCATCCGAAAAGATCTCCTGCCGCTCCTCTAAGGGAAGCTCCATGATCTCCGGCCTGACAAACCCCTGTGCCATAAGATATTTCGACCAGGCGTCATAATATCGTGCACTTGCCTGCTGCGCCCAGGGATCTGAGGCATCAAGAGTAGTCAACATGCCTGTATACATCTCTGCCCTTGCAAGGATGGCCTCAAGCTTTAAAAGTTCCTCATCCTCGGCAAAGTTAAGGATAGCATCGGCGTTATTTAAGGTTCCCCGGTATTTCTCCACATAATCCGAATGCTCTGACAGATATTCCATATCCTCGTTGAAGGCATCCTCATCAGTATACAGCTCCGTCGGATCCCATTCGGTGGAAAGCTCCCCCAGGGGAAAATCATCTGCTTCCTCAGCCTGCAGGTACGCCGCTGTACCTTCCCCCGAAAGAGCCTCTCTCAATACATTCGCCGCCCGGCTGCCGATCTCTTCCGTATAACCGGCACAGCCTGTAAGTGCCTGTGCGGTTATACACATTGTCAGAACGAAAGTGTATATTCTCCTTTTCATAATCATCTGTTTCCTCCTCTGTTAAATGGGGTTTTATCCCCGGTAATATCTGACTTACAGCTCATAGCTGCTCCGCTCCTCACCAAACCGCGATCCGGTCCTCAGGTGCGAGATACATTCCGTCGCCCGGTTTAACGCCGAAGGCTTCCAAAAATTCATCAAACTGCTGCGCCGTAACGTTGGCCCTTAAATAGTGCATCGGATGGGAATCCGTCATAACCATCGCTTCCGTAGCCTCTAAGGTATTCACCCGCGACCAGAGCTTCGCGTTTGCTCTGAAAAACGTGTCATAATCAAAGCCTTCGATCTTCTCCGCCATCATCAGCATGCATTTCATACCGGCCATGTCCGCAATCGCCTCGGTCTGCACCATCTGTCCGTTACTCGGCGTTCCGTCGTCAAAACCCACCACCTGATCATAGTAATCAACGAGCTTCCCTGCACGTTCCATAAACGCCGCGTAATCTTCTTCGGTCCACCAGTCTGCAACATTTCCGTTTTCATCATATTGGGCTCCGTTTGTATCAAAGGCGTGACTGATTTCATGTCCGATCACGGTTCCCAGGGCTCCGTATTTTTCCTCGATGGACATATCGCTCCGATACGTTACATCGCAGAAGAATCCGGGGATGATGTTGATGGAATTGTCCGTCGGATTATAGTAGGCGTTTGTATCCAGGATGTTGATACCCCAGATTTCCTTATCCACTGTTCCGTTGATGTGGGACATTGCGACCTCAAAGCTGCTCTCCGAAATGTCCTGGATAGCTTCCAGATAGGTGCCGCCATCTTCCCTGGCTTTTATGGCGTACATGGAATCATCCTCCCATTTATCCGGATAAACGGCATGGATCGTCATATGATTAAGCTTATTGACCGCCTTGTTTCTTGTTTCCACGGAAAGCCATTCGGTTCCCGCAAGCATCTCCCGGTAGGTCTCGATGGCGTCCTCGCAAAGCTTTGTGATCTCCTGTCGGATATCCTCGGAAAGATACTCGCGGATATAGAGCCGGTCAAAGCTGTCCGGAAACATACTTAAGGCAAGCGTGTAGGCAATCTCCTCATCCGGCTGGTTTTCCGTAATACCGCTTGCCGCGTTGGAAAGCCTCTGCTGCGTGCGGTACGCCTCCTCATCGACATAACTTATCAGGCCGGAAACAGTTCCCTTCAGAAGATATGCCTTAAGCTCGTCAAGATGTTCCTCTGTATACAAAGCATTAAGCGCAGGAAGCCACTTTGGCTCACTTATATTGATAAGCCTGGATTCCGCGTACCCGTAGCGCTCCATAAAATCAGTCAAAGGAAAGTTCGGTGACATTTCCTTAAGCTCATCCATCGTAACCGGGTTAATCGACTCCTTCAGAGCTGCCGGATCGTAGCTTTCAAGCACTGTCTTCTCAGACTCAGCGATCTGCTCCTCAAAGGCGTAGGCATCCTCTAAACAGCATTCTGCATCCGTATCTGAGATATCGAATCTGCTGAACATATAGCGGGCTACTCCGTCTGCATATTCCCTGTTTCGTTTCCCGTTCGGCGTCTCCTCCTTATATTCCGCCGCATCCCCATAGGTCAGAAGCGCCGTAGGGCCGATCTTTACTTCATAAAGCGAGGAATCCTCCGCATTGGTTCCGAGGCTTACCGAAGCAGGAAAAGCTCCCCAAAAGAAATAATCCTCCGATAACAGAAGCTCTGTCACAGCCTCCATGGAATCAACCGCAAGAATTTTTTCCACAAGCGGCCGGAATGGTTCCACCCCCGTTTCGTTGCGCTTCTCCCAGTCAAGGAACAGCTCATATATCCCCTGGATCAGAGAAGCGTCGTGCACCACCTGCGGGTCTTCTGACTGAAGCAGCGTTTTATCGGCAAGAAGCTTTTGGCACCTCTCCCTGACAATATCCGTCGCTTCAAGAAGCCGCATTTCACTGGCATAACCCGGACGGAATTCTGCGTCTCTCAGCCAGTCATGATTTACGTTTAAATACAGGTCATCCTTAATATCCGCGTTGATCTCATCCGTTACCATCCCGTAGATCGTTGTATTGATCCAAGGCTTCATCACGGAAGGATCCATCGGCAGCCCGCTTTCCGATACCGTCTGTCCCATGCTTTGATTAAAGCTATGCAGATAATCCCCGATCGCCTCTGCCTGATCTGCCGCAGCAGAAAACTGCATTTGAATATCGCGCGGCTGACATCCTGTCAGTAACGCAGCGATAAGTATCACAGCCAGCAAAAGAGCTGTTTTCTGCTTCAATTTCTTTTGTCCGTTCATCTTTTCCTCTCCTCCCGTATTGTACTGTCGTTTCTCTCATGGCTGATAATGGTTTGCCGATAAAGCGCTCACACGAAAAGTAAGCGCTGATTAAACCAATTCGCCCGTTAGCCGGAACAACAAAAAACAGTAACTGCAGCCACACAGAACCGAAGCCGATTTCCAGACTGTTTGACTGTTTGTTTCTAAACAGTTACTATTATAAAGAAATCTCTGCATAACATAACAAGAATGTAATGAATGGTATATTGAAATGTAATGAGTGGCGCCGATCAATCAACCGGATGCGGTGTGTAAAGATGGGAAAAACAATACTCCATGTAGGAATCCCTTAGCTCCCTGGCCCGTGAGCGGCTCAGGAGCAGTTCTCTTCCATCCTTCAGGATACAGGTTTTTGTATACATTTTTTCAATATAGTCAATACTTACAAGAATCCCTCTTGATATTGGAAGAAAGGTGTCCGGAAGCTGTCTCATTATTTCTTTAAAAGAGCAATACCAGGACACCCTCGACCCGTCCTTAAGGGTTATGTCCATCACCCGTCCATTGCTTTCGCAGTATGCTATCTCATCAAAATACAAAAATTGTCTGCTGCTTTTTGAGACAATATAAATGCCCTGTCTGCCGCCTCCCCTGTTCTGTACCCGGGCAAAGGCTTCCGCAAGCTTCTCTCCCTCTACAGGCTTTACAAGATAATGGCGGGCTCCGACTGAAAACGCATCCAGAGCATATTCCGTGCTGGAAGTAAGAAACACAAAAAAAGCATCCTCATAAAGTAGACGGATCTTGTCCGCAAGCTGTATTCCATTGATCCCCGGCATCAAAATATCGAGAAAAAACAGATCAAAACTCTGACCATCCTTAACCGCATTCAGAAGCTCTTCCCCTTCTGAATAGCAGAAAAGCAAATCGTTTTTCCGGATTCTCCCTATCATTTTATACAGTTCGGAAAGTTCGTTCCTGTCATCGTCACATAATGCGATCCGCATTGTCTTTAATCCTTTCCTGTGTCAGGAAGATCCTTGTAATAAACCTCTCTGCCTGCATATCGCAGGAGAAATCCGTCTTCCCCTGATATTTTGCGGCGATAAACTCCATGCGTAAAAGACCTCTTCCGCCATCCTTATGGATACTTTGAAAGGCCGCCGCAGGCTGAAACTTTGCGTCCTTTTGAAAAGCCTTCGTATAGGAGATATCGGCGCAGGAGTTTTGAATCATTACTGTCAGATTTCCGGACATAACCCTTGCGCTTACGGAGATCACCGGCTCTTTCCCTGTTTTCTCCCTATACTCAAGCGCCGCTGTCACAGCGTTCTCCAATGCGTTTCCAATGAGTATCGTAAGATCCGTATCCTCTATTTCCAATCTGCCTGCCGAAACCGCCGCTTCATATCGTATCCCGCATTTTACGGCAATCCCGTAATAATATTGCAGCAGGCCGTTGATACATTCGTTCTCACAAAAAATTTTTTCCGTATGAGCCGTAAGCTCGATGATCTTATCCAGATAAGCTCTCATCTGCTCATTATTCTCAGAAAGCGTGTATAGCTGGCGCACGATATGCCGAAGGTCATGCGCTTTCTTCTTAGAACTTTGAATCTCTTTGTTTAAGCTTTTCGCATTTTCCTTTAATATCTCATAATTTCTGCGGTTTTCCTCCTCATGAGTTCGTGCCAGAGATAACTTGATGACCATAACGTAAAGTACGATCATCACTAAAGTAGTAAACAGAACCGGATAAAAGGTTCGCCTGATATCCGCTTTTTCTGCGATCTGAAAGGTTCCTGTCAGGATATAATAAGCAAAGCTTACTGTCAGCATAAGCGCCATTTCACCGCGGACTCTCCTGTTATCCACATAATGCAAATACGGCTTCACGATCGTTTTCATAAACCATATCGCAGGCGGCAGGAGTAAAACCGTCGTGATGGCATAAAACACTGCAGCCCCGGAGGTGTACATGCCTGGGTCCTCGTTATACAGTCCTGTCGTATGATCGGTAACGATATTGACGATGATATATTGCATAGCAGCAAACAGGATCGCCGAGAACAGCATAAACGCCTTTTTGATAAAGCTCCCCTTTACGATCAGGCAGAAAAAAATAAAGTAAATACCGATACACAGGCTCATATACAGGTTCATCAGTAGCTCGACTCCCCTGCCGATGGCAAGTGAATTTACAATCGACGCCAGAACTGAAATAAGAACACTGAATACGTGCTGAATGATATGTGCCTTTTTCATCGAAAGCTTAAAATCGGCCTCTCCGTAAGGTGTGAGCATGATGACTGCGGGAGGAAAGAACTGAAAGAAAAAGCCCAGGAATATTCTTATAAAAAACGGGAGTCTGAAAGACACTGAAACCTCCACACTGTAAAAGGTGTACATGAAACCGACACCGGTGCAATTCTCAAATAAAGGAAGATCCGACAGTCAGCCAATGACCTCTCTTCAGGTGCTATTATGGCGTTCCAATCATACAATATTGCACATACTTTTTCAAGATGACAAAACCTGAAGCAAAAGCTTCAGGCTTAACCAATGTTCCGTATGAAGCTGCAAAACCTTATGGTTTCAACGTTTTCAACGGGCGCGCAATAGGCGTATCTCCCCGTCAACTCCCCCGCCTCCCAAGAGACTGGTATTGTCCGCATTTACTATGGCATCTACATTCTGTTCTATAATATCACCCTGTTTTACTTCGATAGTTCCCTGTGACATAATAAACCCTTTCTCGTGAATTTCCTTTATACAGCCGATATTTCAGTCCGCATCATCCATCCTGTAATACATGAATTCGTTATAGCTTTCATTTGCTTCCTGACTTGATTTCTTTTCCCGCCAGCTCTCTATCTCGCTCATGATCGCTAACATTTCATCTACTATGATCTCGGCTTTCTTTGGCTTCACATAGCAAAGATAAGATATCATCCTTTTCATTGCTTTCGGGCTTCCAAGATTCTTAGCTATTTCATTGCCAAGCTCCTTCGGAAATCCGAGATCAACAACTAATGATATCAGTTCATCCCTGGTCTTTATCCATTCTCTCTGGTTTGAATTCATTTCTCAGGATCCTTCCCGATCAAACTGATCAAATCACTCTCTTCTGCATCTGAAGACTAGTCGTTATGCCAGGATAGTTCTTTTCCCCGCCTTTTCCGAAACCAGCTTTTTTCTCTTATCCGTGCATATCCAGCGTTTCAACCCGCAATAAGCAGATTGACGTATCTCTCCAGATAAAAATCCCTGACATTTGTCAGCCCGCTTAGAATGAGCATATCTGCAATCTCCGATGCTGTCTCCTCTGCCAGGGAAACAACCCTGTCCTTATAATTCGGCCTGTTCGCGTGATATACCGTTCCCTCCCATGCTTCCCTACTGCATTTTGTATCCGCAAGCTCCTGTATCTTCTCGGCAAATTCACCTTTCCCATCCAGTTCCTTAAGAACCTGATATGTCCATTTATAATAAGGCGGGTAGGTACGTTTCAAAAGAAAGAACAACTCCATCGCCGCTTTCAGTCCCTGTATCCTGCATATCTCCGCTGCAACCGTATCCCCTCTTGCCATACATCTTGCGTAATTGACCTGAATGGACGATGAATATTCGTGTAACTGCTCCGCTAATCGCCTTTTCCAAACTTTATCCGGATAATATCCGAGCAAAAGCTCCCTGAACGCTGTAAACTGTCCAAGATCATCCCGGAATATGGCACCGTTCACCGCTGTTTTTAAACAGGAATGATCAAGGGATAACCATTGCTCTTCAGACATCGTACAATGTTCGGTATCACAGTCGATCTGAAGGATATTTGAATAGAAATCATGAACGGTAATCACGCCCCGCCGTTCTCTGAGCCTTTCCGTGTAATACGAACGCTCTTCGGTGTCAACTAGCGCATTATAGGCAATAGAAAGGTTGTATCCGAACCTTCTCCTGCGATCCCTACGGCTATCCTGTCCTCGTACTTGCCAAATTTTGTATGAATAAGATCCGCCACATATTCTTCATAAAACCTGCGGCTGCTTTCAAAAGTATTCATTACATCCTATGTGGAATGGGACACATTTGTTTGAAGGTATAAACCTCTTCATAACCGAGAGTTTTCAATACAGAAATTGTGTCTGTAAGATATGTGCCCAATTGCTCCTTTCGGTGACTGTCGCTTCCAATTGTAATAATCTTACCGCCGAGATTACGATACAAACGCAGAATGTCAGTGGACGGTGTCAAATCATTTAAACCATACCGATGACATGAAGTATTAACCTCGATCCCCTTACCATCTGCAATGATAGTTTTCAGAATTTCTTTGATGATGGGACGGATTATCTCAAATGGGAAAATGCCGGCCTTGTCATATCTGGTGATCAAATCCATGTGGCCAAGAACGCTATAGTTGTGATAGCGTTGTACTAATGCAAGCATTTCCTCATAATACCGCAGGTTGTATTCCTCCTGAGTACGGCCTCGCTGGAAATCCTGTGTCCAGAACTCCCTGTCTTCCACTTGATGCACGGATAGGATGATGAAATCAAACGGCCAAGCTGAATACAGCTTTTCATATTGTGGAATCGTATGGGACTGCATACCGAATTCCATGCCCATTTTGAGGGTGATCTGATCCTTGTATTTTTCCTTAAGGGCATCGATTTCCGCAGCATAGCGGGGATAATCCACATTTGCCAACGCCATATGCTCCGGCTCTCCGGGTCCGCCCCGACGGTAGAGCATACCGCGCGGATCGTCCCAATCGCGCTTGACGCCATAATCCACATGATCCGTGAAGCAGATTTCATCCAGCCCGAGGGAGATGGCGTCCTTCACCACATCCTCCATGGGATATTCAGAATCATCGCTATAGCAGGTATGAATGTGATAATCAGCAAGCACGGCTCTACCTCCTGTTGAGCTGCTCGTGTGTGGCCAGCAGCGCGAGCAGATAAAATGGCATTAACCTGACAGACAGCGCATTGGCCAGCACGCCGAACAGCGGCGGCATCAGGCAGGTGCCGAGGTAGGCGCTGGCCATCTGCACGCCGATGATGGCCTGGGATCTGTCCGCGCCGAAGTGGTCCGGCGTCGAATGGATCAGGCTGGGATAGATAGGTGCGCAGCCCACGCCGATGGCGACGAAGCCGATCATGGACGCCATTCGACCAACGGGCAGGAGCAGCATCAGTACGCCCGCAAGCACAATGCCTTGTCCGATGCGCACCATCTGCGCGTCAGGCGGTCGCTGAACAGGCTGGAGACGATGGTTCCCGCCGCGATAATCATGGACACCGCGCCGGCCCAGGAAATCGGTTGCAGTAATATCCCGAAACTGATATGATTATACCATCATTTATTCGGGATAATTAGAAATAAACCCCCTGATTCATATAAGAATACCTTCAAAATGAGGTGAGCAGATGCTTTCTGAATGCAATACGACTGTGGACAGGTACTTCCGGGAACAGGTGCAGCACGGAACGACCGCCTTTCCCTGCGCCTGCTATCATGACGATCTGGCAAAGGAGGACGTGCCGTGGCACTGGCACGACGAGTTGGAGGCCGCGATCGTCACCGAAGGAGCGATCCACGTGGTGATCGGCAGCGAGCAGTTCGATCTGGGCACTGGCGACGGCTTCTTCGTCAACACTTCCGCACTCCACAGCTGCCAGGGACTGACCTCGGAGGGTTGCCGCCTACATTCGCTGGTGTTTCATCCCCGCCTCGTCGGCGGCAGCGCGGAGAGCTCTTTCAATCAAAGCTATATTCTGCCAGTCACGCAGAACAAGGGCTTCGTCGGAATGCGGCTCGACAAGGCCGATCCATGGCAAGAGGAGGTGCTGGACGCACTGGAGGAGGCGTGGCTGGCCTGCGTTCAGGAGTACGCACGCTTCGATTTGAAGGCGCGATATGCGCTTTCCACCGCGCTGGCCCTGATCGCTGAGCACATGGTTTCCATGAAGGCCGAAGTCTCTCCCAAGCACTTGCGAGAAAGTGAGCGGGTCAAGGCGATGCTCCAGTTCATCATGGACAACTACGGCGAGACCATCGACACAGCCGCCATCGCGCGAAGCGCCTCCGTCAGCGAGAGCGAATGCTTGCGCTGCTTCCGGTCGACCCTCGGCACGACGCCCATTCGGTACCTCCGGGAATACCGTATTGAGCAGGCAGCCAATCGCCTGGCGAACAGCCAAGCCTCTATCGCGGACATTGCGGCGGCCTGCGGCTTTCAGGACATCAGCTATTTCACCAAGACATTCCGGGAGATAAAGGGCAACACGCCTAAAGAATATTTCAGGCTGCACAATCAACCGCAAAAGAACTGATCGTTGACGGGCCTCTTAAAATCTTTTGACATAATCTGACGTATTCCATTTTGCTTGTCTTTCAGCTTCAAAATGCATCACCTCCCACTACATACATATCACTCAGAATCCGCATTAAATCAACCATTTACCGCCAAAATCTGCCTTTTATATAGCACTGACGAGAACAATATTTCCGATGTGCATTCCCGTAAACATTGAAGACAGTCCCACAGTATTCACAGGTTGCTCAGTATCTGCTCCATGAGACTACTTGTGTCCATGCGTTGTTTCCTTTCTGCTCCTTTTGCCTTTGCCGCCTTTGACGTTATCGACAGACGTTGCTTAGGCTACGAAGTGGAACATACTTCAACTGATTGATTGTTCGCCCCTTCGCTCCA
>ODAI011864102.1_pt1 | contig 20310 bp, 20 predicted proteins | sample 1539321 | NCBI WGS metagenome assembly ODAI01 (sample SAMN02144231, study PRJEB22623) | gut metagenome | biome: sheep rumen | host: Ovis aries | place: New Zealand
ATAGCGTGTTTAAGGCGTTTAGTCGAGTTTTACGTTCAATTTTTGGGGAAACTTAAACTATTTAAAAATAAGATCCGGCACACTGTTTCCCACCGAAACAGGGATAGGAATAGGCTGTTCTCTTTCTCCTGTTATAGCCAATATGACACTCGATGGACTTCAAGACTATATCTATCAGAACTTACAGACCCGTCATATAAGTAAGAATTAAGTCAATGTTATGACTGTATAAGAGGGCGAGAGTCTGACAACAACCGCAAAAGCGGTACGGTAATCAGCCGAAAGACCGAAACGCACGGTCAAGTAGAAAAGGAACGAGCGGCAACATATTACGACAGTTTTCAGCTATAATGATACTTCCGGTGACGGCTACACCATAACAATGGGTAGAGGTTGAGATACCTATGCGTAGGTTGCGTTATTCCTACGGCTTGCTTGGAGATATTGGATATATGCCAACAGTTTGAAATTGAGATAACAGTGGACAGAGTGTGATTTAGTGTTACTGATTATGATTGTAAAGGTGGGATTTGTATGAATGTATGTTATACTTACGAGAACACTTTTACCGAATATCCTCCGATAGTGGGGATAACCGATCTTTGTAAAATGCTCGGAATAGGTAGAAATTCTGCGTATGAACTTGTAAACAACGGGACGATAAAGTCTATCAGAGTGGGTAAGAAACATAGGATACCGAAAGTCAACGCGATAATTTACTTAAACAATAATGTTGATTTAAGTAATTTATTGTGACGATTTAAGCGGAAATACCTGTGTTGCCAATTTGCAAAATGTCGAAAAATGTGCTATATTATATATGCACTTAATTAGTAGCATTCTCGGAAGGAGAATGTGAAATGTTAAATGGTAGTTTACAAGAGAAAAACGGAATTTACTATGCCTGTTTCAGAATTAAGGAGAGAAACGGTAAGGTAACAAATCACTCAATTTCTACTGGTATCAAGGTCAAGGCAGGAAACAAGCGCCTTGCCGAAGAAAAGAAACGCGAAATACTTGAACGCTATGAGGGAATGGCTGATACCGAGCTTGATAACAGCCTGTTCTGCGACTATATGGCGCAGTTCCTTGAAAGGAAGAAACCTCTGTGGCAACCCTCAACATACGACGGGTACTGTTTCAACTTCAAAAAGCGTATCGAACCGTATTTCAAAAAGCGAAAGCTGAAAACAAAAGATGTAAAGCCAAAGAACATAGAAGAATACTGGCTGCCGCTTTACAAGAGCCTTGACAATCCTGGCGGGTTAAGTGGGAAAACATTGCTCAATGACATTCGCTTTATGAATGAGGTTATGAAAGACGCTTGCAAGAACGGGTATCTCAAGCAAAATCCCGTGGAGCTTGCGGACAAACCGAAACAGAAAAAGCCCCGTCACACCTGGTACGGTGAAACGGAGCTTGTGTCGTTGTTCAAAAGTATTCGGGGAACGGATATGGAGTTGCCTGTATATTTCGGTATCTACTTCGGACTGCGTAGGAGCGAGGCGATCGGTATGCGATGGAGCGCAATTGATCTCGACGGACGCACAATGACCGTCTGCGGCAAGGTGACAAGATGTAAGATCAACGGTAAGTGGTGCGATATTTACTCTGACGAGCTGAAAACAGAGGAAAGCGCAAGGACTTTCGAGCTGAACGAGGAGCATTGCAGATATTTAAGGGAATGGCACGAAAGGCAGATGAACAACGTCAAGAAGTATCATCTGACCGATGCCGATACCGATTTCGTCTGCGTAAACAGCGTGGGTAACAGATTAAAACTTGACCACGTTACGGATAAGTTCAGCGAACTGCTCAAAAAGTTTGGTATGCGTCACATACGCTTTCACGATCTGAGGCATAGCTGCATTTCAGAGCTTGCTATGCAGTTTCCTATGGCAATGGTACAGCGGTATGCAGGACACGCGAACTATGCGACAACGGCGAACGTATATACTCACGTTGACAATGCCGCAAAGCTGTCCGAGCTTGACGCTCTCACGCAGGCAATACCCTTGTTCGGTAAACCGACGGTAGAAAAAGAAAAAGAGCCTTTGAACGCTTGATTAAGCCAATCGTCCAAAAGCTCGGTCTCTGTAAGTGTTGCGAATGTTGCGTATCGTGTTGCGTAAAAAATTAAAGCGGCTAAGCGAAAAGCCCGCAAAGCCGCTTGTAGATTGGTTGCGGAGATAGGACTTGAACCTACGACCTTCGGGTTATGAGCTGTCGAAAGCTACGTTTCATAAGCCGCCTCTAAAAACTTTGAATTCCTCAAAGCCGCTTATAATGCGGGTTTAAGAGCTGTCCGGTTTTGGCTACGTTTTGGTCGAAATGAGGAATTTCACCCCAATTTCACCCCAAATCGGACCCTTTTCACCCCAAAATCACCCCAAATTCACACCACGATAACCCCAAGATTTTAGGCTTAAATTTGCCTCACAGAGGGGCTTGTCCACAGCGTGAGCAACCATTAATAATTGATACCGCACCCCAAAAGGGTATCCTTACCAAGTAACTATAATTATTATACTTCAACAAAACAATCTTGTCAAGCTTTGAACGCTTTCATCGGAAAGCGTTTTTTATATCTAACGAATGGGTTTTGCAGTAATATACTTTTGCAGCTTGCTCTTCGGCTTGTCCGGTATTGTAAGCTTAAGTTGCCCGTTTTCTATGAGCTTGTGAACATATTTGCTCATAACATATGCTATAGTCATCTTCCCCTTGAAAAGCTCCTCCAGTTCATCACGGCTGCGAGGAGTCTTGCAATAATCGAGTATCAGCCGCTCGTTATCATCAAGATAACCACCGCTGTGTGGATCGGTATCGCTGTTATCACCTCATAATCAAATTATACGACTTTTATAAGAAAACGTCAATAGAAAATTCTAATAAAAGTCGCATAAAATTATTTTAGGCGAAATATGTCGGATACTGCTTAAGAGATGATAAGCATAATAGAGATTGCCTATATCTTTTCTATAACACAGGAATGTTTTCCGCTTTTGGCATCGTAATTAACGCCAACCAGCAGTATTTCGCCCCCGAAGTCCTTCAAAATCACAGGATAGCTTTTGTCCTTTATCTGAGACAAAGCACCCTCTGCGCTCTTGTTCCACTTAAGCTCGATTACAAGAGCCGGAAGCTCCGAGCCGCGCTTAGGCAGCATCACGATATCCGCCAGACCCTTTCCTGATGCCAATTCCTCTATTTTGACATAGCTATCGTATGCAGCAATATAGGCGAACTTAATGATTGATCTCAGACTTTGCTCATTGTTGTAGAACTGGGGAGCATAGTTTTCTTTGCATATTTCATCAATCGCTGCGGCTACATTATCGGCATTTCCCGCGAGAGTATCATTCAGCAGCTTCTGAGATCTTTTTATAAGCTCCTGCCACTTATGGTTTACACCCTTACCCTTAAGTATCCCGCGAAATTCGCTGCGAACCTCCTCGTTAGGGATACGCGCCGTATGAGTTTTATTGTTGAAGGTCAGATACCCAAGATGTATCAGCAGAGTGATAACGTCATCCTTACTGCCAAATGTCTCGAAGTCGTTCCGGAAGTCACTTACATCTACCTCGATCTCCTCACCTGTTATCAGACGCGATATGACTTCCTGCATACCTTCAAGATCCATATTGATATAAGTCTTGAGCGACTCGGCTGCCGATGTCTCCTTCCAGTATGAACGGCACGATCTTTCCTCCATTGCCCTCATCACGGAATAAGGGTTGTAAACAGCTCCCGAACCCGAAAAGTCGTACCCGTCATACCATGCCTTGACTTCTTCAAAACTCATATCATTGTTCCGGCACAGATTTATTACATCGGACTCGACAAAACCGGTATATTTAGCGAATTTACCGGGATAAAGAACAGAATACTCCTTAAAATCAGAAATAGCGGACTGTGAGCCGTCTTTTTTTATAGGCAGGATCCCTGTCATATATGCAGCCGCAACCACCTTAGGGGTAAGGTTTGCGTTTTTGAACAATCCCCGAAGAAGGTTGAAATATCTCTTCTGTGACTCCGGATCATTTTTGGCTTCGCGTATCATCGCATCCCATTCGTCTATGATGAAAACGAACCGTTTCCCGCCAGTTGCTTCTACACTTGCCGTCAATGCTTCATCAATATCATTGAATGGAGAAATACGCAGATATGTCTCGTTAAGTTCATCACATACAGCTTTGACGATCATATTAGGTACTTCCTTAAGTGAAGTACCTTTTATCTGTGCGGAGGATATAAATCCGGTAATATCAAGGTATATAACATTGTATTGGTTGAGATGCTTTTCGTAATCGGGTGTTTTCGCTATTTCCTTGTCATCGAAAAGAGCATGAGAATCACATGAGCTGTCGTAATAAGCGCAGAGCATCTTTGCGGCATAAGACTTACCAAAACGTCTTGGTCTGCTCACACAGGTCAGTTTATTTGTAGTTCCTACTGTCTGATTGACAAGTGCTATCATACCTGTCATATCCACATAGTCCGAATTAACTATCTCGGCAAACCCGCTTGAACCCGGGGCTACATACAATCCCATAGTTCTTCCTCCTCCCGGCTGTAATGCGCCTTGTGCGGAATATATCGTTACTATAATAATACCACAATGAGGTGTTATTGTCAATAAAAAGTCTCGTTTTTATAGGGAACCGGAACGATGTATAGGCATCTGTGCTTATGGCTTAATTATGCTCAAATATCTTAAGTTCTTCTTTCGTGGGCTCTCGGAAAGACTTTCCGGGAGAACGCATCAAAGGTCCCCGCGTAATAGAGAACAAAGACTGTACTGTTATGCAGTTTTGTGCATATCCATTTATTCCCCAACTTGGAAATGAATAGATTCAAACATCACTTCTAATAGTCCGTTCTCGACACAATGCTGTCAATGTAATTATTTCCTGCGCGTCTGCTGCCCCTGATAAATGTATCATAACCCTTAAGAAAATAAGTATAACCGCAATGATCTTCATTGTCGTCCCACGTAGTATCGACATAATACCATGTGCCTTCGAGCTTTATAGCGCTCCAAGCATGAGGTTCACCGTCAGCGGATCCGCCGGCGTATACTGCTTCAAAGCCCGCAGCGTTACACAGAAGATTAAATACATCTGTATAATCAGCACACACACCCAATCCGTTTACAAGAATATGATTTGTGCCGGGATGTTTCTTATTATACTCTTTTCTTGCCATTTCTCCTATTATTACTTCATATAGGTCATAATCATACTGCGTGATTTCACAAAGGCTGTCGTGGAGAGACTTTATTTGCTCATAGGGAGTAGTTTTCTTAAGAGCTTTTTCAACAATGCTTTTTGCCAAAGCTTTAGCACTTTTTAGCTCGCTGTTTTTCAGCCCTATATTTTTAAGATATGGTTCAAAAAGTTCGTCAATGCTTTTAGCGGCGTTTTTCGAAGTCTCTATTAGTCTTGTGGCAGTGAAAGCGTTATTCCGTTCCTCGTCAGTTAGAAAACCGTAATGCCTTTTCAAAGGCAACGTAATTTTCTCATAATATTCCTCATCGCTTAGATTTTCGCAGTCCTCAATTGCTTTAATATAGAGCTGATCAATAAGTTTGCTCCGTTCGCCGCTGATGATATCATCGGCAAGCTTTTTCTCCCTTGCAGTCAAAGCAATATACGCAGGATGCTTTGTGTAGTCTGTAAGATATGAAACTCTTGAATGTATCTTTTCAAGCGTCTCAAAGCTGTTCCCGATGACGCTTTTAGTATAAGTATATACAGCGGGCTTATAGCCTTCTCTTTCGACCCTGACTTTGAAAGTCTTTTCCGTAGAGAATTGGAACTTTGTGCCGTTGTAAACTGCCGTCTTCGCTGTTGGTGTTGTGCCATCATATGTACAGCGAAGAGTAGTTCCCGTCGGTGCCTTGAACCATACACTTGTATTCCCGTCATTATATTGCGTTTTAACAACAGGTTCATGTGCAGCCTCAAGCTTATCCGTCGAAGCGTTAGCAGCACTTCCTATATTAAGGTCGATACTTTTTACTATGCCGGATGCTGTCATACAGTATATAGTTGTTTTTCCGGGTCTTACAGCTTTGAACTGGACAGGCTCATTTGGTGCGAGCACATCACCTGACATATATTTTATATTATCGTTTGTTGCCGTCCATATCAGATAATCATTCTCATAATCATTTTCACCTGTGATAGTGAATAATTCACCCGCATAAATGTCCGATGACGAGATCCTAAGCTTTAAATAGGAAGAAGGATGGGTGACGTAGCTTGTGTTTATATGAGCCAGAATTGAATCCGTGCCATTTTCGATAGTCAGGTCAGACTTAGTTGTGTAAGGTATTTCCTTACCATTTTCGGTTTTGATGTTAAACAAACCGGTCATAACAATTGAATCGCCGTTTTTGTTTATCTTAAGGAAGCGGTTTGATGCCGTCACTTTGGTATTGCCGTCAACATCCGCAAAATACTTAAGGTCAAAATCGACACCGCCCTTAAGGTACATGGCTCTGCCGCTCTCTACGTTAAAATTTGTAAATATCTTATCCTTATCGGCTTTATAATCAGTTTCGTAAACCAATGAACTATTGCTTTCCGCAGCCGAATTGACTGCCAGCACTGTTGTCATCATGGCTGCCGAGATCCCTATAGATAATAATCTTGTAAATAATTTCTTCATATATATGTCCTCCTTCTTTGAAAGTTCCCTATGCTGGCGCGTCCCTGCGGCAGTTCGGGGACCTGAATATTATACGCTTTTTAAAGGAACCGGTTTAGTTTTATAACGTCGTAAAAGTCAGATACTCGTATTCGCTCTTGAAATCTCCGGAGATACTGCGAATTCTCAGGTCGTATGTGGTCTTGCTTTCAAGTCCGGCGAGGCAGTTTATCCGCCTCCAGTCGTAGGACTTCCACACGCCGTTTATAAGAATATCGACCTCGTAGGAGTCCGCGTTATTCTGTTTGTTGAAATAAATTCCGATGTATGTCGCAGTTATCTTTGTAACACGGAGACCGCTCACATGTCCGGCAGCAGTTTTCCCAGTAACAACAGCTCTTGTTCGCTTTCCTGCATCACCGAGACAAGCTATTTCAACCATATATCTCTTATCTGCGGAAAGACCGGTTATTGTACAGGTGTTTGTATCTACACTTGTGATCTCTACATACTGTTTTACTCCGGCATTTGAAACTGTTACCACATATCCGCCGCTGTTTGGATTTATTTCCCACTTGAGGTCAATAGAAGTTTCTGTGCAGCCTGTTTGTTTGAAACCGGATATGCTGAGGTCCTCAGCTTTGGTTCTGAACTCTTTACGCGCTTCGCTAACAATAGAGCTGCCGTGGTATGCTGTGATGAAGTAGCCGTATGAAGTACCGCTGTAAAGATCGCGGTCTGTAAATTCAAGCTTTTCATTGACGTAAACGACTGCGATCTTATCCTTCTTATCAGGATAGTACCTGTCGATAACATAATACTCGGCGTGATCAACCGGTTTCCAAGTAAGAGAGATCGAATGTTCGGTGATTTCCTTTGCTGTAAAGTCTCTGTACATGGGCTTTGAGACATAGTTTAATGTATTTACTCTGTACTGAGATGTTTTACCGGTGATGTTACCTATAAACGCTGTTATTTCTACTGTGTATTTCGTCTGCGCCGGAAGTCCGCTGAATGTAAATGAAGCCACAGTCGTTGTAAATTCCTGTCGTGTGTTATCTGGAGATATCAGTGCAATTCTATAGCCGTCCGCGTCATTTACCGGAGTCCACTTGACTGTTATCGAATCTACAGTACTTTCGCACTTAATTCCGGAAACCTTTGCAAGCTTAAGCGCCGGTCTTTTGCCTGTCGTGTAGCTGTACCCGCAGTCACAGGTGAAGAGCGTATAACCCTCCGATGTGTATGTGGGTGCAACTACTTCTTTACTATACCTGTGGACATGAGCCGTGGTTGTCACGGCGGTGGTAGTAGTAACAGGTGCCGTGGTCGTTGCAGCAGTGGTAGTCGTCACTGGAGCTGTCGTTGTTGCAGCAGTAGTTGTGGTTGTTGCAGCCGTAGTCGTAGTTTTGGCGGTTGTAGCGGTTATGGGCGCTGTCGTGGTTACGGTGGTTGTTGTAGTGACCGGAACTGTAGTTGTATCAGTAGTTGTGGTAGTTACAGGCGCAGTCGTAATATCGGGTGCTACGGTAGTATCGGCGGTTGTTGTCTCCACAGGTCTTTCGAGCTTGTCCGTGAAACTATCCTTGTAGCTGTCTCCGCAGCGCTCGCAGGTGTGGAGAGTATAGCCCTGCTCGGTATATGTAGGCTTCACGACTTCATCGACATAATAGTGACCGAGAGCGGGAATTGATCCAGCGCCGGAAGTCTCGTTACAGCCCTTTACTGTACAATGATGTGACCTTAATCCCTTTTCGGTGCAGGTGGGTTCTTTGTCAATCGTCCATTCTTCGGAAAAGCTGTGTTCGTGTGGTACCGAAACTGTGAAGCTGTAGAATACATCGGGTGAGTATTTCAGCCTGAAAGTAATATCAGAGGTGCCGCAGCCTGTCGCGCAAAGTGTCTCGGACGAACGGTCGAACTTAAGCACAGCATTATCCGATATTTCAACAGTGTAATCGCCATTGCCGACATTCTCCGGATATGTGCAGATCAGGAGCTTGTTTCTGTCACCGATCTGCATTTCATTGTTGATAACATTGTAGAAATATCCTTTTTCGTCCTCATTGCCGAATACTATCATTTTGGTGGGAACATCTATCCATTCGGTATCTCCGCATTTCGCGCAAATGAGCTTTGCCTTGCCGTTATTACTTTCAATGAACTCATAATCGTGACCGGAGATAACAGAATGGGATTTCGCATCAGAGAGATCGCTTGTAGAGATCGTATAGAATACTGTTTTACCGCCCTCAGAGGAAAACCATATTATCTTTCCATTATCTACTATCGGCTGGCAGTCGGAGAGTGCTCCTTCAAGGCTGTAGATCTTACCTACCGGTTTTCCGGAGCCGTTAATCTTCGTGTAGTAAACAGTTTCGTACCTCTGCCAGAGCATAATGAACCCTGTTCCAGCCTTTACGAGCTGAGGTGTGGAAGCTCCCACGTCTCCCTCCGGATAGTCGCTTAGCTGATATGTAACAGGCTTTCCAAATCCAGATGCAGTCTTGGGAACGCTTACAACAATTGCATTTCGTGTACCCGCAGTGTTGTAATTGCTCATATCGACGCTGTTGGCTGCAATAATATATGCGCTGTCGGATATCTCAAATCCGCCGGCAGAAACGCCTGTAAAGTTGTAATGTCCGCTTGTATTTTCGGGTATAGTGTATGCATCTGTATGGTCAAAAATAGTGGGACCGTCGATGAATTTACCTGTCAAAGCAGGTGTTGTATAGCGCCCGAGAACGAGGGAACGCGGACTTGCGTCACCGTGGTCGAGAGTGATGAAATGACCGTTATCAGCCTTTACGAACTGATTGAAGGAATGACTGACATAGCCTGCTCCCAGCCACGATAATATTGTGTAATCATCAGTTATCTTTCCGGTAGAGATATTGACCTGCACAGTAAAGCAGGATTGATGAATAAGCCCGTCAGTATATGGGTACATAGAGTGTGCCGAGCGCATCATTATATATCCGTTGCACTCGTCAATGCGGGTGCTTGTCTCAAAAGGTATATGTGTGTTCGCGCCGTAAAGAGAATCGCTTGTTACACGCTCCCAGTTGCTATTGTATTTCGTAACGCGAATAACCTCAACTTTGTCGGAATGGGTCAAGTTCTGCTGTCCTGAAAAGACGAAGTAACTTCCGTCCGATGCAGCGTAGAACCCGCCGAAGATAGGCAATTCTGCGGGAATATGCTTCACACCTGTGAGCGTGAGGTCGGAGCTGTAATACTCAACATTGATGCTGCCGTTGTTTGCAGCCTGCACCCGCACATATCCGCTGCCGTTCTTCACAAGGTATGAGGTTATTCTGTGTGAATATACTTCATAATCGTTGGAACCTGTGTTTGTAGTCGAGACTTCGGAGCATACCGAAGTCTCCGCAGAAACCGGAAGCCCCGGTATCTGCATTGCCGCCGTCACTACTGTAAACACTGCTATTGCCTTAAATAATCCGTTTCTTATACTCATATTCACATCTCCTCTCTGACTGTCAGAAATATCTCTTCATCTTCATTGGCTGCAAAGTACAGCAGCTCAGTTTTGCCGTCTTTGCTTATTTCGGCTGTGATATTGCCGTCGGTATCAACGGATATTATCTTATGATCACACCCCATATCCGAGGCTGTAAGCCACTCACTGACCTTTCTCTCTGCCCAGGAAAGCGCAGTCTGTTCGAGAAGCAGCTTTCCTTCTTTTTCATCAAGAGCTATCGGCTCATCGAACTGATATGCAGCCGTGGTTATGTATTCCGGAGAGTCAGTCTTGAGAACTTCGATAGTCTCCGTGTTCTCAGACGTATTTTCCTGAACATCATTTACAGCACCACAGCCGGAAAAGAGCAGTATTGCAGCGAGGACTGCAACAGTTTTATATACTTTCATCGTGATACCTCCTTTGTCCTTTGTTCTACATACGGCATACACGCCGCCGAGTTTAGTTTTTTTCTTCTTTTTCCGATGTAAAAACATCTATCATAAATTTCGCACCCATTCTGAATCCCCGTATAAAATCATTCACGCTCTCCATTGCGGAGATGCTGTGCAATACATCTTTGTACTCCGCAAGCATATTCTTTGTTTCCGGGAACCGCTTAAGAAATTCCTCCTCTGTCTGGGCGAAAAATTCAGTTGTTTTACGATATTTTTCAGAGTTTGGTGCCGGCATTTCGCAGGGTACCAGCTCGTTATAGTAAAACTGTTCTATAATGCTTTTATTCATATCCATACCTCCTTACATTTTACTGCTCACGGCGTTATCAGCGAATGCTTCCAGAACTTATTTATTTCGTCCTGGATATTTAATTTCCTTTCAACACTGAAGCCGTCCAGACAACCGCAATGTACAATATCACACTCATCAATATCGGGACAGCAGCTCCGCATCATTTGCAGCATTGTATATTCAATTGGCTTGTACATATCAGACTTTACGATCCTGCACGGGAACGCATCTCCACAGAGGCAGAATATAGGGGTTTCCTTATCCATGTCCTTTAAAAAATGAAGAAACGGCTGCATCAGCTCATGCTTGGCGAGTGCTTCGCTGCAGCCTTTTATCACGAATATAAATCCGGTAAGCTTTCCGTTCAGAAACAAGCGTGATAAGATCTCCTTGCAGCCGATATCCGTATCGACTTGAGAAACTATCACTTTTATACTCGTATCCTCGTGTTCCTTAAGTCTGAAATTATTGACTATGCTCATAACATTCATCATGGCTCTACTCTCCTTTCTTACTTGTACTTTGCAACCTTTTCACAGTAAAAATCCTCGATCGTGATATCGACGTAGAACATGGAGTCCATGGGTGTAACTGTTATACCCTGTGTCATTCCGATTATCAAGCCGATATCGGAAATATTGAAGGAATAAAGTCCGAAGCTTATAACAGCATCGTATTCTCCCGTGGGTTCGACACTAAGATCAACAATACCGTCCGGATTAGTCCTGCAAACAGTTTCGAGGATATCTTTTACAGTCTCCCAACTGAATGGGTCCACCGTTCTGTAATTCCAAGGAACATCGTAAGGCCTTTTTATCCTCACTATATCATCGGTGCGTTCAATCGTCATTTCGTTGGTTGTCATCATCATCTCTCCTTTCACTGCGCTGCATAGCTGTACGACATGATCACTGTTTTCTCGTTGTCACCGGGTTTCTCAAGCGTTATCAGAGGGAGCCTCCCGACGATCTCCTCAAGGTACTCAATATCATCTCTTGTGAGCTTGAAGATCTGACTGAATAATGCATTGACTGTCACCACGCCACAGGCTTCCGTGAATATGATGCCGGAAGCACCAAGATCCGTAAAGTATTCCCGCTGCCGTGAGCGTTTGTTTTTCTCTGTAATTTTCATTTTGTTGTACCTCCTTCTTTTGTTCTTAAGTCTTCTTAATGGTTAGAAACGCGAATCTTTTTCTGTGACTCTATTATAGCATCTCTCTGTGTTATTTTCAATCCCCATTTTTAGGGCTCGTACACAGCCTAATTGCGGGTTTGTCAGCTTTATAGTTTGCGCATCAATATATGTTCAGGAGAGATGACACCAAAAAGTCCGATGTGGTTAAATCACATCGGACTATAATGATATATGCACGGCAATATTCTGTTATTTATTTCAACTGCTTTGCAAGCTCACTCCTTAGCTCATTATACTTCTTTCTCTGTTGTGACAGATTACCGACGGTGACAGTCTTACCGTCGTTTTTTTCTATGTATTTTATGAAGACCTCGGCGTATAATCTCGCGGGTTCGTCGAATATGCAGGGTAAACTCGGATCGTCACATTTGTCTGAAAATTCACTTAGAAGCCTGCACGAATATCGGTAGATATCGTCGAGTGTAAGACAGTCGTGGGTCTTGAAGAAGTCGAGGAAATCCACGTTTAGGACATTCATTATTTCGTCTGCGATATCTGAGATATCCTCACAAAGTATCTCTCCGTCCTCACGAAGAGCTGCGGCAGTCTCGGTAAAATAAAGCTGCGCGTAGTTTATTGTTTTGCGCCCGCGATAGACCATATTCACGGTGTTTATCGCATCTGTAAGTATCGAAAGATAATCCGATGCGCTGCAACCGACATTGTATTCGTCGTATGTGGCATAGCGTTCGGTGTCGAGCAGCGAACGCTCCTCGTCGCTGTCGTTATCGGTGTAGATCGAAACGGTATCGCTTTTTGTTTTTCGATGAATGTCCTTCTTGCGGCGATTTATCGTGAAGCTGAAATATTTGGTAAAGCTGCCGCTGCCGTCCCAGTTTTTGATGCAGGACAAAAATGAATTGTTGATATCATCGGGGGTGAACGAACGCCCGTATTCGTCAAACAGCTCGACCCACAGCTTATTGCGAAGCGCAAGAGCCTTCTCGGAGCAGTCCCTGTCTGAGATATATTCCGACGCTATGCTGTCAATGTATTGAAGTCTGTTGTCATTCATATCTTATAGCTCCAGCATTGTCCTGATGATGCTTCCGGGATCCTCGGCTCTGGTGTGACCGAGCTTCTCCACGACCGAATTCATATAGAACAGTGCGGTAACATCATGCACGTACGCTTTGTTATGCACAAAATCGTACCTGCCGTAGATAATGCGCTGTATGTCGGTGCCGGAAATATTATTCTTTGCGTAGCTCAGCGCCATAGAAATTATCATCGGCATCGGCTTTGAGCCGTAGGTCATATCCGCTGTTATCTCGTCTCCGGGAGCTATGCTGTCGATGATTTTTCCAAAGAGCTCAAGATGCGTGTCAGTGCTCTCGTCGAAAGGAGTTTCAAGCTTCTGTATCTCGTATGTAAATGAGCGCGTTCCTGCAAAATCCTTTAATTCATCGAGGAACGACGTAAGGCTGCTGCGGGCGTTATCGTGGTCAACAACGATAAGTGTCAGTTTCACCTTTTCGCCGACTGCAACGACATTATCCAGCGCAGTGAACACCGGATAACAGGTCTTATATTCGCTTTCGAGCTCCTTGCCGCCCATTGAGTTATATTTTATCTTATGTAGGTTTGCAGGTGCCTGCATGGGAATAGTCATAATAAAATGTTGCATAGTAGTAACCTTTTGAATAATGATTTTACTGATTATAATTAAGATGACAATCATATCCGCAATTTTGCAGATCGCCGTTTGTTAGATCCTTGGGTAAATATTCAGCAGGAATATGTACAGTAAAGGACTGTGTCGATTTGGCACCTATTGTAACATTATGAATATCTCTTAAAGTTCCTTCATAATAGTCGGTAACAAGATCTATAGTCAGAACTTTTTCATCTTTCGTCCTGCCAAACGATATAACAGTATCTTCTTTGTTATTTTTTAATGATATATCATAGACATTGTGATCGTAACCGTTGGCTACTATTATAACGGCAATCAAAGATCCATCATCATTGATGACAGCTTTCTGAACATCAAAGTTTAAACCGGGAAGTAGAGCTTTATTATATTTTACCCAATAGCAGTCATTTATAAATCCTTTTTTATTCACCATTGCCGCCTTTTTCAAGGTAAATACCTTTTATTTCATTCAGATGCTCGACCCAAAAGTCAAATATGTCAGCATATGTAGAGAATTTTTCTATTTTTCGGTTATACAAATAATCTAAAAGTGTATCGCAGTAATATACCTGCATAAATTTTGCAGCATCGCAGTATTCTACAGCATTAAGATAATGTGTGACCGGCATTACATAGTCTGGGATTTCCCCGTCTGCCAATACTACAACCGGATCTTTAATATATCCTTCTGTCTGACTTGTTTCTTTATCATCAGGAATAGCATCATTGCTGCTTGTTTCGTTATAGGTTTCAGCGAAATCAATTGTCTCAGGGTTTTCTTCGGACTCATATGTTAATGCTTCTGTTGCAGCTACTGTTTGTATATCAGAAGATGTAGTGTCAACAGAGGTATCCCTGTTAGATGAACAGCCGGATAAACATAGGGCAGCTATGAAAGACAAAGTGTAAATAATTATAGATTTTTTCCTGCCAGTATTCATAATAATATCCCTTCATGTAGTGAATTTACTATACATACGACTATTTAATGATTTGGTTTAGTTTTTTCAGATTATTCTTCTGATTTAAAGCATCCAACTTAGGTAATACTGCCTGTTCAATGGCATAACCGAATCCCTCACCCATATTTTTTGCTTCCTTCCGTATTTACTTCATATAGTACTATTATAATAGTATCGATAATATAACATATATTATAACATATAAATATGTGTTATGTCAAGTTATAATAGATATAAGATGTGTACGGGGAGGTCATATTATGGCGAACAAGCTTAAAATCACCAAAAGGTCGAATGTCAAGGGCGAGGACGGGTACAAGGTGTTCTCTGTACGAGTCAAGGAAGAAATAGTTGACAGCCTTGACGAGATCGCAGCTGAGACCAATCGCTCACGCAATGAGCTGATAAACATGATGCTGGAGTTTGGGGTCAACAACTGCGAAATCGAAGAAAAATGAAGATCGTTTAAACCGCTCCTATAAATAAAAAGGCAGTTAGAGCTAAAACAGATGCGTTTTTTTGTAAATTTTATGTTTTGCACAATTATTAAGCGTGTTTTTACACGAAATCGTTCATAGAAACAAGTGTATCATCATCGCAATACACACAATACAATAGTACGGCGCACAGGTTTAATTACTTGTGCGTTTTTCTATTGAAATGCACATGGAAATATGTTATAATTTTAGTGAATAATAAAAACATATTGTTTACACTGCACTATAGTCCAGCACGATATTTGTTGTATTTTCACAAATTTGAAAATGTTTCAAAAAATCCCGTAACATTTTCGCTTCTCATTCGTTATTTAAGTAGAGGGCATGAGAACGAATACCGGACAAGAGGTATGAGATGCTTTCGTTATACTTATCAATGGTCGAGACCGACGAGCAAAGAACACTTGTCGAGCAGCTCTTTTTCGACTATGAACAGATAATGTTCCGAACCGCGTTTGCAGTGCTTCATAACGAACAGGACACCGAGGATGCTGTACATGAAGCATTTATCCGCATAATTTCCAACATTGACAGGGTGCGCAGCATTGCCCCTGACAAACGAAAGAGTTATATTATTATCATAACACGCAATATCGCTGTCGACATCTGCCGCTCCCGCATGAAACAGGTCGATATGAACGATACCGATATCGGAGACGAGGGCAGCGATGTTGAGCGTGATGTGTTTGGGAAGTACGACTGCGAAACTCTGAATTCGGCAATATCAAAGCTTAACGACAAGCTCCGGCAGGTCCTTATCCTGTACTATTATCATGAGGAATCCACGGGAAGCATAGCAAAGATGTTCGGCATAAGCGAGGTCGCGGTAAGGTCGAGGCTTTTCAGGGCAAGAAAGGCTTTGTACGGCATCTTAAAGGACGGTGAAGACGATGAAATATGATAGTTTCTATAATGCGCTTGCAATGCAGGCTGACGCAGAGGAGAACATAGTTCCGGATATGCCGGAGCACAGGTTTTCACGGAAATATGAGCATGAAAAGAAGCTTCTCATAAAAGCGTATGAGAAATCACAGTCGCATAACGAGAGTGTAGCCGGCACATTCCGGAAACTGCATTTTCGCAGGAAAATACAGGTGGCGGTGCTGATAGTGCTGTCAATTCTGCTTCTTACAGGTGCAGGCGTTTATATTACACACCGCTTCGGGGACATAACAGCAAAGCAGTATTGGGATCACTCGATAGCACATGTTGAGGTCGAAGGCGCTCCGGAAAAGATCGTTGACCGATATGAGATAGGATATGATCTGAGCGGTCTCAGCAAAGAGGTGATCGCAGACAATGAATTTCATTACTGGGAAGAATGGACAGACGAAGGCATCGAAATAGAATTTTCATATAAAGTAAAGCATGGTCTTACAACGGCAATGAACACCGAAGGCAGCATAGTAACCAATGTCACAATAAACGGTCATGAGGGCATTTATTTTTTGATACAGAATGAAACCCATTGCTTTGTCTGGGACAACGGCGATTATATTTTTGAACTGATGTTCTCGGGATTTGATTATGAAACTGGAATGATAATTGCGGAGTCTATAAGAAAAGTGTGAGGGATCACCATATAAGGTGGCATTTATGAAGAGTATAACCAAAAAGCGAATTATCATTTTAACCATAGTAATCGTGCTTATTGCGCGCTTTTTCCGTTCCGCAATGATCTCAGGGACGGAGGAACTGCCGTATATGAGCCGATAACAAAGATATACCGTGTAGATGATATGCACCGTTTTTATGCGGAGGAAGACAAACCAATCGGATTTACAGTCGGAAAAGTTGTCTATATTTTCGGAAATAAGGTATATGACAGCAGCCGGGTGATATATGATGACAGTATCAACGGACAAAACGCAAAACAATGAAGGGAAAACATGAACAAAAAGTTAAAACCGTGGTTTATTGCATTGATAATATCCGCTGCCATTGAACTGCTCATTACATTGGGTACACTATTTACTTCTAATAGCTATGAGCTTACATTCGGTGCGGGAACATTTCTGATGTTCCCGCAGCACTCATACCCCGCTACAGCGGTAATATGGTGTGTTTGCGGGTTTATCGGTACTGCGATAGAAATACGCAAAGACCGACCGAGAGCATTGCCGATAGCTCTCGCAATACTTCCCGTACTGTATGTCATACCGGTCGTTTATATGCACGTTACCTACAGACCGAGCAGTTTTATGCCGGGTCTTTCGGGTCTTGGTATCGTGTTTGCATGGTTAAATTTCGGTTTTCCGGCGATATTCATGATCGTATGGAATATCATTCTTGTTATACTGCGCCGCAGAAAAAGGTACGACTTCCACAAGCGCTCCGACAGTACGGTATGCTTTACTTACCATAAGGGTGCATAGAAGACATTATATGGGAGGGCAAAATGAACGACGAAAAGATAATAAAGCTGTATTTTGACCGCTCCGAGGACGCAATTACCGAGACTGACAAAAAGTACGGAGGAGCGTGCAGGAGCGTTGCATACAACATTCTCGGCAGCCATGAGGACACCGAGGAATGTACAAATGATACATATCTGAAAATGTGGGAGGTCATTCCGCCGAAAAGACCGGCAAAGCTCGGTGCTTTTGTCGTGGCGGTCGCACGCCATATCGCCCTGAATATGTACGCGGCAGCCAACCGGATTAAGAACGGCAGAGGTTACAGCTCCGTGGACTTCGATGAGATAGCGGAGTGTCTTCCGGCGAAGGAGAGCGTCGAAAGCAAGATAGATGATAAGACTGTCCTTAAGGCGGTAGAGCGGTTCTTGTCAACGCTGTCTCGTGGAAAGCAGATAATGTTTATACGGCGATATTATTATGGAAGCACATACGGCGAGATCGCTGATGATTTAAAGACAAACGAGGACAGGGTAAGAATGACCCTTAAACGGATACGAGAAAAACTCCGTAAATACTTGGAAAAGGAGGGCATAGATATATGAGACGAGAAGAAAGGTTTATGAACATTCTCGGCGGGCTTGACCACAAATATGTGGAAATGGCAATGCCGCGTTATACCGGACGGAATGAAACAAATGATACCCGTCATATCGTCCTCGATACTTCCGCAGAGACTGTTGAGATCAGCAAAAAAGATGTCCGCAGATATATGATAATGCGGGCGCTCGGTATGGCGGCAGTTGTTGCGCTTATAGTCGGTGCAGCTGTTCTTCTGGTGCAGAACTGGGATAAGATAGCGGTGAGAGAGCCCGAGAGACCGGGAGTTGTTACAAGCACGACCAATACTTCTGAAAGCTCTGTGAGTATCGCTGCCGCAGAAAGCACTGCGGATAATATCAATGATACTATAAGCGATATAATAGAAGACTATACCGATGCTTCCGAATGGGGAATAACGGCAGATATCATTAAAGCCGACAAATACGGGATAAGCTATCGCGTCAGCCGGAGCGGCAGTGACCGTTATGAGGGAGATATTAAATATTCCGACGCTTACTCAGTCGAAAAAAACATTGACGGAAAGTGGGAAAACGTAATAACCCAATATGACGATATTCTCGGAAACACATTGCCGTACTACGGTCAGAACGAGCATGAACGCATATACGGCATAACGCTTGAACCGGGAAAATACCGCTTAATGTTGTTATTTGACGGATTTGCGGACAAATCAGAGCGCTATCCCGAAACAGCAAAGATGTATCTTGAATTTGAGATATATCCGTCGAGGCAGACATTTGATGTGAAATACTATTACAAGAACGACCTTGCAGGAATAGCGGCTGGATATTTTTCCGCATTCCAAAGCCCCTATGATATGTATGCGGACGGCACAGGCTGGGAATGGATAGGAAACGCCGAATGTAAGGATCTCTTCGCAAGCGACCATGATAAATTCCCGAATGAAGTTCCCGCCGAGCTTATTGCCATTCTGAAAAACTATGCCGACGGTGATGACCTTAAACCCGATCTCGGAGGAGATTTTGAGCCCATAACCAAGCGATACATGATACTCTCCGATAACGAGGCTTACCCGTCCGGTGACGGTATCATATCATACCGTATCGGATATACGGAGGACAGCGATTTCCTTATCACCGTGGATACCGATACGGGCGGGTTGTCAGTCTTCCGTGAGAACACAGAATACACTGCCGCAAGAAGGGTAATGGAGTTGCTTTGGGCAAATTACGACGACTCGTTTGAAGTGTTTGCGGTGCTTGACAGTGACAACGGTGAGCGGGTGGAATATCTGCTGATCTGTGCGTCGGACAACCTCTTTGTCATAGGGGAGGAGGAGAGATACAACGCGCTTGAAAGAGTGAAGTCGCTTCTGTCCGAAAACGGTCTGCTTGACGATGATCTCATAAAGTTCACGACACCCGGGCAGCTCCGTGAAACATGGATACCCGTAGAAATAATCGATGATACCGGCAGGCTGAACGGAAGTATGATAAGAGTGGCAGACCGCGTTTTCCGCCTTGCAGATGATATGGATATTGAGGAATATGAAAAATTCCTCAAGGATAACGGAATGATCGCTCCCGACGCGCCCCGCAAAGCGGTGTTTGGTCTCGGAGAGGCTGTAACGCCTTATAAGGATCTGCTCGACATTCTTGATATCGGCGTAGGTGACAGCCCTGATCTGCGGAATTATGGACAGATAACCGATGAGATCATACAATCCACGGGAATAGTCGCCGATACCGTTGAAGTCTGGGTATATGACAAGGCTCTGTCAGAGGCGGTATGGAAGACAGTTCATGTTCGTATGCTTCAGGAGCTTTGTCCGCAGATAAAGAAGATAGACCTCGTTGTCGGAAGCGAACCGGACGAATACAAGATAGTTATCCACGCGAACACAGCGGATCAGGAACTGTTAAAGAACAATGAAGCGTTCAAAATGTTCTATGACCCGGAGCTTATGGGATTCGCAGAATAGAAACAGCTCCCTCAGCATTTTTATGCCGGGGGAGCTTTCGTTTTAGTTGTCTCCAGAAATGTTTTTATATCGTCCCAGTTTTCTCTGTCTGCATAGATCTTCACTGTGTATTTGGCGTTGACGGGGTTATATTATTCTGCGTTATTCCGATGTATCGGTGCGCCCTGCTCCGCATTGTACAGATACACGACCGAGGGCTTGTGGAACACC
>ODAI011181289.1_pt1 | contig 20303 bp, 17 predicted proteins | sample 1539321 | NCBI WGS metagenome assembly ODAI01 (sample SAMN02144231, study PRJEB22623) | gut metagenome | biome: sheep rumen | host: Ovis aries | place: New Zealand
ACAGGATCAGTTCAACTAGCTAATGGTGCAGACCAGGTAGCAAGTGGAGCAGGACAGGTTGCAGATGGAACACAACAAATTGCAAGCAAAACCAATGAAATATACGACATTTATTTAAAAGTTAAACAGGCCATAATAAATAATGGTTCACTTTCAAAATTAGAAAATGATGTCGATAAACTTGATTCAGATACTTCAAAAATTGCAGAAGAATTAAATCAATTACACAATGAATCTCGTGAAGTATCCAACAGTGCCCTTAACATCTTTGGTAATTCATATAATTTAACAGATGATGCTGCAAAAGTAGCTATTGGTTCAGGTCGTGTAGCAGATAAGACAGAGGAACTGAAAAATAAATTCAGCAATGTATCAACACACATGACCCAACTTAATGAAGCTATTAAAAATGGAGAAGATAAAGCAAGAATTCGTGAATTGCTTGAAAAGATTGATACGGAAATGAATGAAACCAATCAAAAATTCAATGAATTAAATAATGGTGCTCATTTAGTTGCAGACGGATCAAACAGTGTTGCTTCTGGTGCACATGAAGTTGCTGCAGGATCAGGACAGTTAGCAGATGGTTCAAGCCAGTTAGCTGGTGGAGCCAATGAATTAGCAAGTGGTGTACATGTTTTAGCAAACGGTACCATAGAATTAGCTGATGGTGCAGAATTATTAGGTTATTCCTCTGCTTCAGCATTAAGAAATGCATCCGATGAAATAGGATTTGCTGCAGAACAATTATCTGCAATTACTGAAGTAAATCAGGAAGATGTTGGAGATTATTTCTTCTCACCAGTAATACTTAAAAGACATGAAGAGTTCCCAACAAATAATTATGGTTCACAAGTAGCACCATTCTATATAGTATTATCCATGTGGGTAGGTGCACTTATCACCACAGTTATGCTTAAAACAGGAAGTAGTATCGGAACAAAATACAGACCACACGAAATGTACGGTGGTAAATTAGCCTTATTTACTATAATGGCAATATTACAAACCACAATTACATTAATAGGAGCATTCCTATTAAGAATTGATGTTGCAAATCCACTATTATTTGCTTTATCATGTTACTTTGTGGCAGTAGTATTCATGGCAATAATTTATTCAATGATATCGTTATTTGGTGATGTTGGAAAAGCAATTGCAATCTTACTCCTGGTATTCCAGATTTCTGGTTCGGGAGGAGTGTATCCTATAGAGATAATGAACACGATTTTCGGTGTGCTTTATCCATATTTACCTATGACACACGGTATTACAATGATACGTGAATCGCAATTGGGATTACTATGGCAAAATTATCTGCCGTCTTTCGCGTTCTTGTTGATTCTGGGTGCAGTGGTCATCATCGCATCTGTTATTCTCAAACAGAAATGGGATAAACGTACAAAATATTTCGATGAAAAATTAGAGGAATCTGAACTTTTCAATTAAACCCCTTATTACCCCCTTTTTTTATAGAAAAAGAAAAATTATTATAAAAAATAAAATTGAGGCAATGACAATATGTTAGAAGAATATCCAAATACATATATACCATAAGATTAATAAAATAGTCTTTTTAATCACCATACAATTTAATAAAAAATGGGACTAAATACAGTTGTGCTTCGGCAATATTCCAAGGTTCATTCTCTTCATAATATGAAACATTTATTTTTGAGCAAAAAATTATAATTCCCCTATTAACATTTAATCTATTTCAATAAATTTATTTATTCATTTTTAAATAATGTAAAGAAAATAAAAATACATTTATACATTGATTATTTTATATAAATAACAATCTATAGAAATGATTAATTAGAATTAAAATAAATATAATAGTACTAAAGTATAGGAGAAAGATATATCATGGATTATATTTCCATTTTACTTATTGCTGTAGCATTGGCTATGGACGCATTCAGTGTTTCAATTACCAAGGGTTTTACACAGAAACACTTGACTAAATTACAAATAATTTGGTATGGTGTGTTCTTTGGAGGTTTCCAAGCACTAATGCCACTATTAGGATATTTCTGTGGAAGTACCATAACATCCTTTGTTTCATTCATTGCCCCAATAATCGGATTTATCCTATTGTTACTGATTGGTTTAAACATGATAAGAGAAAGCTTAACTGGTGATGAAGAAGAAATAACTGATAACTTTAGTTTTAAAGAAGTCACATTACTAGCAATTGCTACAAGTATCGACGCATTTGCCGTTGGTTTAAGTTTTGCCTTTTTAAACACCAACCCATTATTCCCTAGCCTTATAATAGGTATTGTAGCATTCCTATTCAGCATAGTTGGAATATATATCGGGAAAAAATTGGGCAATATCTTTGGGGATAAGTTCCAGATTATCGGTGGTATTATACTAATCTTAATAGGAATTAAAATATTATTAGGATATTAATCACCAGTACTAATCACAAAAAAACGCCATAACCTCCTCCCACACTCATTTTTTTTAAATTATGTATCATTTCAATTATATGAATTATGTGTTTATAACTCAAAATTAATTATCAATAATCAACAATATAATAATAGAGATATTTCAAATAAAGGACGCTGAATAAATGATTAAGGTAGAAAATTTAACAAAGATTTACAAATTAAAAGACAATAACAGAATTAAAGCACTGGACAATGTTTCATTTGAAATAAAAGACAATGAAGTGTTTGGTATAATGGGAATTAGTGGTTCAGGAAAATCCACATTAATGCGTATTTTAAGGGGTGTTGAATCGTTTGATGAAGGTACAATAACTATTGATGACATGGTCATCACCCCTAAAACTTATAACAATTATAAAAATGATCTAAAGGAAAAAACAGCAATTCATTTACAAAGATCATTTGGATTATGGTCAAAAACTGCAGTTGAAAATGTTATTCATAAGTTATATGGTATAGAAAGTGGAGACGAAACTACCGCAGACATTACAAATATAAAAGACGAATACATGGATGAAGCCTTGGATATTTTAGATACTGTTGGATTAAAGGAAAAAGCAGATCATTTTGCTCCAGTACTTAGTGGTGGTGAAAAACAAAGACTTGTTCTTGCAAGACAGTTAGCTAAAAAACCGGAAATATTACTGTTAGATGAACCTGCCACCATGAGCAGTCCTAAAAAAAGAAAAGAAGTACTTGACACCATTAAAAAAATACATGAAAAATACAATACCACCGTCATTATAGTTTCACATCAACCGGAGATTCAGGAATATATGGCAGATAGGGTAATGTTAATGTTCAATGGAGAAGTTAAGGAAATTGACACACCTGAAAAAATTATTGCAGATTTCTTAAAAGATGAGGAAGAAGTTTATCCTATTGCCAAAATGGATAGAACAGAACCTATCATAAAAGTCAAAAACCTAACCAAAGACTTCTATTTATTCCGTGGAGGTCACGTGTTAACAATTGATGATGTTAGTTTCGAAATTAACAAAGGAGAAATATTATCAATTATTGGCCCTACCGGTTCTGGTAAAACAGAAATATTGAAAATGATTGCAGGGTTTGAAGTTCCGGACAGCGGAAGTATAGCATTTTTAAAGAATGGTGAATGGATAAATATGGATGAATATGGGGAAAACAGAATGCAAGTCAGAAAAAACATGGGCTTCATGCACCAGGAATTTGCATTGACTCCACATACACCTATTATTGAACAGTTACGATACAAAATTTCACCAAAAACCGATGACATCTATGAATATGCCTTGAAGAAAGCTGATGAAATTGGAATAAGTAAGGAAGCTTTAGACATTATTTATCAGTTAACTGATTTGTCCAAAGATGAAGCTATCCTCAAATTGGAAAAAATAAATTTAAGTCCTGAAATATTAAATTTACTCTTCCCTAAGATAAAAACAGAAGAAGTTATAGAATACTCAAAACCAGTATTTGAAGCTCTTGACCTACCTTTACCACTTCTTACAAGACAATTCATCGAATTATCTGGAGGTCAAAAGGTAAGAGTAGCCATGGCAACAGTACTAGCATCAAGACCAGACATTCTAATTCTTGATGAACCTTTCGGAGATTTAGATCCTGTAACCCTAAGACAGGTGGCTAATTCCCTTAAGAAAATTAACGAAAAATTCGGAACCACAATTATATTAGTAAGTCATACAATGGAATTTGTTAAAGAAGTATCAACAAGAAGTATCCTAATCAACAATGGTAAACTCATAGAAGAAGGAGATTCAGACAAGGTTACTGATGATTTTATTGAAATGGAAAGTGAATAGGTGAAAAAAAAATGTTTGAAAAAATTTTAATACCGACTGATGGTTCAGAACTATCAAAAAAAGCAGGAATCGAAGCCGTTCATCTGGCTAAAAAAACTGGCGGTAAAGTTATTGTTACCCACATCATTGACCAGAGTTTAACAAAACCGTATGATGTATTGGAAAATAGAGCTAAAGAGTACATTCAGACCGTCATAGACTATGCAGTGGAAAATGATGTTGAATGTGAAAGCATGATCATATTCGGAAGTCCAAAGTATGATATTGTTAAATTAACCAGAAAAAGTGAAGCTGATTGCATAATGTTAGGAACTCATGGACAAACAGGATTAAAAAGCAAGTTATTAGGCAGTTTCGCACAAAACGTGATAAAAACAATAGATTTACCAATAATATTAATCAAATAAATGATGATTTATGGATTTTATTAATAAATCTATTATATCATTTACATTTTCTATTTTTTCTTCCACAGTTATATCCAGATAAGATTTAAATAATGTTTTAAGAGGTTTGAGTATATCTTCTAATTTTAACAAACCCATATTTATTTCATCAATTAAGTTTAATACCATACTTACAAAAGCAACGTTTTGTTTGTTATTGTTGAAATAATAAAACTCTGAAGCATATGTAGTTTTATCAATTGAAACACCTTTATAAAAATCTTCAAAAGTTATGTTGAAACGTGATAATCTGCTTAAGACCGTGCTTTGAAAATCTGCTGACATAAATGTTTGAAGATACAAAGCTTCTTTTGTTGCTTCAATTACTGATTTGGCTATTAATTCACCTAATTTAGAATGTTTTCCAGCATTTTCAATATGATTGTTACTGCTTTTATTTGAGATTATGGCTATTCCATCAGTACCTGTACCTGTAGCAATACCTGTTGAATATTGACTTTCAATCTTTAAATCTTGTAGTACAACAGATTTGGCTTCAGTAGCCGTTATGGAAGCAGTAACCAATGCTCCATCATCCAAATTAGCATCAATAATAACGATTATGTTTATAGTACCAAATGTATTAAAATAGTTGTTGTTATATTCATAAAAAGAGGCTCCATCACCTGCTTTAACAGCATTTTTATCTGCACCTGCAGTTACTATAGCCGTAACTTCTAGTTGTTCATATTTTTTATTGGAAAATGCATAATTATCCATGCAAGCTGAAGTTAATAAACCTGCAGTATTTTCATAATCCAAACCTAAATCAGTGAATTTATTCTTTTGAAAATTGTCATATCTCCCATCATCTAATCCACCATAATCGTCGGATTCAACTGTTAAGTTAACTACATTTTTTAGATTATGGGATATTCCACCATTTAACCAGGAGGATATTAATACGTTGTTATTTCCTTTCAGATTAATTATTAAAGATCCATCCTGTTTAATTAAATTAAAAAAAGAATCGTCGATAATTTTCTCAGAATAATTAGATAACATGAAAAAAATCTCCTAAAAAGTAGTCCTTAGCGGAGTCGAACCGCTGTCACAAGATCCAGAGTCTCGTAGGATTGCCACTACCCTAAAGGACTATGTAAAAATAACTATATAATATTATATTTTAGAAGTTATATAAATTTTTCTACTCGATATTAAAATGAATATCCACCTACAAAAAAAAATATTGTAAATATTATTAAAAAAGGAAAATAAGTTGTAAAATTTAAGGAATTTGTGAATAAATTTCCAATTTATAAAATTTTTAAATGTAGTTAAAGAATTTTAGCTAAAAAATCATTGAAAAGTATAAATAATAGAAAAATATAAAATAAATAACAATTATTAGAAATTATTGGAAAAGTGAATTACAATGAATGGCAATAGAGGATTGTTAATAGGTAGAATGCAACCAGTCCATAAAGGTCACATTAGTGTAATTAAAGATACTTTAAAAGAAGTTGATGAATTGATTATTGGGATAGGTAGTTCTGACAAAAGTCATACAAATTCTAACCCATTTACTGGTGGTGAAAGAATTTTAATGTTAACAAAAGCATTAAGAGAAGAAAACATAGACCCATCCCGTTATTATATAATTCCTCTTGAAGATATTTCTTGTAACTCCTTATGGGTTGGTCATGTAAAAATGTTAACACCACCCTTCAATAATGTATATTCCGGAAACAGTTTAGTTCAACAATTATTTGAAGAAGAAAATATTCCAGTAACACAACCACCCCTATTCAACAGAACAGAATATTCAGGAACTGAAGTTAGAAAAAGAATATTAAACAATGGTGCATGGAAAGATTTAGTTCCTAAATCTGTTTCTAAAGTTATTGAAGATATCAACGGTGTTGAAAGAATTCAAAAACTGAACAAAAAGGAAATTAGTGAATTAATATAATTTAAAGAGTTGTTAAAAATGGGATTTATCAGAGATAGTATCCATGGTGATTTGCATTTGACAGATTTTGAATTAAAAATATTAGATACTGTAGAAATGCAAAGACTCAGAAGGATTAAACAATTGGGATTTACCAATTTAGTTTATCCTGGTGCAAATCACACAAGATTCGAACATTCTATAGGAACCCTTTTTTTAGCAAATAAAGTGGGAAATACCTTAGAATTAGATAAAGAAGTAGTTGAATTACTGAGAGTCTGTGGCCTATTACATGATATAGGTCATTCACCATTCTCTCACGTATCAGAAAGAGCTTTAAAACATAACCATGAATACGTAACCAAGGAAATCATATCTGATTCCAGCATTACAGACATAGTTGAAGAACAATTTGATGTAAAATTAATAGAAAGTATCATTGATGGTAAAACAAAATATGGAAAAATAATCTCTGGAGATTTAGATGTTGACAGAATGGATTATTTAGCCAGAGATTCATATTATACAGGAGTAGCATATGGAGTTATCGACACTGAAAGACTAATTTATAGCTTAACATATGATAATGAGGATCTGGTATTGTCACCTAAAGGAGTTCAGGCAGCCGAATCAGCATTATTAGCAAGATATTTCATGTATCCTACAGTATACCAACACCACACAACACGAATCGTTAACAGTATGTTTAGAGTATCATTATCCCGCCTTCTTGAAGACAAAGTTTTAGAAGAAAAGGAATTGAGATTTTTAGATGATGGCGATTTAATAAACATTACACGTAATACTCCAGGAATACCTAAACAAACCATGAGAAACTTAGATACACGACATTTGTATAAAAAAACAGACACAATAAACCTTGCCCAATTTAATAATCCATCAATAATTGTAGAAATGGACAAAAAATATTTAACAGAAGCAGAACAAGCCATAGCACATAAACTTGATATTGAACCAGAAGAAGTAATCATTGACATGCCTGAAGAACTATCATTCAAAAAGATGAATATGAAAGTTGAAACAGAAGATGGACTAAAACCATTAACTGAAGTATCCACAATCATTAACTCATTAAAATTAGCACAATATAATTATGCTGATCTTGCATTATTTATGTCTCCTGAAAATAAAAAAATCGCTTTAGATAAAAATATAAAATTAACAGATTACCTGACATTACCTAGTTAACTATTGAAATCTTTTTAAAACATTTATTATTGTTACGTTAACAACTTGTTAACAAAATTAATTTATTGTTTTATTTTACCACCACTTTTTTTTATAATTGTTTTTTCATAAAACATATGTTAACACCAATAAAGTGTTCATTTTTTTAATCACCAAATATGTTTTAAAATGTTAACAATTTTATTTTTAATAAAACATTAAAATTTGATAGTTTAAGAAACTCAGAATAGTTATTTTTTTTACAAGACTATATGAAAAAAACATATTGTTAACAAATGTTAACAGATATTATCTTATGTTAACTTCATGTTTTGATATGTTAATTAATAAAGAAGATATGTTTTCATATTAAAACATTTAATTCAAAAATATTAACAAAAGAAAACATTTGTTAACAACATATAAATATAAGGTACCACAGAATATTATATATGAAATAAATGTTAACAAAAATTAACAAAATGTTTTAAGAAAAAAAATAATTAGAAATTAGAATACGGATGATTAACAGGTCACAGATATTAATTGTTTTCAATATATTTTAAATTAAAACATTTGTTAACAAAAAGTTAACATAAAAATTCATTGTTAACAAATTAAATTAAGGTGTATGTATGACTTCTGGTCAAGCTACTGCAAGAATAAAAAACATTGAAGAATGGCATAAATTTAAAGAAAATGCAGAAAAGAAAGGAATAAAAATTGGTGAGGCTTTAGAACAAATATTGATTGCATATAATAGTAACTCCTTAATTGATAAAGAGGAATATCTAAATGTTCAAAAAGAAAACCAAGTTTCCTTAGAAAAATTAGAATCTTCAGAAAAAAGAGTAGCAGATATACAAGAAGAAATCAATTTACTGAATAAAAAATTAGATGATTTAAATAATAGGAATAACCTATTAAATAATGAAAATGATCATCTCAAACATGATAATTCAGAGTTGGAAAATAAAATAAAAGAGCAGGAAAAGAATATACAAAACATCACTGAAGAAAATAATAATTTAAAAATCAATAATTCCGATAAGAACAACATTTCAGATCAACTCAAGGACACACTAGATAAATACCAGAAATTAGAAAAGGAAAACAAAAAATTACTGGAATTAAACAAAAACTTAGAAGATGAGAATCACAAGTTAACAGAGGAAAATATCAAATTAAAAGGATCTTCAGACATTCCAGAAAGGGAAAAGAAATTACTGCAACAGCAATATGACAGTTTAGAGGAATTGTATGATAATTTAAAAAGTGATAATTCCGTTCTTAATGAGTCTCTAAAAACATTGACCGATGAATTAAAACAACAGCAAAAAGACACCAGAACTGCTAGAAGTGATTACAAACATATTGTTGAAAACCTTAATAAGTTACATGAAGAATTTAATGAAATTCAAAATGAAAATAAACAATATAATGTATTGTTTGCAGAAATAAAGAAAATGTCAATAATGGAAAGAATTCTTGGAAAATATCCTGAAGATATCAAAGAATTAAAACCATAATACGCTTAATAGGTGGAGATAATGCTTATACCAATATATAATAATAAGAATAAAAAAGTCGGACAAACACCTTTTATTGATAATTTAACTTTTGATAGCAAACCATCCTATTGTAATGAATCAGGTAGATTGGGTTTAGTCCGTGTTAAAGATGGAAAATATAAAAACAGACTGGTATTATTATATTATAATGAATATTTCTCAAGTTGTAGTCGGGGAGAATTTATAAGTGAAGAAGAAGCTTATGAGATTTGTCTTAGCAGAGGCAGATTACAATTGACAGAAAGATTGAATATTCACCCTGCCGGTGAAGTTGTATAATTTTACATAATGCTTGGTTAAAGTAAAAATCAAGAGTTTTCTTATTATCATTTTTACTTCTTTTTTTAAAATTTTATTTAATAAATAGCTTCGTTCAGATAATTTTTATTTAAAAAAAAGAGAGGGGCTTAAAAGCAAATTATTCACGTGGATGATAATTTGGACTTTCATTTGTTATTGTTATGTCATGAGGGTGACTTTCAGACATACCATTAGATGTAATATGCACTAATTCTGCTTTTTCATGCATTTCTTTTATAGTGGAAGCACCAACATAACCCATGGATGATTTTAATCCACCCATTAATTGATAGATAATTTGACTTGCTTCTCCTTTGTATGGTACTACTCCTTCAATACCTTCTGGTACTAATTTTGTTGAGTTCATGTTACTGGATGTTTGGAAATATCTGTCTTTTCCTGCACCTACACCACCAGTCATAGCTCCTAATGAACCCATACCTCTATATTGTTTATATTTACGTCCATTTCTTATTGTCATTTCACCAGGAGATTCTGTTGTTCCTGCAAGTAAACTACCAACCATTACTGCATTTGCACCAACAGCCAATGCTTTTGCAACATCACCAGAATATCTTAATCCACCATCTGCTATAACAGGAACATCATAATCGGCTGCAACATCAGCCACATTTGATACTGCACTTAATTGTGGTACTCCCACACCTGCAACAATTCTGGTGGTACATATGGAACCAGGACCTATACCTACTTTTATACCATTTATTTCTGCTTTAAGAATGTCTTCTGCAGCTTTGGCTGTTGCAATGTTACCTAAAAGTATATCGGATTCAACATTTTTATTCATTTCCCTTACTGATTCAATGATATCTGTTTTATGTCCATGTGCACTGTCAATTGCTATGATATCTGCTCCGGCGTCACTTAATGCCATTGCACGATCCATGTCAAAAGGTCCACAAGCTGCAGCTACCAGATATCTGCCTTTATCATCACGAACAGCATTTGGGAATTTTTTTCTTTCAAGGATATCCTTCATTGTAACTATTCCTACAAGTTCATTATTCTCGGTAACAACAGGCAAACGTTCAACTTTGTTTTCATATGCAATATCTAATGCAGCATCGGTATCAGTACCTTCAGCAATTGTCAGAACGTTTTGAGTCATTGCATCTTTAACTTTACGATTCATGAGTTTTCCACGTAAAGGCTTAATGTCCCTTCTACTGATGATTCCAACTACGATATTATCTTCGTTGACTACAGGTAATCCACTGACACCCTCAATATTCATTATATCCTGAGCATCGGCAACAGTTTCATCTGGGGAAATTGTTATAACATCTTTTACTGTCAATTCATTTGCAAACTTGACTTTTTTTACTTCTTTAACTTCCTGTTCTATTGTTAAATTTCTATGAATTACTCCAAGACCACCTTGTCTTGCAAGAGAAATTGCCATATCAGATTCAGTAACTGTATCCATTGCTGAACTTACTACAGGAATGTTCAAATTATAATTTGTAGATACTTTTGTATCTAATTTTACATCTTTAGGTTCTATATTAGACAATCCTGGTTTAATTAAAAAATCATCAAATGTATAAGTATCTTCTGCTTTTGTTAATTTTTCTGTAAACTTACTCATAAAAATGCCCCCATAAAAATTGATTAACTAATAAGTAAAATTTTATATTAGTATTATCTTTATCATAAATTCTAATTAAATGTTATCCTTTAATTCCTTTACTAATCGACAATCAATGGTTCCATTATTTCTGTCACCACCACTACATACGCAACCTCTGACACCCATAATGTCACAACCTACACGTTTTAACATTGCCACATCATTTTTGTTAACTGAACCTGCTAATGCTACTTTAAGTCCATAATCATGGGCTTTTTGAACAAAACATTCCAGTTCTTCTTCAGTTAAATGATCAGTTAATCTATGACCATCCTTGATGTATGTGTCAAGCATTGCAATATCGGAATGACTGTCCTTAGCTACAAGAGGAATTTCATCAGGAAGAATTGAACCCACCTTATATGCATCGGCATAACCACATGCAACCACAACAATATTCTCATCATATTCCTTGATTGTTTTGACAACTGCATTCATCACTTCCAGTGCCTGATCATAATTTTTGGTTCCATATAATCCTACCTTAACATAGTTGGATCCTGAAACGGCACTTCCTAAAGCTGCTAAAGAAACTGTTCCCGGTTTGTAAGGAACATCACCGATTGTTGTGCTAACGATTATTTCATTATTTGCATAATCACTTATCTGTTTTATTATCCATGGAAAATTAGCCCCTAATGAACCTTCTTTAGGATTTTTTACATCTAATATATCAGCTCCTCCCGTTTTGGCTTCTTTAGCTTCTTCTAAATTTATTGCACTAACTAATAATTCCATCAATATCAACTCAAAAAAATGTATAAAAAAAATAGATTAAAAGATTAGAATACTTTTAATTCTTTTAACAGGTTATCCCGTTCTTTTTTAAGACTTTCAATTTTTTCTTTGTTTTCTTCCTTATTTTCTTTTTCCAACATGGTAATTGTATTTGTTATTGCTTCTAAATTAAATTCTAATGGACTGATTACCATAATCTATCCCTCCTTAATTTAAAATGATTTAATATTCTTAGTTACAGGTAATTGACGTAACCATCCTATATCACTTTGATATAATTGACGAATATCCTCAACGTTACAACGCATCATTGCTAATCTTTCAATACCTAAACCAAATGCTGCCACCTGTGTTTTGATTCCTAACGGTTCAAGAACTTCAGGCCTGAACATTCCTGAACCACCAAGTTCCATCCAGCTTTTCTTTTCAGGAACATAAATTTCAGATTCCACTGAAAGATATGTGTATGGGAAATATGCCGGTCTGAATCTTACCTTGAATCCTAATTTCTTATAGAATTCCTTTAATATACCCAGTAGATTTTTGAAACTCATATCATCACCTGCAACAATTCCCTCAACTTGATGGAATTCAGGCAAGTGTTTATAATCCAATGTTTCTCTACGGAATACCCTACCTACAGAAAACATTTTCAATGGCGGTTCGTGTTGTGATAAATATCGTACTGATAAACCGGTGGTATGTGTTCTTAGAATCATTTGTTTTGCAACTTCAACATCCCACTTGTATTGCCATCCTTTACTTCCCGTATTTCCTCCGGTTTCATGTTCTATCTTAGTTTTCTCTACCAGTTCATCATCTGGCAAATCTGCAATTGGAGGATTGTTTACATAAAATGTATCCTGCATCTCCCTAGCAGCATGGTCCTGTGGTTGGAAGAGCATATCAAAATTCCAGAATGCTGATTCCAGAATATTTCCTTTTGCTTCATCAAAACCTAAATCGATGAATATGCTCCTGATTTCTTCTATTGTTTGTTGTAAAGGATGTACTTTTCCAGGGAAAACATTAGGTGCTGATGCGTTTATATCATATCCCCTGTAATGTAAGTTTTTCCAGGATCCTGTTTTTAGTTGTTCATGTGTTAACTGTGTTGCTTCTTCCTGAATTTCTATTCCATCATCAATTATTTGGCGTCCTAAATCATTTATTTTGAACTTGAATTCCTGTGAAGTTTTTATATGGAACAGTTCTTTTCTTTTATTGAACTCTTTTCTGATTTCTTTAAATTCATCAGGAATTTCATTTTCGGCAACTTGTTTTTTATCTTTGATGAATTTTAGGAATTTAACTTGAGGTAATTGATTTAAATCAACATCTTTACCTTCCTGTGTTATTGAAAGCTTTCCGTCTTTCATTTTTGCCCATCTATGACGCATCAATATTCCTATTGAAAAATTCATTTGAGGTTTGGATATTCCTGCTCTTTCAATAATTTCATCAATAGCTACTTCATCTTTACCTTCAGAAGAAAAGTCTTGTAATGCTTTGAGAATTCTGTGTTCAGGTAATCCGTATGATACATATTCTTCACCTTCTTCAGATAAACTTATGATATCCGTTGATATTTTATCAACATCTATGATATCCTTACTTGAAAGCATACCTGCAGCACTAGTTACTGCTTTAACTGGCATGTCTTCATGTTGAGCTATTTCTTCAGGTGTTAAATTCGTATCTGTGGACAATTGTTTAAGTAATTTTTTTTCATAAAGATGTAATTCATTTTTAATTTTCTTTAACATCAAATATTTCCTCCCCTTTATAATTTTTCATTTGAATATTTATCTACCAATCCAACAAATAATGATGCTGCCGTAAAATCAGCAGTTGTTCCAGGATTATATTTTTTATTAATCAGGTATTCATCGAAATCTTTCAATTGTTTTAGACGTTCTTCAGTATTTATTTCCGTTTCTTTCAAAATTCTTTTAGCCCTATTTGAAACAAGATTTGCAACTTCCTTACCATACTTTCTAGTTATTAAAGTATCAGGGACATTTGAAAGTATGGTTAAAAATATTTCCAGGGTTACATCATTTTTTGAATATTCCCCATCGTATTTAGTAAAAGTTGGAAAGCCGTATTTTGATATTAATGGCAGCCCATTTACCAGTTCATAGGAAATTTTATCATACTTAGCTGACATCTTAAATAGATCATAGAGATTAACATGGTTATCAACAATCTCATTTAATGTGTTGGGATTGTTTACATCGTAATTGTGTGTTTTATTCAAACCACCTGCCTTAGCCAGTACAATTGCCTTTGAAACCGCAACCGCATCATCAGGCCGGGTGTTTTTCATTATGATATCAACAATTTTAGGTAAATTGTATATGTTTTCCGAATCGTGTAAAGCTCCAAAACCGGCAGAAAGTGGAATCATAAGCATACTAATTCCCAAATTAGTATTGGTATTTACAAGTTTATTAGTACTTCTTACAGTACGCAAAATTGCTTCACCCAAATATATTTTGTCCAATAAATTTGGATAATATTTTGAAGCGTTGAATGCAACTATTTCAAGGTTTTCTCTCAGTACGCTGGCACTAATCAAAAAATCCTCATAAGTCATGTTTTGGAAGTTTTGAGTTCTGTGAACATTTCCCGGTTTTGGATATCCACTTACTTCCAATAATGCTGCAATTTCACCTAACTGTGCAATATTTCGAAAATTTAGCATCACTTGAATCCATATCCTCCGTAGAACTTAATGATAAGATAATTTATAAAATTATGAATAATTATAATAATTTATTATATTAAGATTTATGTAATTAATTAATTAAAAATGTATGTGAAAAAAAGAAAAAAAATAGGAAATAATTATTCTATTCCCAATAATTGAGGAACAAAATAACTGATTATCATGTCAGCACCTGCTCTTTTGATACTGAGCAATGTTTCATCAAGTAAATCCTGGGTAATATAGCCCTGTTCTATACCTGCAGTTATCATTGAATATTCTCCACTTACCTGATAAGCTATAGTAGGCATTTTAAAGGTTTGTTTAACTTCACGTAAAACATCCAGATAAGCTAATGCCGGTTTGACTATGATAGCATCAGTTCCCTCCTGCACATCCAAGGAAACTTCCCGAATTGCTTCGTTGAAATTTGCAGGGTCCATTTGGTATGATTTTCTATCTCCAAAACTAGGTGTTGAATCTGCAGCTTCCCTAAATGGTGAATAATATGTTGATGCATATTTTGCAGCATAGGAAAATATTGGCGTGTTAATATAATCATTGGCATCCAGTCCTTCCCTGATTGCCTTTACACGACCGTCCATCATATCACTAGGTGCAATTACGTCAACTCCTGCATCGGCATAACTAACTGCAATCTTTGATAAGTATTTTAGTGTTTCATCGTTTTGCACATAGTTATCCTTAATTATACCACAATGTCCGTGGTCGGTATATTCACACATGCAAACATCACCCAGTACAACAAGGTCTGTTTGTTCCTTAAGTCCTCTTATTGTTTGCTGAATAACTCCTTCAGAATCATATGCACTGCTTCCAACCTCATCTTTATGATCAGGAATTCCGAATAATATTGTTGAAGTTAATCCACTGTCTTCTAAAACACCTGCAAAGTCTATTGCATCATTAACTGAATATCTGTATTGTCCAGGCATTGTGGATATTTCTTCAGGCTGCCCGTCCTTTGCAGATTCTTTAATGTAAATAGGGTAAATTAAATCTTCAATTCCAACATTTGTTTCTCTAAACATTGCCCTGATTCTTTCATCTGTTCTCATTCTTCTCATTCTTATATTTGGAAACATTATATCACCATCAATTAGCTTTTTAAACATAAATAATCATATATTACCTGAGCGGCGTTAATACTTGTTGAATCACCGATTGTGTCTGCTGAAACTTCAACAACATCCAATCCCACCGTATCCTTTGTTGATAAGATTCCCATGATCTCTTCCAAATCAAATGGAGTTATACCACAAGGTGATGGCGTTCCAACAGATGAAGCATAGCAAGGATCTAAAACATCTATGTCAACAGTTATGTAAATCGGCGAATCTATTTTCTTTAAATAATTTAACACTTTTTCAAGATTGTTCTTAATGTCATAATTGGTAAAATAGGTTATGTTGTCATGTTTTTTTACGTATTCATACTCTTCAAATTCTGCAGACCTGATACCCAACTGAATTATTTCTTTAGGATTCATTTCATGAATTCTTCTTAATACTGTGGCATGAGAATATTTTTCGTCAAGATAGGTGTCCCTCATGTCAAAGTGTGCATCAAGATGAACTACTGTTAAATCATGAAAATAATCCTCATCATAATCATGTATTGCCTGAGCAACACCACAGGTTACTGTGTGTTCTCCACCAATTACAATAGGTTTAAGACCCATTGACAATACTGATTGTATAGTGTCAACTATCATTTCATTGGTTTTTTCATAATTTCCGTTTGTGATATAGATATCACCAATATCATAAGAGTCCACAGTTAATGATTTGTTAAAATGAAGATTATATGTTTCAAAGTTATATGAAGCTTCCCTTACAGCTTTCGGCCCGTATCGTGCACCTGATTTGTAGCTTGTGGTACCGTCAAAGGGAATTCCCATTATCGCATAACCTGATTCGAAACTATCCTGTTCTGGCATTTGCATTGAAAATGCGAATTTCATCATATTTTCCGTGTAAAAAAACATGTCAATTATCTCTTGTATATTCGATTATTTTAATGATTTCAAAAAAAATATATTCAATGTTATTAATATTGGTTTTATATAAATTTAAGTTTTATATTAATTTCAGATAATTAAAAGTAAAAAAAAGATGAAATAATTTAAAAATCAAATAATGTGGTTTGTTTGTATTTTTTTGTCTTTGATTTTTTCTTGTTTTCATCAGAAGTATCGTTTTTGTTCTTAGAATCATTTGATTTAGATGATTTCTGTTCATTATTCTTATTTTTTGTGCTTTGTGAAACTACTTCATCGTTGTTTTTGGAAGATTTTTCAATTGCTTTTTCTTCTGTTGAAGCTTTATTAGATTTTATATCCATGGAAACTGAAGCGGCAACATTATCCTCGGAAATTTTTTGTTTCTTTTCTGATTTTTTCTTTGCCAATTCCTTTTTTTGTTTTTGGATTTCCTTTTCTTCCAGTTCCTGTTGTTTTTGTAATTCTTTAATACGTTTTTTCTCAACTGAAGCAGGTATTTTTCTGGAACGGAACAATTTTACTTCATCATCATCTAATTTAAAGTATTCCTTTAAATCATAGGCTCTTTCGTTGTCTTCAAAGAGCACTTCATAAAATGGAATGTGTTTTTCCAATTCTTTCGGTGACGTATGTAATCTTTTTCCCATTTTCTGTGTGACTGCAGCAATCAGATTTTTTTGTTTTCTGCTTTTTGACATTTTGGAAAAAACAGAAGATCCGCTGTATCTTGCAAATTTTTTGTATGTCTGTTTTTTACTGGCTGCAACACCTCTTCCCATGAATAAAAAAGCATATTTCCAGTACACATAATTTTGTGTTCTGAATGCCCTTCCCAGATTTAAGTCAGCCAAAGCAATCATTTCATAAGCCTTGGCAATTTCATCAGTACGTTCATATTCTTTAGGTATGTTTTCTGCAATAAATTCTATCAATAACGATGGCTGAACATCCACTCTCATGGCTTCAATTACGTGTTCCGGATTCTTACTTTTTAATACTGTTCGAACCGTATCAAAAATGTTTTGTTCACCATCTTTTTGTGATATTACAGATATACTGTCCATTGTAATGTTTTTGTCTTTGTCAACAATGGCTTCAAGACTGGTGATGGCTGAACGTAAATCCCCATTACTTTGTTTACTTAGCAATTTTAAAGCTTCAGGATCATAAGTGATATCTTCACTTGCACAAATTCTTTTTAGTTGAGCGTTAATGGTATTTGAATGAACTTTCGTAAATTTAATCGCTTGACATTTAGTTTTTATTGAAGTTAATCTTTTACTGTATGGATCATTAGCCATCATAATCAGAGGTTGTTTGGCATTTTTTATTGTTTCGTTTATAGCTCTTACTCCCCCTGAATCATCACGTCCATTGATTCCATCCACTTCATCCATTATGATTAATTTATAACCACTTTGGAAAAGACTTCTTGTTTGTGATGCTTCACCTATAGTTCTTTTCAATATGTCGTAAGATCTCTTATCACTAGCGTTAACTTCAATTGTTTCAGAAAAATATTCTTTTCCTATTAAATGAGCAATTGTTGTTTTACCAACACCCGGAGGCCCCATTAATAATAATGGTTTTTGAGGTTCACCCTTAGACCATTTGTTAGCCCATACTTCTATTTCTGCCTTTATTTTGGCATTTCCAAGTACGTCACCTAAACTTTTAGGTGAATATTTTTCTACCCATTTCAATTTGATGCAACCTATTTAACTAATAAAAATTTACTTATTAAAGATTCCAGTTGAAGTCTTGGATTGGCTCCTTCACGGATTCTGTAATCACATTCACTCATATATTCCATTAATTTAACAAAGTTTACTTCATCAATCAATCCTTCTTTAGACATTTCAGAAACTTCCTGATATAATTGTGTGATTAAGTCGTCACCACTTATACCTTCCACAATCATTATGTCCCTCAACAAATCCCTTGCACCTAAGAAATCTTTATCAAGAGCCTTGTTGATAATCTTTCTAACATCTTTAGGTTTTGCACGGCTTATTACCTCATAAACAGCATCTTCAGTGATTTTTTTATCTTCCGTGGTTGATGCCTGTAAAATGTTAATTGAACGTCTCATGTCACCTTGAGTAAAGTAAACAATATTTTCAAGTGCGGTTTGATCAGCTTCGATACCTTCCTGTTGTGCTATATATTTTAGTCTGTCAATTATTTGATATGCTTTAATAGGAGCGAACCTGAATATTGCACACCTGGATTGAATAGGATCAATAATTTTTGATGAATAGTTACATGACAATATGAATGATGATGTCTTGGTATACATTTCCATTTCACGACGAAGTGCTTGTTGAGCATCCTTTGTCATGTTATCCACTTCATCCAGGAAAATTATCCTAAACGGTGCACCCACTGCCTTTAATTTACAGAAACTTTTTATTTCATTTCTGACCGTGTCAATACCTCTTGCATCAGAAGCGTTTAATTCCAAAAAGTTTTGTTGCCAGTATTCACCAAGCAATGCCTTTGCTAATGCTAATGCACAAGTTGTTTTCCCAACACCCGCTGAACCGGTAAACATTATGTTTGGCATTGAGTTTTCATCTATGTATCTTTTCAGTCTTGAAACTATTTGGTCTTGACCTACCACATCATCTAATGTTTGTGGCCTGTATTTTTCTACCCATGGAATGTTCATAAATATCTCACCTATAATTTAGCATTTTGATTTAAAAAAAAAATTAATATAATAAATAAATTAATGAAAGAACGATTAAAGTTAATACAAATACGAATCCCAAAATTGTACCGACAACTTTATATGCTTTCATAATTGACACCAATTACAAATTCAGTAACTGTTTTTTCTTAAGTTCAAATTCTTCCTCTGTTATGATTCCATCTTCTTTAAGTTCATGGTATCTTCTAATTTGGTCAACAGGATCAAACTGCATATTTACACCTGCTGAATAAGAGTTTTGATTATCGTTTAATTCATTTTGAATGTTGTTTATTCCACCATATAAGCGTTGTTTCATTTTACCTATTTCTGAGGTTACATTTTCTGCTGTGATTTCTGTGTCATCTAATGCTGATGTTTGCTGTATTTTGTCATCAATAATGTTTTCTTTTACATCTGAAACTTCTTTTTCATTGGAAATTAGAGCATTTTCTTGAGGAATATTCTCTTGTACAACTTCTTCTTCAATAGCTTCTTCTTCTGCAGATACTTCTTCTATAACCTCTTCTTCTGCAGATACTTCTTCAATAAGCTCTTCTTCTGAAGGTTCTGCTTCTTCGAAAATATCATCTTCGACAAGAACTTCATCTTCATTTTTATCTGGCTGTGTTGTTTCATCAGATTCCTTGATGATTCTACCTGAATCCCTATCCTTATCGGTTAGTTCATCATCAAAGTCCTCGAAATCTTCATCAAAATCTTCAATGATAGGTTCATCTGAAAACAAATTGTCTTCATCAAAATTATCTGCAAAAGATTCATCTGATTCTATGAATATTTCTTCAAATTCTTCTTCATCTTGATC
>ODAI014303330.1_pt1 | contig 20300 bp, 11 predicted proteins | sample 1539321 | NCBI WGS metagenome assembly ODAI01 (sample SAMN02144231, study PRJEB22623) | gut metagenome | biome: sheep rumen | host: Ovis aries | place: New Zealand
TCGAGTTTGACGCCCCCAAGCGCCTCATCGACCTCATCGAGAAGAAGGACTTTGGTGCTTATGCCGACGAAAACGGCGAACTCATCGTGTGCTTCCTGTCGACCAACGACATCACCGGCGGTAACTCCGGTAGCCCCATCATGAACGGCAAGGGCGAACTCATCGGCCTCGCCTTCGACGGCAACTGGGAAGCCATGAGCGGCGACGTCAACTTTGAGCCTCGCCTGCAACGCACCATCAACGTCGACGTGCGCTATGTGCTCTTCATCATCGACAAGTACGCCGGCGCCACCAACCTCATCAACGAACTCGACATCCGCAAGAGCGAGCCCAAGCCGCTGCGCGTGGAAGAGGAGAAAATCTGATTGTAGAGAGGCAAAATGTTGCGTCTCTACCGCAAAAAACGGCCAATTTAACACATTGGCCGTTTTTTTTTGTGTATTTTTGCAAAAAAAATATGTGTATGCGCAGGCCTGTCTGTTTCGTGTTGTTAGTTTTTCTTGCCGTTGTTTCGGCGAAAGCCCAAAACGACACGGTGGTGTTTTCAGCTCCAGGTGGTTTCTATGAGGAATCGTTTGCCTTGCAGTTGTTTAATGTGAACACGTCCAATCACATTCGCTATACCACCAATGGCAATCGGCCCGACGCCAACTCTCCGTTGTATTCGGATTCGTTGTATTTGGATGAGAGCCTGTATTCGACCTCCGACATCTACACCATTGTCAATTGTCCTGAAAACGAGTTTTATCTTCCCGATTCCGTCCAGCATTGCATTGTTATCCGTGCTGCTGTTTTTGATGAAAACGACAGTTGCGTCAGTGCGGTGAAGACCAACAGCTATTTCATCCGCTCATTGGGTTGCGACACGCATGGTCTGCCAGCAGTTTCGCTTTGCGCCGACTCGTTGGATTTGTTTGATTATGAGAGGGGTATTTTTGTGCCAGGGGCTTGGTTTGACCCCTTGAACCCCAATTGGACAGGGAATTATTTTCAGAAGGGTAGGGATTGGGAACGACTGATGAACATTGAGTTTTATGAGTTGGACAATTCGGGCATTAATCAACAGGCAGGGCTGAGGACCCATGGTGGCAACGGACGCCGTTTTCAGCAGAAATGCGTGAAGATATATGCCCGTGAGGAATACGGCAAGAAACGATTCAAACACGAGTTTTTCGAGAACATTCCCTTGAACAGTTTCAAGCACTTGGTGCTGAAGCCTTTCGAAGCGTCGTGGGGCTTCTCTGGAGTGAATGACCACATTTGCAATCAGATAGCTGTGCAATTGAACATTGAGGCTTTGGCTTCGCGCCCGGTTTTGCTGTTCCTAAATGGTGAATATTGGGGCGTTTATTACATTCATGAACGGCCAGACGAACGGTATTTGGAGGACCATTTGGACGTTGATATTGACAACGTGAATCTCATTAGTGGTTGGAATCCAATAATAGACCATGGAACATCCCTATATTTCAATGAGTTCTACCGTTGGATGGAAACTGCCGATTTGAGCGACAACGAGGCCTTTGCCTATGCCGAGACAAAAATGGATATGAACAACTTCATTGATTATCAGATTTTTGAATTGTTCATCAACAATGAGGACTGGCCAGCCAACAATATGCGTATGTGGCAGGTTAATGATGGTCCTTGGCGTTGGATATTCTATGACGGCGACGGAAGCTTGCGAGGGCTGAACTACTTCGCTTTCTACAATTCAACATACGTTGGGTCCGAATGGTGGCCTTCGTCAACACAAGCCACATTATTTTTCAGAAGACTTTTGGAAAACGACGACTTCAGAACAAGGTTCAAGGAACGTTTTGTCGATTTGCTTCATTCAACTTTCAGCTATTCGGCAACGGGGCCGTTTTTCGATACCATCAAAGCGACTCTTGAGCCTGAAATCCCGTTTCAATCTGCTCGGTTTGGCATTCCTTCCTCTTTGGAAACATGGAACGAAAGCATGGGAACGGTCCTTTGGTTTTTGATGAGAAGAGCAGAGCAAGTTTTGGGCTATTTGGATGATTTTGTCGTGCATTTGAATGAGTATCAATATGATGCTGTGCGATTTTATCCTAATCCATCTTCTGACGAATTGCATATTTGTAGTGATGACGAGGACTGGCCGTTAGGCGAAATTTGTATCTACGACATGCTGGGCAGGAAAGTGTTTGTCCAGCCAAAATGTAGTGAAACGGTGACAAGTGAAATCACCATCCATCCCCATCTCACGCCTGGCGTTTATGTGCTGAAAATCGGCAACCATGCCCAAAGAATCGTCAGATATTGAGCCTTTTTGCGCTCGAATGGATAAAAATCCCTATTTTTGTCCATCAATTTCATTCTTATGGAGAAAAACAGAAAAAAATATTGGTGGCTATTGTTGCTGCTATTAGGTCTTATCTTGCTGAAAACGAATTATTTCAGGCCTATGTCGAACTTCGGGCGCAACAAGACCGTCACCCTCGACATGGACTTGGACAACGCCGTCATCGAGGGCATCACGCTGCCATCGGTGGCGCAGACCAAAGACGGCACGGGTATGTTCGAGTTCCGTTTTTTCACGCTGTCGAAAAAGTACAAATACTATAAGATTTACTACCAAAACGAAAGCTATAAGTTTGCCGATACGCTGCCTTTGGGCAACGAGAACTTCTACGGCAGTTGGGAGGACGTGAGCATCGGCTTCAAGCCCATCGAACACCATCGCACGAAGGACTTTTTCCGCATCGTGGGTAATCCTCGCGACGAAAAAATCTATTACGGCGCCGACCTTTCGGAAAACACTTTCAGCCCCGAACATATCCAGCAGGTGATCAATTCCATCCACAACGTGCCCGAGTGGTACCAGAGCATCGTGGAAAAAGCGGAAAAGGGTGGGCGAAGTGTCGACGAGCAGCTTTATTTGGATGCGTTGTGGGTCATCAGCGACAACAAAAACAAAGGCGATGTGAACCACCGCTGGAAGCGCAACCCCCGCGTGGGCGAGTATAGCTTTATGCTCGTGCTTTGCAAGGAGGAAGGTCTGAACGAAATCCCTGATTATGTGCAACATATCGGGCAGACCGACGAAAACGGCCAGTTCGTGAATCCTTTTGGCTGGTTTGAGACGCACAAATCGAAGAATATCAAGGTGATAAAATCGAAGCGGAAGCTGAAGACGCGGGCGGTCATCAGTGTCGACAAAGGCGTGTTCATCGACGAGTCGAAGGTGACCAACGTGGGCTACCAGTTGGACACCACAAGTTGCCATTGTGGTAACGATGATTCGCTCTATCGCTCAGCGCTTTACGAGCAGTTTTTCAGCTCCATCAGCAAGCAATACACCTTGCGCAACATTCCCGTCATACAGGATGTGGTGGGCGAAAATCCCTATACTCGCGAACAATACGAAGCCAACCGCAACCGCTTCGACAGCACCGAGTTGCAGATGAACTGGCCTGTGGTGAGCGAAACGCCCTGCCAAACCGTGCGCCTCGCCGACGATGGCAGCTACATCTCACTCATCAATCCCGGCAACGATGACCCCAACAACCTGCACAAGGAATCGACGGGCATACGCACCCGCGTGGGTTTCACCTACGGCAAGTTCCGTGGCAAGATCAAGTTCCCCGTGATGCTCAATGACGAGAACATCTGGAATGGCCTGACATACGCTTTTTGGCTGATTTACAGCGATAACCACGCTTGGAATAACCGCCGCCACGACGATGCGGGCTATGTGGAGAAGAACGACGATTCGGCAAATCCCATGCGTTTGGCTGACTACCATTATTCCGAAATCGATATTGAAATTGTGAAGGCCTCGCGTTTTTGGCCTAAGGATTATTACGGCCGTCGCGCCGACAGCATCAACGTGGTGATGGACGAAACCCAAAACGACGACGTGATGTATTGCTGCACCAACTGGGACTTGGCTGTGCCTTCGCCCAAGTATTTCTCGTGGGGCATCGACAGCATTCCTTATGGCAAAGAGAAAAAGTTTGAGACCTTGCGCTGGTACCAGCTCTACAAGGCCCTCACCGAGCGTGCCCCGATGAGCAACAAAGCCTTCAAGGAGCCGTATTATTACTACGAAATCGAGTGGCGCCCCACCGAAATCATTTGGCGCCTCGGCCCCAGCCCCGACAAGATGCAGGTAATGGGCTACATGAACGATGAGTTCACCTCGATTCCGAACAACCAGATGAAGGCCATCGTCACGCAAGAGTACCATTACTCGGAATGGTGGCCGCCCATCGTTTGGGAGCAGGGGCTGATACCTTACAATAAGACGGACATTGAGGGAAGGGTTTACGAAATCGTGGTGGAATAAGACTTACCCAAAGCCTATACGTCATGGCGGACAAGGATCCTCCATCTCCTATACGCGAATGTGTGTCTGTATCGCATAGGAGATGGCGGGTCAAGCCCGCCATGACGACTGAGGTTTAGAACAACTCCCCATTGCGCAGCCGTTCGTCGACCACCCAGCGGGCATCGGCTTCTAGCATTTCCTCGAAGGTCATCCCGCGCTCAGCGGCTTTGTCCTCCAAGTATTTGACGCTCTCAGCGTTGTTGCGCCATTGGTTCATCAGTTTGTTGACCTCAAACTCGATGATGGAGGCCGTGTCGACTGCAATTTCCTGCCGCATCAAAGGCCTGCCTAACATAACGTTTTCAGCCTCTTCGTCCAAAAGCTCGTCAAACGTGCGTCCCGTTCTTGAGGCTTGAATGTTCAAGGCGGTCTTCCATTGTCGGTCGTTGGCGATGGCATTGGCTTGTTGGGCCAAAGCAATGGCTTGGGTGTTGCGGATGATGGGCATGGTCTCACCGCCGAGGCCAGGGATGAGTTCGGGATCGCCGCGCAAGGTTTTGATGGCGTAGTGTCGCAAGCTGTCATCGCGATGCTCGGAGTTCTGCCATTGGTAATGGTGTTTGATGAAATTTTCGTCATGGCTCAAGCTGTCCATCACCCACGGGATTTGTGCATCAAATAGACTGTCGGTTACGCAAAGGCGCAGCAGGGCGTCTTCCACAAAACCGTATGACGACAAACCCCATTGATAGCCAGAGGAATACCATACCACATAATCGGCATTGAGGATGGAACGCAGTCGGTTGATTTCGCCGATGGGATGCTTTTCTTTTTCAAAGCCGAGGAAAGCCGATTTGTTGTAGAACCAGATTTCGACATAATCCATGAATTCTCGCCAGGGCATATAGGTTTCCAAGTCCCAAACGAATGAGTCGCCCACGAAGAGCACTTTGGGTTTGCGACAGCCTTCGCCGCAGTCCACGCTGATGTCGGCACGGTACTTGGGCGAGTCGTTGCCGATGGGAAACATCAGGTTGAGCGTTTTCTCGTCGTTTTCGGGGTACATCGTGTCGAGTTTCACCAGCCGGTCTACATGGATGTCGGGGATGCCGAAGTCGTTGAGGCTGTTCATATAAGAGAAAAGACTGTCGTAGCCATAAACTGCCGAATAGCGCCAGTGCGTGTCGCGTTTGGGGAACAAGAGGAACGAGGCGGTGTCCTTCATCGCCTGATACCATTTGGTCATTTCCACATGGGGGAAGTCGATGGCGGTCATCAGTGAGTCGTAATAGGCGGCTGTGTGGATGGCATCGGCAGGCGCGGGTTGGTGATAAGGCAGGTACTCGGGGTAGATTTCCGCCTTGTTGGGTGCGGCGAAACACAGAAATTCAACACCATAGTCTTTCAGCACATGGCGCAGCTTGTTCATCATCCTGACGTTTTTCCTTGCCCATTCGCGGGCGCGGTCGTAAGTCTTGTATTGGTGGATAGGCTCGATGCCGTAATAGTCGTTAAATGCTTCTGTATAAAATAGATAGCCATCTTTTCCTGGCACGATGAAGTGGCAGGTGGTTTGGTTGAAGAGGCTGTAGTTGAGTTGGTTATAGAGTCGGATATGCCATTCGCGGAAGCCGAAGTTCTCGCGGCTGTACTGTTCCGTTTGGCTTTGGTATTGGCCTGAGGCGAAGTCCTTGAGCGTCAGTTCGGGTTTTTCGGTGGCAAAGGTGACGCCTGCCAATGGATTCAGCTTGAACGGATGCCACTGTTGTTGCACGAAAACCATGGCGAAGCCGACCATGGTGATGAGGCATAATATGGTGCAAATCGGTCGTTTCATCTTACGAATCCTTTCGGTTCAATGTCCATACGATAGGTGTATTCGGCGTTGTCCCATAAGGATTGTTCGAGGCTGATGCCTTTTTCATCAGCTTGTTTTTCAACACTTTCAATCCATTCGGGTGTGGCCTTTATGCGTTCGATGATGCTGGCAATCTTTGTGTTTCGGTAGTTGTAATAGAGGCTGTCGGCGGCATCGTATTGCTCTGGTTGCTTGTAGCGAAACACGTTGTCATAACCGCTCAAGTAGCGTTCGATGAAGCCGTAGGGCCAAAGGTGGTTGGTGGCTTCGGTGCAAACCAATAGCACAAAATCTTGGTTTTCAATTTCTTGCTTGTAGTCAATGGATTCCACGTTTTGGATGGGCGAACGATCGGGGTAGATGGTCTTGTTGTAGAACCAGAAGCCGCCGTCGGAGAAGAGGTTTTGCGGCAGGGCCACGTTCCAGGCGTAAACGGTCCACCAGTATGAGTCGCTGATGGCCAGCACCTTGGGGCGGGAGCCTTCAGTGAAGCCAAACTTGGGTTGGTCGATGGTGTTGCGCTTCAAGGGCAGCATGAGGTTCATCATGCGGTAGAGGTCGTCGTCCTGATCCATGAGATAGGTGGTGTCAAAATCCTCTATAAAGAAGTGAGCCTGAGTTTGTTGCGTCTTACTTTCCATATAGTGCACCAACGAATCCATGGCTAACGAAGCGGCATACACCGTCCAATGGGCGCTCAGGTTGCAATAAAAGGGATGGGCCTGTCTGTCTTTTTGCCCGCAGAGCCATTGGTTGAAGTCGATCATTTCAACGCCTTGTTTTTCGAAGGCTTTCAGGTATTCTTGGTAGTTGTTGGTCGCACGGCGATTGGCGGTGTACTTTTCGGGGATAAGCTCGGGATAGAACGAGGCTTTGCCCAAGGTGAAGACGGGCAGCAGTGTGGTGCCCTTTGCGCGAAGCATATCTTGTATGAGCTTGATTTGTTGTGCGTTATCGTTGATTTTTTCTTCGCCCAAATAGGTCTCGCCCGTGTAGCTGATGACGTAGGATTCCTCGAAGAGGGTGTAGTCGTCCGTGCCTTGCACGACAAAGCGGTTGGTGGTTTGGTTGAACAGGCTGTGGCTGACTTGGTTGTAGAGCCTGATGTGCCATTCGCGGAAGCCGAAATTCTCGCGGCTGTATTGCTCGGCGGTGCTTTGGTATTGGCCCGAAGCAAGGTTTGCGAAGCTGAGTTCGGGACGTTGGGTGGCGTAGGCGACTCCTCCCAAGGGTTTCAGCTTGAACGGATGCCATTGTTGCTGCACGAAAACCATGGCGAAGCCGAGCATGGTGACGAGGCATAATATGGTGCAAATCGTTTTTTTCATTACAGTTGTTTGTGTATTTCATAGTTATACAACACATCGTCAATGATGGCGAAAGCCATGGGCTTGTCCTTGTCTATTGCCTTTTGTCGGATTCGATCCATGCTCTGAGGGCTGGCTCTGAACCTGTGTTCGATGAGATAGTATTCCCAAAAAACCAACATTTGCTCGTGGTCAATTTGAGGCAGGTTGGGGTTGTTTTGAAGCACCCAAATTGCATCGTCGTTGATGGCTTGCTCTAAGGTTTTCCCTTGTTTTGCAGCTTTCGTTTTCATGTTTGCCAGCGTAGTGGCATTGTTCATGTTGTTGATGATAAGTTGCAATTGCAAAGCCTTCGTTGCCAAGCTGTCTCCATCGAATTGACCTTGTTCCACTTGCCGACGGACCAACTCACTGGCTTTGGCAAACAGGATCCTTTCGATGTTCTTGTCGGTAGTGTTTTTCAGCAGCGAGTCAATTACATGAGGCCGATGCCAAAGGCTGTCGGTCATTATTTGGACTTGCATGTCGAAGAAATCGTATGAAGTTAGGTAAAGGTTGTCCAAAAGCGATGGAAAACCTCTAAGATTACAGTTGACTTCCTTGACGAGTGTGGTCTTGAAATCCGTGTTGTCGTGTCTGGATCGGATATCAACCAAGGCCTTGGTGCGCGGATTGTTGATGATTTCGCGTTGCTTCAGGATAAAGTCGACCTGTGGGTTGCGCATGGTTGGCACCGAATCGCCTCTCAGTTCTTCGAAGAGTTCCGGATTCAGCCAGATTCTCAGTGAAGCTTCGTAAAAGAAGTCCTCGATTCTCGCGTCTGGTTTCCCGTATGCGGTTCTAAGGCTGTCGGCCACTTCGTATTGCTTCTGCTTAAAACGGCTTTCGTCGATGCATAGGTTGACCAAAGCCTTTCCAGCAAAGAAGAAGCCGTCCATGTAAAGCTGGGGGCCGTTCTTGAAGTAGACCACATAGTCGTGCGTCAGCAGTTCCCACAACAAGTCGAAGTCGTTTTTTTTGTGCATCACACTTTCTTGGTTGGTGTACAAATAGGAACCATAAAACAAGAAATCCCTTGTCTTGAAAAGCTCGTTGAAGTCGACACGGCGTTTCATGTACCAATAGAAAGAGGTGCCGACGAACAAAGCTGATGGAAACTGAGTGGAATCGTTCACCCTGAGTGTGACAGGATATTCCACCACTGGGTTGTTTCGCTGTGGACGATACAGGTTCAACAGCATTTCCAGGTCCTTGTCCTCTTCAGGTATATTGTAAACGGGGTAAGGGTCGCCAAAGTCAAGGTTCACCAACGAACATCCACCTATGGTTTCCATCATGCGGAGCATGGTGTCAACAGCCAAAGGAGCACCTGCGGCCCAGTGGCTGCCCTTCTGCGGAAACAAATCGAAGCGTAAGGTGTCTTGCATGTGCTTAAGCCAGGAATTCATGTTGATATAAGGGATCTGTCTTTTTGTCAGCTCCGATTCATAATAAGTGGTGGCGTTGAAGGTGGTGTCTCCAAAATGGTGGCTCTTAAGATGTTGCGGGTAAAGATAGGTCTTTGTGGGTAAAGTGAACGCCATCAGGTGGATGCCGTACTCTTTGAGTATCTCATGTATTTTCTTCAGGCTTCTGGCTTCAATGTCGATTCTTTTGGCAAACGTTTCATTGTCGGTCTTTAATTTCTTCTGCATCCATCCGAAATACTGGTTCAAACCGTCGGTGTGGTACAGCCAGCCGTCGTTCTCGATGGCCACTTCATGACTGTAGGTCTTGCGGTAGAAATCGTAAACGTATTGGTTGTACATTCTGATGATAGGTTCGCGGAATCCCAAGTTCTCGCTGACATATTGTTCCAGATCATATTGGTAGTCGCCTATTTGGTAGTCGTGCAGGTTGAATTTGGGCTTGGGAGTCGGATCTTCATAGCCAGTCAACGGACGAAATTTGAAGACCGTGAACTGCTGCTGAACGAGCGAGGCAAACAGCACCACCATCAGCAGCCCGAACATAATGGCGTATAATATGTTGTCGCGTTTCCTCATTTTGGTTGTTCGGTGTTTGTTTGTTGTTTCTTGAGGCGCGTTTCAAGGGTGTAGCGTGCGTTGCGTTGCAGGTTCTCCTCGACGGTAAGCCCTCGTTCGGCGGCCTGTTTCTCGACGGCTTGCATCCATTGCGGGTTGGCCTTGATTTCGTCGATGGTTATTTGCAGCGGCGTTTTTTGGTAGAGTTCCTGAGCCGTTTGCGTGAAGCCGAACATGTAGTTGTAGAGCATCGGGGCGGTGAATATGGCCATCACGATGTTGGCTTCTTTCAAGATCTTGGGGGCTTCATACACTTGCTTGAGTTCTTTCCAGTTGTATGCGTTGCGCGATGAGTTCACGTCGCGGTTGTAGACCCATACATCCCAATGGTTGAACGCATTGACGAAGGGCGAAATGCGGAGTTGGGTGAAGTAGCTGTCGCCAATCACGAGCAGGTTGGGCTTGTCGGCACCGATGGTATCCGTTAGGGCGAAGACGGGTTTGGGGATGGCGGGTTTTTTCAGGGGGAAGAGCAGGTTCATCGAGGCTTCCAGCTCGCCGTCTTGCACGGAATAGTCGGTGGTGAGGTTCTCGTCGATGTATTTGACTGACGGGAGGTCGTAAGCCGTGATGCTTTCGAGCTTCTTCATGATGGAATCGGCCACGAAGGGTATGGTCGACTCGGCCCAATGGGTCCCTGTGCGCGGATAGAGCGGGTAGGTCGCCGTGTCCTTGGCGGACTTGAAATAGCTGAGGAAGTCGATATGAGGGATGTGTTTTTCCTTGAAGAGCTGGATGTAATAATCCTCCAGCGAGAAGTCGATGATGTGGTCACGATAAGCCTTGGGCATGTTTTCGGGATAGACCCATGTTTTTGATGGTGCAAAGACGAAAAGGAACTTGGTGCCATGGCTGTGGAGCGTGTCGATGAGGCGAAGGGTTTCTTCCACGTTTTGTTGTGCGATGGCCTTGGCTTCTTCTACATTACCGTATTTGGAATAGAGCGTCTTGCCGGTGATTTCATCCAAATACATCTTGAGGTACAGCTCATGGTTGCGCCCCTCTTTTATATTGTCGTTGTTGATTTGACGGAAACAAGAGTATGAGAATTGGTTGTAAAGCCTGATGAAGAACTCGCGGAAACCGAAGTGGTCACCTATATAGTCCTCCGCTTTGTTTTGGAAGTCGCCCGAAGCGAAATTGGCCAAGGTGAGCGAGGGCTTTTGCGCTTCGGCAGTGAATCCGTTTAACGGCTTCATCTTGAAGGGCTTCCATTGCTCTTGGACGAACATTGTGGAAAAGCCCAACAATGTGAGGATGCATAATATGGTACAAATGGGTCGTTTCATCAGAACCTAAAATAAATGAACGGACTGAAGCCGCTGGCATTCAACGCACCAAGGCAGAAAATGAAGCCTAAGATGCTGACGACGAACGCAATGATATGTTGCCGTTTGTTGTAGTCGGTGAAGTAAACCTTGTCTTGCACCTTCAGGCCGAACTTCGAGAGGGTGAAGAACGAGAAGAAAGCCGCAACGAGCATGGTCGTGTAGAGGTGCGGGTTGTCGCCGAAGTGGAACGGCGTGAACTCGAAGGCGAAGAGGCGCTTGATGAAGAGCCACGACAGGTCGATGCGCTCGATGCGGAAGAAGCATCGGGTGAGCACGATAATCATGAAGGTGAAAAACACGCTCGGGATGCGCCCCAAGCGCTCGTTGAATTTCTTCAGGAACAGCTTGTCGGCGCAGATGAAGATGCCTTGCAAGGCACCATAGACCACGAAGTTCCATGCCGCGCCGTGCCACAAGCCGCTGACTAAGAAACAGAACCACAGGTTGAAGTACTTGCGGGCTTCGGTCTTCACGCGGCTACCACCCAAGGGGAAGTAGAGGTAGTTCTTGATGAACACGCTGAAAGTCTGGTGCCAACGGCGCCAAAACTCGGAAATGGTGGTCGACACATACGGATTATCAAAGTTTTCGGGGAACTTGAAGCCCATCATGCGTCCGAGGCCGATGGCCATGTCGCTATAGCCCGCAAAGTCGAAGTATATCTGGAAGGTGAAGGCGAAGATGGCGATCCAGGCGGTAGTCGAGTCGATGGTGGCAATCTTGTTGGCGATGTCGGCGAGTTGGGCCGAAGTCAGCACGTCGTAGTTCGACGGGCCCAGCACTTGGTCGACTTGGAAACCGATGACGTCGGCAATCAAAACTTTCTTCGCCAAACCGATGACGAAGCGATAGAAGCCTTGCAGCCTGTCCGTGTAGAGCGACTCGCGGTTGCGGATTTGGTCGGCGATGTCGCAATAGCGCACGATGGGGCCGGCGATCAATTGCGGGAACATGACAATGTAAAGCATGTAGTCGCTCAGTTTGTCCATCGGCTCGTTCACCTTGCGGTAGGTGTCGAGCGTGTAGGTGACGCTTTGGAACGAGAAGAACGAGATGCCGATAGGCAGCAGGATCTTGGTCCATTGCAGCGGCTGGCCTCCAAACCAGCCTAAGACGGCGTTCATGTTCTGCATCGTGAAATTGCCGTACTTGAAGTAGAACAGCAGCCCGATGCTGATGGCGATTGAGATGCCGCAGAGGAGTTTCTTCAGTCCAGGTTTTTCTGTTTTGTTCATCCATCTCACCAAATAGAAGTTGGCGATGACCGACACGATGAGATGGATGATAAACTCGGGTGCACCCCAGGCATAAAAGACCAACGAGGCCAACAGCAAGAAATAGTTGCGGATTTTCCTCGGCAGGATGAAATACACCAGGAAGAAAACCGGCATGAAGTAGAGTAGGAATATGTTGCTACTGAATACCATGAGCTATATGGGTTGAGGTTGCAAAATTAGTAATTATTCCAATAAGAAATCGGGAGGCAAGGGTATTTCGGCCTCGGGGTTGTCGATGAGGCGGCATTGGTCGAGGCGGTATTTCTGTCGGATGAGCCAGATGGCGTCGTCCTCAAGGGCTTTATCAAGGGTCTTGCCGTATTTTTCGGCTTTTTCTTTCACATTTTCCATTGTTTCAGGATTGTTCCGCATTCGTTCCATCAGGGCTTTCGTTTCCTGCTGGCAGCTGAGCGAGAATCGTATTTCGTCGGCTTGGTCGCGGTAGAGCGGCTTGCCGGCTCGCAGCCGGTCCACTTCGGCGTGGAGCATCATTTTCATCGTTGCCGAGCGCAAAAAGGCTTGGGCTTCAAGGGCTTGCATCCAAAGGCTGTCTTTGCGGATGTCTTTGGTGTAGCGGGCGTATGGGATTTCGTCGTTGCGCAAGGCGGGCAAGCGGTCGCCGCGCAATTCGGGGATGACTTCGGGGTGGTTTTTGATGTAGTTGGTGGCCATCCATAGTGCCGACTTCAGTGTGCCGTCAGGCTGGGTGTCGGTGCGAATCGTGTCGGCGATGGGGCGTGCGTAGGCCATCATCAGGCTGTCGCCGATGGTGAGGGCGACCAAGGCGTTTTCGGCAAAACCCAAAGTGCCTTTATAGAGCTGTTTGCCCGTGGTGAACCAAACCACATAGTCGAAGTCGAGCAGCTTTTCCAGCAGATTGTATTTCAACACTTTGTCCGACTTGCTCAGGCCTTCGCCAAAATGGGCTGTGGAATAGTAATACCAAAACTCGACGTCGCCGAAAACCTGTTCCAAGGGAATGTAATGCGCGATGCGCCAGAAAAACGAATTGCCGATGAAAAGCGCTTTGGGCTTTGAGCACGAAGTGTCGCTTTTGATGCCGACCTCGGCCTCCGGGGCCATCGGTTGCCTAAGTCGAATGGGGCGGGCCAAGTTGAGGGTCTGCTCCAAGTCGGTTTCGGCTTCGTAGGCGTATTTGTCGCTCGTGTGCAACTTCCCGATTTCGATTTGCGGCAACCGGATGCCTTTGAGGGTTTCCATATAACGAAACAGCGAATCGGCGGCATAGACCGATGAGAAGTTCCAATGCCCGCCGGTCTGGGGTATCAAGAGATGGTTGGCCGTGTCTTTCATCTGTTGGAACCAGCGCGTCATCTCGATATGCGGGAAATCCAGAGCGGACAATTGTTCGTCGAAATACTCACGGGCGTTGAATGAACTAGTATCATATTGGCGTTCAGGAAGATACTCCGGATAAAGGAAGCCTTTTTCGGGCGCGATGAAAACCATCAGTTCGATGCCGTTTTCCTTCAACAGTGTGCGCACCCAATCCAGATACTTAGTTTCGTTTTGGAGAAATTGGCGTTCCTCGCTGGCCGAATGATGCCAATGGTACAGTGCGGTGCCATAATAATCCTCGACGCTTTGAGGATAATAGAGCCAACCGTTTTTGCCTGCCACCACATCGTGGGCGTAGGTTTTCTTGTAGCAATCCCAAAGATATTGGTTATACAGCCTGATGACAGGCTCACGGAAGCCGAAATGCTGGCTTAAGTATGCCTCTTTCTGCTTGGCATAAGTCCCTGAACGATAAGATTCAAGATCAAACTCGGGCCATTCCGTTTCGATGGTGACGCCATTCAAAGGCTTCAAGGGGATGTGCAAGAAATGGGCTTGCAGCATAGGCAGGAAGAGCAACGCCATCAAGATGGCGAACAAGATGATGTCGTATGTGTTTTTCCTCTTCATTCAACAATCCGCATTCATAATCAGAACCTAAAATAGATGAACGGACTGAAACTGGTGGCGTTGAGCGCGGCCACACAAAAGACGAATGCGATGATGGCCACAATCCACACCCAGACGTGCTGGCGGTCGCTGTAGTCGGTGTAATAAACCTTTTGCTCCAATTTCTTGCCCCAGCCGGTCAAAGTGAGGAACGAGAACACGGCGGCAATGGCCATTATGGTATAGACTTGCGCATTGCCCGCGAAGGCGAAACCGCTGAAGTCGAAGGCGAACATTCGGGTGACCAAGGTCCAGGCCATACCAATGTTCTCGATGCGGAAAAAGACCCAAATGACATTGACCGTGATGAAGGTGAGCAGCACCGAAGGAACCGTCCCGATTTTCTTCATCAGCTTGCCGAGGAAGAGTTTGTCGGCGCAGATGAAAAAGCCGTGCAAGGCGCCCCAAACGACAAAGTTCCAGCTGGCGCCATGCCACAGTCCCGAAAGGAGGAAACAAATCCAAAGGTTCAGATAGGTGCGTGCTTGGCCTTTGCGGTTGCCGCCTAGCGGGATGTAGAGGTAGTTCATAATGAACGTGCCCAAAGTCTTGTGCCAGCGGCGCCAAAACTCGGTGATGGAGCGCGAGGTGTAGGGATTGTCGAAGTTTTCGGGAAACTTGAAGCCCATAATCCTGCCCAAGCCGATGGCCATATCGCTGTAGCCGGCAAAGTCGAAATAGATTTGGAAGGTGTAGGCCAAGGCGACGAGCCAAGCCGAGCCGGTGTCCATCACGCTGATTCGGGCCATAAAGTCGCCGAGGCTTGAAGGGTCGAGAGCGGCAGCACCCAACATTTGATCGACACGAGCTCCAAGCACATCGGCGATGAGGATTTTCTTGCTCAAACCGATGACGAAGCGGTAGAAGCCTTGCAGGCGGTCGGCCATCGTCGATTCGCGCTCACGGATTTGCTGGGCCACGTCGCAGTAGCGCACAATGGGTCCCGCGATGAGTTGCGGGAACATCGTGATATAGAGCATATAGTCGCTCAAACGCTTCAAGGGCTGGTTGATGCCCCGGTAGGTGTCCAAGGTGTAGGTGACGCTTTGGAACGAGAAGAACGAGATGCCGATAGGCAGCATGATACGTTTCCACGTCAAAGGCGCGTGCCCCGTGAGGCCTATCAAGGCGTTGAGGTTCTGCATCGTGAAGTTGCCGTATTTGTAGAAAAACAGCAACCCCATGCTGATGAAGATGGACAAGCCGCAGAGCCATTTCTTCGCTGTTGGTTTCTCGGTCTTGCACATCCATCTGACAATGAAAAAGTTGGCAATGAGCGAGGCGATGAGCTGAATGATGAACTCAGGTGCGCCCCAGGCATAGAAAATGAGCGATGCTAACAAAAGCACATAGTTGCGGGTCTTTTTCGGCATGAGGAAATACACCAGAAAGAAGGCCGGCATGAAATAGAGTAGGAATACGTTGCTACTGAAAACCATGATTACCAGATTTAATAGAATTCATAATTTGTTTGGCTCTATTCGACTGCTTGACGGGTACGCTGTCATTCAATGCAGGGAAACAAACGTCGGGGCGTTGTTCGATGAAATGTAGCGTTTCAACATTCAAGACAGAGTCCACGGAGACGCTGAGCTTTTCAGCTTTTTCGGCAATGGCAGCCATCCAGGCTTGGTTTTGGCGGATGCGTTCTCTCGTTTTCTGTTTTAATTGTTCGATTTCCTCGTCGTCATAACACCATTCCATCAGGAAACGTTTCGAGAAGCCGTTGCTCATCTCATATTGCTGAGGGGTGCTGTAGGCCAGCATGATGAAATCGGCGGAGGTCGCTCTCTCGAGCAGGTCGATGTCGGCCACATTACCGTCGGGACCGTCGAAATAGATGGAGCTGAAATAATACCAATACGCGACACGGTCGAAAATGGCCTTGAACGGCGTGTGGTTAAGGATGTTCCAATAGAAAGAGTCGCCGATGGTGATCAGGCTGGGCTTCACGGCTGAGGGGTCTTCCACGATATGTGTCTTGGCGTAATAGTTCACAGTCCCTTTCAAGGGCCGAGCCAGGTTCAGCCATGCCTCCAGGTCGTTGTCAGGCTCTTTGGTCTTGACGTATTTTTCCCCTATCGTGAAGTTCTGTATGTTGATGTCGGCCAAGGCTTCCATGTATCGGATGAGACTGTCGGCCACATACATGGCCGCCAAATTGCTCCAATGGGTTCCCGTCTTGGGAAAGAGAGGAAAGTCGGCGGTGTCTTTCATCTGAAGAAACCATTCCCCCGCGTCGATGTAGTTGACGCCAAAATCCTCAAAACGCTGGTGGAGGAACTCATGGGCAGAGAACACCTTGTCGTGATGGTAATGCTTGTTTTCGGGGACGTGTTCGGGATAGATCTGTTCTTTTCCAGGCTCCAACAGCACAAACAAGTGGACACCCAGTGCGTCAAGGATCTGTTGCGTTTGTGAAAGCATGAGGGCTTCTCTTCCCAATATTCCCGCCATCTTCAAGGAGTCTTCAGCGAATTTCCAGGAGTTGCCTTCGTAGTATTCTTTCACATACCCCGATTCGTAATACCAGCCATCGTCGCTAACGAAAACCCAGTTCCTTTCCTTGGCGAAGGTCATCCCGTAGCAATCCCAAATGTACTGGTTGTAGAGGCGTGTCAAAGGTTCGCGAAACCCGAAATGTTGCTGCAGATAGGCCTCCGCACCGTCCTGAAAGCGGTGGGTCATCCAATGCTGAACGGTCGGTTGGGGCTTGGGCTTCGCCTCCGTCACACCATAAAGTTTCTTGAATTTGAATAGGCCCGTGGTCTGTTGTATCGGGAAAAGAAACAGCAGAACGGCGGTAAAAGAGAACAATATGACCTTTACGGGACTCTTCATTCAGGATGTAAAATCTTGCAAAAATAGGAAATAATATTTGATGTAATCAAATTATTCGTCAGCAAGCCGAAAAACATTACCTTTGCCCCATGAAACCGAAAAACATAGAACTCCTTTCGCCCGCCAAGGACTGCGAGGTGGGCATGGCCGCCATCAGCCACGGCGCGGATGCCGTCTACATCGGCGGCCCCGACTTCGGTGCCCGCGAGAAGGCCTCGAACACGATTCAAGACATTGAACGGCTGTGCTGCCACGCCGCCTTGTTTGATGCCAAGGTGTACGTCACGCTCAATACCTTGCTTTACGACAACGAGTTGGAGCGCGCCCGCCGCCTGGCCTACGACTGCTGGAACGCCGGCGCAGATGCCCTCATCGTGCAGGACATGAAACTGCTGCAACTCGACCTCCCTCCTATCCCACTCCATGCCAGCACACAATGCGACAACCTGACCGTGGAACGTGTGCAACAGCTTGAAAAACTCGGTTTTAGCCAAGTCGTCCTGGGTCGCGAACTGAGCTTGGAACAGATCCGGAAAATTAGGAGCAAGACCACGATTCCGCTGGAGTTTTTCGTCCACGGCTCGCTGTGCGTCAGCCACAGCGGACAGTGCTATCTGAGCCAGCACATCGGCAACCGCAGCGCCAACCGTGGTGCCTGCGCCCAACCCTGCCGCCTGCCGTGGGACTTGCTTGATGCCGACGGAAAAGTGTTGATAAAAAACCGCCACCTCCTTTGCCTGAAAGACCTCAACAACAGCACTCATCTCGAGGAACTGATGGACGCGGGCATCACGAGCTTCAAGATCGAGGGACGCATGAAAGACGCCGACTATGTGAAGAATGTCACCGCCTACTACCGCCAGAAAATCGACGAGATACTCATACGGCGGCCCGACTATGGACAGGCCTCACGCGGGCATTGCCAATACAATTTCGAGGTCAATCCCGAGAAATCCTTCAACCGAGGCTTCACCGACTTTTTCATCAACGGGCGGCAAAAGGGCATCGATGCGCCGTTCACGCCCAAGTCGATGGGCGAGTATATCGGAGAGGTGGTTTGGTGCAATCCGCTCCGCATGGAAATTAAGGTAGAGACGTGCCATGGCGCGTCTCTGCACAATGGCGACGGCCTTTGTTTTTTGAATGAAAACAAGGAATTGGTGGGATTAAGGGCCGATGTGGTGCAGGCACCGAGTAGAGACGTGCCATGGCGCGTCTCTACAAACCGCCCCCACGGTGCCTTCCGTGGCGCGACAATCTACCGCAACCTCGACCTTGAATGGCAAAAACAGGTGGAGACCTCGACGGGCAACCGCAAGATCGACATTGAATTGGCGTTGGCCGAAACGGAAACGGGATATGAATTCTCTGCACAATTGCCTACACAAATGAACGACTGCCACGATGTGACAGCCCTACAACTGAAAACTGCCAACTGTCAACTGCCAACTGAAAAAATCCCCGCCAACAACCCCGAAAAGGCCACCGAAAACATCCGCCGCAAGGCACTGCAATGGGGCGACACGCCCTTCAATCCCGTGAATCTGGAATTGAAATTCAACGAACCACGCCTCATCCCTGCCTCCGTCATCGGTGAGATGAAACGCGATTTGGTGGCGAAATTGACCGAGGAATTGATTGAGAAACATCGGAATAACCGCGAACAACGCCAAAATGCCCCCCTGTCCCGAATGGACGTTTGCCAAACGTCCCCCAACCCCGACGAAATTCCCGCCGCCTTGATGACCTGCCACCATTGCATCCGCTACGCCAACGGAATGTGCAGCAAGGAAACGGGGAAAAAAGCCGAACCACTGTATATCCGAAATGGGACGAACACCTTCCGCCTCGAATTTGATTGCCGGAATTGCCTGATGACTGTTTGCCCTGAAAATCAATAAAATAAACTCACAATGAACCTCTTCCAACTCTTCAAAAACATCCGGCCCTTCGTGAAGCCTTACAAGTGGCTAGTCTTCATCACATTAATCCTTACGCTCATCGGCTCGTTGATGGCGCAGGTCAATGCCATCGTCTTGGACTGGACGGTCGACAGCATCAACGGCCTCATCACCGAAGGCATCAACTGGGGCGCACAGGCCATCCGCATCATCACCATCATCAGCATCGTCCTATTAGGCAAGGAAGTGCTGTCGGCACTCATCACCTACGCGCAGAACTACTACGGCGAGCGTATGCGCATCTTCGTCAGCCGCGACTTGGCACAAAGCGTCATCGAAAAAGTGCTGACCTTCAAGATGGCCTTCTTCAACTCGTCGGACAACGCCACTGGCAAACTGCAAGCCCGTATCGACCAGGGTGTCAGTTCTTTGTCGCGCACGGTGCAAAACTTCTTCATCGACCTGCTGCCGCTGTTCACGAGCGCACTTTTGGCCTTGATATTGATGTTTGCCGCCAACGTTTATGTCGGCCTGGTGGCCTTGGCCATCGTGCCAATCTACTTTTGGATTACCGTCCGCCAAGCGCGACGGCTGAAAGGCTGGCGGCGCGAGATGCGCAACCATTTGGAAACCAAGAGCCAAGGCATCAAGAACATCATCGACTCCATCAACGTCATCAAGAGCTTCAACCGCGAGCATATTGAGGCGCAAAAACAGCTTGACATTCAAAACCAAGTTACTGAGAACCAGATGAAAACACGCCGAGTGGCCTTCTACTATAACGGCGTGAAGAGCTTCGTCAGGCAGGTCGGAACGGTGTTGGTCATCATCCTCACCGCCTACCTTGTGTTAATAGACTATCCGGGCATGACCATTGGCAAAATCATGTACCACGTCATGCTGTTCAGCAACGTCATCGCGCCCATCACGCAGCTGCAGCGCATCTTCGACGACGTGAACGACGCGCTCATCTACGCCGAGGGCTTCTTCGGCATCCTCAACTCAGAGAAGGAAATCGAGCCTTCGGGCGACTACCGTCCCGAAAAGATCCACGGCAAGTTCGAAATCAAGAACGTCGATTTCACCTATCCCAATGGCACTCAGGCACTTTTCGACGTGAACATGACCATCGACCCAGGCAGGATTACCGCCCTCGTCGGACTGTCGGGCGCGGGCAAGAGTACGATCGTCAATTTGTTGGACAAGTTCTACGAGCCGCAAGCGGGACAAATCCTCTTGGACGGCGTCGACCTCCGCGAATACGACACGCAATACCTCCGCGAGAACATCGGCCTCGTGCTGCAAAAGAACCACATCTTTGACGGCACCATCGAGGAGAACATCCTTTACGGCAACCCCAAAGCACACCACGAACAAGTGGGGGAAGCCTCAAAGAAGTCGCAGCTTTACGACCAAGTGATGGAACTCCCGCAGCA
>ODAI011601911.1_pt1 | contig 20295 bp, 15 predicted proteins | sample 1539321 | NCBI WGS metagenome assembly ODAI01 (sample SAMN02144231, study PRJEB22623) | gut metagenome | biome: sheep rumen | host: Ovis aries | place: New Zealand
CTTTTCGAAAGCCAGGTTGTTGAAGAAGGCAAAACTGCCGTTACAGTTAACCCTCCGGTTCTGAAAGGATACTACTTTAGCAAATGGAGCGATTCTTCCTTCACTAGAGTTGTAAAGGACATGGACGTATACGCCGTGTATAAAAAAAATGAGACGGTTAGCGGTGTAGTTGACAATCATGAATATGTTGATTTGGGTTTGAGCGTGAAGTGGGCAACCTGCAACGTGGGCGCTTCTAGCGTATGCGCATACGGCAACTACTACGCTTGGGGTGAAACTGAACCTAAAATGGAAGGTGCGCCATATAAATGGACGTACGATGATGATCTCGGTAAGTATTCCAAGTATAAGACGGTTCTAGACACAGAAGACGATGCGGCATCAGCAAACTGGGGTGAAGGTTGGCGTATGCCGACCAACGAGGAACTGACTGAGCTGGTTCTTGGGTGCTCTTGGGAGTGGACCAACAACTACAAAAATTCGGGTATATCTGGTCAAATTGGTACAAGCAAGAAGAACGGAAACATCATCTTCCTACCAGCTGCTGGCACCAACAACGGTTATGGAGTCGGGAAAACCGGTGAATACTGGTCTTCTTCTTTCAACTATGACAATTATGACAATGTTCTGGGCGACTATGCTTATATTATGGCTTTTAACGCTACGGAATTCAACTACAACGACATAGTTTCCAACCGACCAATTGGCAATTCTGTACGCGCGGTTGTGAAATAAGTTTAATCGAGCGCCTCCCCTTACAGGAGACGATGGTAATTTAAAATTTGACAGATATGAGAAAAACAATAATATCGATAATGGCTTTGGCATCGTTGTCTTTTTTTGCAAATGCCGCCAATTTTATGGTTGTGAAGACTGCCGATGGCACTGAAGATGTATACGAAATGAAACACGTCACCGAAATGTATTACGAGGAGGTGGACGATGCGACTACTGAGCAGGGTGTTTCCGTAAACGGTAAAGTAGGCGAATACACTTATGTTGACCTATATTTGCCAAGTGGCACCAAGTGGGCCACATACAACGTAGGCGCAAATAATCCTACCGAAGTGGGTGACTTGTTCGCATGGGGTGAGACAAACTCGAAAAAAAACTACAGTTTGTCTAATTATAAATGGTTTGATGCTTCAGCTAAAAAATACACAAAATATGGCTATTTAAATGGTGATATGGTTAGTGCAGGTGTCTGGCATAAGGAATATACGGGTGTCAGCTGTGTTGAAGACTACCTATATGACCTAGAAGACGAAGACGATGTAGCGAAAGTTAGTTGGGGCAATGGCTGGAGAATGCCTACTGCTACTGAACAGAGAGAGTTGCTTGAAGGTTGTGTATGGAAACTGACAGCCAACTTCAACGGCAGTGGTATTGCGGGTCTTGTTGGGAAAAGCAAAAAGAACGGTAATATCATTTTCTTGCCCGATGCCAATGGCTACTGGTCGTCGAACCTCGACACTACAAGGCCTTCCGACGCAGTTTACATCAACAATGACAAGGAACTCGTTCATGGAAGTCGTTCCGTGGGCAGATTTGTTCGTGCGGTGGTTAAATAGAACAAACAGGTATAACTAAAGAAGCGGGCATATCAGAACGATATGTCCGCTTTTCATATATATGAACATAAAAAGCAGGCCTGTTTTAGACCTACTTTTTTGTATGGCTAAACTTTGGAAATTAGTGGTTTTTCTTGAAGGCCTCAATACGCTCCTTAAAGAGAGGCTCCTGTTCCTTCTTAAAGAAAGAAGTACAAATGCGGACACCCTGCTCGTTCGAGCCCATCGTGTCAAGTGGGAACACCGCTATACCGTAGTACATTAGCTCACGGGTAAGCTGTAAGTCGTCCATACCCGGATATTGCACAGTAAAATAAAAACCATCGGCCAATGGCGCACCCATATCGTTGTCGTAAACCAAGTAGAAGTTGTTTGCAAGCAGAACTTCCTTCATAAACTTGGCACGGCAGCCATATTCCTTTACATCGTCGAGGAAGTTGTATTTGCCGTCGCAAGCGGCTTCCATAAGTGCCGACATCGCATGCTGAACACTATGTGTAGTCCCACTCGAAAGAGTGTACATCAGGCGGTTGCAGAAGAAGTTTCCAAACTCGCCAACGCCAAACTTGTCAGCTAACGGCTTATAGACCCTTTTATAGAGTTTGTTGCTAATGCAGGTTACACCTATACGTTGGCCAGCATAAGAGAAGGCCTTCGAACCTGAAATCCAGAGCACATAGTTGTCGGTATATTTGGCAACTGTTGCCTGGTAAGGAGCTTGGTACGGATGTGACAAATCGCGGCGGAAGTCCATTGCAAAATAGGCCAAATCTTCCAACACAATCACATCGTACTTGTCGGCCAAACCTGCAATTCCCTTCAATTCCTCGTCGGTGAAACAAACCCACGACGGATTGTTCGGATTTGAATACACAATGCTGTTGATATTGCCGGCCGACATAATCTCATCTAACTTTTTAATGAGGTCATTTCCACGGTAGTCGTGTATGTCGAGGCCGATATGCTTCAGGCCAATAACGTCGCACTGGGTCGTCTGAACAGGGAACCCTGGCTGGATAAACAGAACCGTATCTTTTTTTGTTCCGGCTGTTGCGTGATAGATGGCAGTGAATGTGGCAAAAGTGCCCTGCATGCTACCTGTTGTCGACACACAACAGAGTGGGTCGATGTCTATACCAATAAAAGCCTTAACAAACTGCGAACTGGCATTCTTCAACCGTGGTATACCTCCGTTTGGCGGGTAGATGGTGGCACAGCCGTTTGCCAGTGCCTCTTGTTCTGCCTTTAGAGCAATTTCCGACGGCTTAAGTCCGGGCACCCCCATTTCGAGGTGGATAATCGGCTGACCTGTTTTCTCTTCCAACAAGCGTGAAAGCGACTGAATGTCGCGAATGGTCGCGTTCGAAAAATCGCCTAGCGCCATACTGTTGATGGCATCGGTTACTGTCTGATAGTCTAATGGAGTATTCAATTGAATATAAATTTTGTATTGAAAACGTATTTTAAACGTCTCTGTCTTTTAGAACTGGGAATTTCTTGCGGAAAGCGTTTAACTTTTCCATATCGAGTTCAACGGTAATGGCCGTTTCCTCGCCTGCCCCGCATACTGCAACGTCTCTGCCGTATGCGTCGATGCACTGCGTACCACCGCTGTATTCGCAAACAGGGTCTTTTCCTACGCGGTTCACGCCACACACATAGCACTGGTTCTCAATAGCCCTTGCGTGCAACAGCGTGTTCCATGCGCCCAACCGCACAGTAGGCCAACTGGCCACAACCAGCAGGCAGTCGTAGTCTTCGTGGTTGCGCAACCATACGGGAAACCGTAGGTCATAGCACACCGAAAGCATAAAACGGACACCGCAGTGTTCCACCACAACCCTTTCGGTTCCAGCTGTATAGCGTTTATCTTCGCCCCCATAGGTAAACAGGTGCCGTTTGTCGTAAAACACCTCCGTCCCATCGGGTTTCACAAAGTAAAAACGGTTGCAGTTGCCTTTCTCTGTAGAAACGGCCACCGAACCAGCAATTGCCGCGTTGAGCAATTGGGCGGTCTGCCTCATCCAAGCCAATGTTTCACCACCATTGTTTTCGGCCGCGCCAGAAGGCTCGGCAATAAAACCCGTGCTGAACATTTCGGGCAGGACATACAGGTCGCTTTTCGGAAGCCTTGTAAGGGCTTCCCCCGCCCGCTTCAAATTTTCGGCGGGGTTTCCCCATACAATATCGCGCTGCAACAGAGTAATCTTCACAACCAGCCGGTTTTATTGGTAAACTTTGCGGAGGTCCTTAACTCTGACAGCCTTACCCTCAGATTGAGGAAGTGTGCCGGCAACAAGCAGGTGAATGCGCGGAGTTAGCAGAATCTCGTCTTTCAGAGCACGGCATACCGCTTTTTCCAAATCTTTCAACTGGTTGTCTGTCAACCCTTCTTTTGCGAGTTCAACATCAACAGTCATGTTGTCGTTGTCGTTGTCGGTTGTAAGGGTAATGAGGTAGTTACTGCTGAGTTCCGGATAGTTCAACAAAATCTTTTCAATCTGAATTGGGAAGATGTTCACACCACGGAGAACCATCATATCGTCACTTCTACCTTTCATACGGTCGAGGCGGATGTGTTTTCTACCACACGGACAGTCGCCTGGCAATACACGGGTAAGATCGCGGGTGCGGTAACGCAGCAAAGGCATAGCCTCGCGGTTAAGAGTGGTAAGCACCAATTCGCCAATTTGTCCGTCTGGAACTGGCTCCAACGTCTCAGGGTCTACAATTTCTACAATATAGTAGTCTTCCCAGAAATGAAGTCCATTCTGTTCTTTACATTCAAACGCCACACCAGGGCCGCACATTTCACTCATACCAAACGAGTTGTACGCCTTTACGCCGAACATATCTTCAATACGTTTGCGCTGTTCCTCGGTGTGTGGTTCCGCACCAATAGCAAAGACTTTCAGTTTGGTATCTTTGCGTGGGTCTACACCTTCCTGCTCCATTACTTCGTGCAGACGGGTAAGGTAGCTAGGGATGGCGTGGATAGCGGTGGTACCGAAATCTTTAATGAACTTAATCTGGCGGAGCGAGTTACCGGCAGCTGCAGGAACAGTAAGCATGCCCAAACGTTCCGCACCATACTGGAAGCCCAAACCTCCAGTAAACATACCATAACCCGACGAGTTTTGGAACACGTCGTCTGGTCTCAGGCCGACCATCCAAAGACAACGGGCAACTGCGTTTGCCCATTCGTCCAAGTCTTTTTGGGTGTGAAGAATAACGGTCGGATTACCAGTGGTTCCGCTACTAGAGTGAAGACGCACACATTCTGACAATGGCACGCTGGCCAGTCCGAACGGATAAGTGTCGCGCAAGTCCTGCTTCGTAGTGAAAGGAATCTTGCGGACATCGTCAAGTGTCTTTATATCTTCTGGTTTTAGGCCAGCCTCTTCGAAACGTTTTTTATAAAACGGAGAGTTCATACAGTGGCGCACTGTCTTCTGCAAGCGCTCTAACTGTAACTTCTTGATCTCCTCTCGAGACATCGTCTCGATTTCAGGATTGAAATATTCAGAATTGTTGATCGCCATCTTTATAATATGTATCTGTTTGGCTTTTATCGCCAGCTACATTTTCACTGGCTTAAAGTCTTATCACAGGCAAACCTGTGAAAATCACGCGTTAAGACCTAAATCGAAAGCCTTTAGGTTCGACTCTACTACAGCCTCGCCCTTACGCTGGAAAATTCGTGCAACCGCATTGCGCAACTGGTCGGCAGAAAGGATGCCGAGATGAGCAGCCACTTTGCCGAGCAACACCATGTTGGCGCCTTTCGGATTGTGGGTCTGCTGGGCCAAATCTTCAATGTCGAGCAGCACAGCGTGTGGCAATGCTTTCAATTCAGCCTCAATAGCAGCAGCATCGGGATAGTTAGGAATATTCACGAAATTCTTGCTGTTGGTAACCACCACACCATCGGCCGCCAGATAAGGCAGATAACGGAGGGCTTCCATCGGTTCCATTGAAACAATAAGGTCTACCTTACCTTTTGGAATCAGGTCGCTGTAAATAGGTTCGGTGCTAAGGCGCAAGTTACTCTGCACGTCGCCGCCACGCTGGCTCATGCCGTGAACTTCTGCCTGCTTCAAATACAGGCCAGCCTCAGTGGCAGCCTGTCCGATGATTGTGGCGATGGAAAGGATACCCTGTCCGCCTACACCACACAAAATAATATCTTTTTTCATTACTTGTTCTTCTTTTCTCTTAAATGACGCTGCAATGTCTGCATGCACTCGCGACGAGGAATGATGACACTGACACCCTTATATTCAATTTCTTCACGGATAATTCTTGTGATTTCATCCATGTTCTTAGGTAATGGAACAACCACTCTCACGTGTTCAGGAGCAACGCCCAAACCCAAACAGATGGCTTCGAACTTATTGGTTCCGGCAGAGTCTTGTCCACCAGTCATACCAGTGGTCAGGTTGTCGCTTATTACCACTGTGATGTTCGAGTTCTCGTTAACCGCATCAAGCAGTCCGGTCATACCGCTGTGAGTGAAAGTTGAGTCTCCAATTACGGCAATAGAAGGGAACAAACCAGCGTCTGCCGCTCCTTTTGCCATGGTGATGCTGGCGCCCATGTCGACACAGCTGGCCAACGACTGGAATGGAGGCAACGCACCAAGCGTATAACAACCAATATCGCCAAATATACGGTGGTTCGGATATTCGGCAGCCACCTTGTTGAGGGCGGTGTAAACATCGCGGTGACCACAGCCGTTACACAATTGTGGCGGACGATTAGCGAGGTTCTTGGCTGTACCGAACGACAACTCTGCAGCCACGCCCAAAGCCTTGGCCACATTGTCCGGATCAAGCTCACCTGTACGTGGTAGGTCACCAGTCAGGCGGCCTTTTACACAATAGTTGGCCCCAAGCAGGCCACGAATATCGTTTTCTACAACAGGCTGGCCGTCTTCAAACACAATCAGTTCGTCGCAAACACTTGCCAGTTCACGAATCTTGTCTTCTGGCAGTGGATATTGAGAAATTTTTACGATAGGAACATTCGGACCTACCGCCTCACATACGTAGTTGTAGGCAATACCACAGGCAATAATACCCGTCTTCTTGCCAGTTATTTTGTTCAGGACGTTATATTTTGAAGCTTCGGCAGCCTTCAACATGTCCTTCTGTTTCTCGACCAGTAAAAGATACTGTTTGCGGGCAATGCCAGGAAGCAATACCCAATGGCGGTCGGTGTCGGGGTTCAAACCGTTCTCAGCAGCTGCCTCTTTAATTTCAACGGCAGCGCGGCTGTGCGCCAAACGGGTAACCACACGCATCAATACCGGCAGTTTGAGCGATTCGCTCAGTTCGAAAGCAGCCGACATCATATCGTAAGCCTCTTGCTGGTTCGAAGGCTCGAAAATAGGAATCATGGCAAACTTGCCGTAAAAACGGCTGTCTTGCTCGTTCTGGCTACTGTGCATGCTCGGATCGTCGGCAGCAAGTACAACCAAACCTCCGTTCACCCCGGTAACAGCACTGTTGACAAAAGCGTCGGCACATACGTTCATGCCCACATGCTTCATACATACAAGTGCACGTTTACCTGCGTAACTCATACCAAGCGCAGCCTCCATGGCTGTTTTCTCGTTTGTACTCCAACGGCTGTGAATGTTGCGTTCCAAAGCCAATGGATTAGACTGGATGAACTCAGTAATCTCGGTTGAAGGGGTGCCCGGATAGGCGTAAACACCGCTAAGTCCAGCGTGAATAGCACCTAAGGCAATAGCCTCGTCGCCGAGTAATAGTCTTTTTTCCATTTATTATTGTATTTGTTTTATATATCGAAATGAACGAATTATTTTTCTATGTTTTTTATATAAGCTGCTCCGCGTCCGTTGCCCACCTTAATGATCATATTTTGTTTTAGGAGGTCCGACAATGCACGCTCGATGGTCGTCTGGCTCACATCAGGACAGAATGCAGAAATGTCGGATTTGCGGACTTGTCCCACCTTTTTCTCAAAGACCATCCAGATGCGGTCTGCTTTCGACAACGAGCCTTTCCTGTTCGACGCTACCCTGTCGTTGAAGTCGCGGTACACTTTCAGGAAGAGTCCGAGGAAGTAGCGTACAAACGGCAGGTAGTTGTTACTGTTCTCGTGCCATCCGTTAGAGCAACGCCTCAGTGCATCGTAATACACTTCGCGCGAATTTTCAAGAATACGCTCCAAACTCACGTACATACCCGCGAAAAATCCTGCCTTGTAAAGCAGAAGCAATACAAGCAGACGGCTAATGCGCCCCGAGCCTTCGTGAAACGGATGAATACATAGGAAATCAAGCGCAAACTGTGAGATGAGGAGGAGAGGGTCGTAGGTGCCAGCCATAATTGCCTCATTGAAGTTCTTGCAGAGTTCGTTCAGCGCCTTTTCTGTATTTTCAGCCGACACAGTGCGAAACCGTTCCATCTTTTTCCCGTCGTCGCAGGTCTCAAACAACACGTCGTCCACATCTTTAAATTCACCCCCCTTTACCGAGGCCGAATAACCGAACAACTGCCTATGGAGTTGTAGAATTGTTTGTGGACATATAACAATCGAGGAATAGTTCTGGTAGATAGTAGACAATACCTCTCTATAACCCGCTATTTCTTCTTCTGGCTTGTTTTCAGGAACCGCACTGTTGCTCACAAGGGCACGTACACGATCGGTCGTCGCAACACGTCCCATAATGGTATTGGCATATTGCGAGCTTTCAATCAGCGCCTGTTTTTTTAAAGCATTCAACGCATCTGGTGCTGTCTCGAAGTACAGCTCTTGTCGACCTTTTTCTTCATACAACGCGGTAAGCAGCTTCACAACATCTGGCGAAAGCATGCGCCATGGCGTATTCGAATAGTCAAAAGAATGCATATTTAGTGTTGTTCATGTAAATTTGTACGTAAAAATAACCAATATGCACCATACTACAAACAAATTGCACCATTTTTAATTAAAAAGGTGCAGATTCATCAGTTCCTTAGGCAATTTCTCTCTCCAACCCCTTTATTTCAGTATAATTTTACCTTTTTCACGCCGGGTTATTTTGTCTTGTTAACCTTTTTCTGTATTTTAGCAGTGTAAATATTACACAATACAAATAGCATTTCAGACAATGTCTAATAATTTAACTTTATAGGCTATGACACCATATTTTGAATTAGAAAGAATGGCTGGTGAACTCACCAGCTATTATAAGTGTATTCTATGCGGTAGTCTGGGCTTACACCTCACCTTTCCGGAAGTACTCGACAAACCGCCACACGACGCCGACTTTATCACCGACTGCAATGCGGATAACCTATGGTCCATTATAGGATTTCTACAACAAAACGGCTACACTGTTTTTTCGTGGAAGGACCCGATAGTTGAAGGATTCGACAGGGAGGCACTAAACGGACGTGTTTATATACGTGGAGTGAAGTACATAAACGGCTACTCGCCCGCTGTAATTGATGTTACGTACGAATTAATCTGTTTCCCCGTTGAAGAACTTTACGCTTTGACGGTGTTAAAAAACGGCATCAGAATTTTAAACAGGGAAGGTTATATTTTTGCGCTAGGACTCTGTGAGAAGGAAAAACATCTTACAGAAAGAGACCGACTTTTGAAAATAGGCAAATCAGCTGGTGAACAGTGTTATAATGCCAACCAATTTAGCATCTGGTGACTTATTACCCTGTCTGTTGAAAACTTTTCTTTTGGAATCTGGTTGTGGCGAATCCATAAATGTTACTTTTGAAAAAAAGTGGAATTTAATGAAAAACATCGCTAAAGGTGCTCTCTTAACGGCTGTTGTGTTTACCGCACCAATTAGGTCGCAACAGTAGACACAATAGTGTGATAATTTATCTAAATAAAATAGTATGAGAAAAGAAAATTTTACAAGTTGCATGAAGCAGTACTTGACAATGACATAAATATGGCGTTATCTTGTATTGATGAAGGATTACATCTAAACGAAAAAGATGAATTTTGAATAATTCATTGGAACTTCCGTGTTGACTTTTACGGCTTCTGTACCAGGCCACTTTCACTTACCCCCAAAAAGAGTTATTTATCCCACATTTCGGCCATAGTCCCCCAATCAAAACATTTGGGGCATAAGAAGCCTTCTCCGAAACGACAAATATAAAGATTTAGAGATATTCTAATGAGAAACTTGATCTATTTTATCATAAGTTTAATTTTCGTTGGTTGCAACACAATAGTAGGAGGATATGGAAAATTTTCATTTCCAGATGAGATGGCCGGATTAAATAGTTCCATATTATATCTGAAAAAAGGAAAAACATTCTTATTTGTCAATAGCACTGATAGTATTGCTTACTATACGCATGGATCCTATAAGAAGAAGAGAGATTCATTGTATTTTAAAAGTGATAGTTTAGATTATCCGTTCATACAATGCGGTTATAGAAAAGGGAACGATACAACTATCAAAATTCTATATTGTGGTCAAGTTCTACCATTATTCTCTTTGTATAAAGATGGTAAACCTCTAGACCAAATGGAGGATAATGGAGAAATTCATTTGAAAAATATAAATGGGGCAATGAACTACACCTACTGTTTGATGGGGGCTGAACATCATTATTCCTTAAACATTCCCAAACATAAAGAGAAATATAACTATTTTATAGTTAATCACGTGAGTGATTATTGCCATTATTATAATGGTGGGAGTTTTACATTCAAAATGATTAAAGACTCCATTTATTCCAACTATAACATCTTAGATATTAGATATAATATAAAATTAAAATTGGTAAAAGGATGCTATTTGTCACAGTGATTTACAACTTACATACTCAGAAAAAATGAACACGTTTGGTATAATGACGTTCATATTGCATATACAAATGATTTCCCACAAAAAGTAAAACAAGATCATAAGAATGAAAAAAGTCATAATAGTATTTATTTTATTTAATTGCTTGTTTCACCTGCTTAATACTCCATTTTACCTTTTTAATAAGTTTATATATATACCTTCCTTAGTCGAAAGAGGGTATCTTAATAATGGGCATATTGCATATTCCGATGATCTATCAGTTGTTTTATTTTTTCCTGCAGTTATTTCTTTTCTATTGACATTGGCATTAAATAAAAAATCAAAGAGTTTAATTCTTTATGTTTGTTTACATAACATATATGTTCTATACTCATGGTTTTCAGAAGATCCTTTCGATGGGGAATTTATTTATACATATGTAACTAGTGTAAGTAGACTGTGTCAAACCATCCATCTACTATGGTTTCCTAATGACTGTATAGTATGGTATTATATAAACAAACTAAACTGGACGTTCGTCTATACTGCATATGTTGTATTAGTATATAATATCTTTGTTTATTTGATAAAAAAAGTTCGTATAACGAAATCTGTTTAGACATTATGGATTATAACAACATGAAATATAGCTACTTCCCATACAATGAGGTGAAGACATAACAGAACACAAGGAAAAATATATGACATATAAAAAAGCCACCAGAAAAGTAAATCTGGTGGCTTTCTTTCTCTATAATAAATGATTTTACTTTGCAGTTACGGCACGCAAATTGATTGAATAATAGTGGCCTTCATTTTTGACAACACCATTACCATCAAATATATACCCAGCCTTATTCTCGAAAGAGAATGTAGATGTTGCATATTCAGTATTTAATACAAGAGTTAATGGACTAGGACCACAATCCATAATGTGCTCAATTCCACGTAAGAAAATTGTACGTCCTTCGAATCCTGGCACTTTGCTGGTAAATAGATATCCTGTCCTACCGACATATTCTCCATTTTCATCGAAGTATCCTCTAATTCTATCAATATAGCAATTGTCAATTAACTCCTGAAATTCTTCTTTTGTCGGCATACGCCACTCAGAGTCCCAAAGTTGGGTCGCAACATCACCTGTATTTATCAGTGTTTTAAGCGAGTCTGCGGAAATATGCATACTATACGTGTCTATATCTTCACTTGCCCAATTGATTGAGAGACCTAAGTCAACAAATTGGTGTTTTCCTTTCTGTTCGCTGAAATCTCTGTTCACCATACGTTCGAAGGTTATGTCAATGTCTGAATGTACATCGGTAAGTTTCAAACCATGTTTGATGTTATAACCATTCAAGAATATATTCTTGCTATATTCCAACCATGTAGAGTCAACATCCTCACCTTCTCGCACATAAATTGAGTCGTATGGATCGTTAGGTGCAAGAATCTCAATAGTTCCCTGTTCCTCAGAAAATGCACGAATCGTGTCAGGACATAAGATGCGCACCTTGTAATAGGTGTGGAGCGTATCTGTCACAAAAATCGGATACACGACAAGATCTTCGTCTACAGCAGTCAGGTCGGCCGACCACTGGCTGAAGACCATGTTTTCCTGAGGCTTCTGTAGTTTCTCCAGCAACTCGGCAGAGCCAACCGCTGCTTTACCTTCGGTCACACTTTCAACTTTCAGAATGCTGAAACGGTCGCTATTGAGGTAGACCACATTATAGGTTTCAGTACCATTCGCACTTGCCGATTTCAATCCGTATTTTTCGACCGAACGTTTACGGATAACCGGACGGATATGGCCAGCCAAAGACTTAGAGAACGAAGCCCACATCTTCAAAGGCTTTCCACCGTCTTTGCTGAAACCAGACTGAGCGTCGGGAGTCGGAAGACAAACGCCCCAAATATCGGCCGCATAGGGGTTAAAGTCAGTAGCAACAGCATCGGACTTCTTCGTACTAGTCCAATATACGCTTTGTTCGCAAGGTACAAACTCTCCTGAATTGTTTTTGAACATACCGATTTCCACAGGGAGGAAAATAGACTTGTCCTCATATCCTGGAACCGTGCTGGTAAGCAGGTAACCGCTCTGTCCGTGATAGTCTTCAAAGTACTTGAACGTACAGTTTTCAAGCAGTTCCTCCCACGCATCATCAGAAGGAGTCGACCACATAGGACCCCAATTCACATAGGCAGCATCGTCGACCGACAGCAACCTGGTCAAACCATCGGAACCGTATCTGGTGCTATAGTCCGAAAAGACGCAACCTAATGTTCTACTTGTATATTTATGCCTGTGTTTGATGAAAAATCCCTTTTTACTTGTTTCATCTAAGTTACTATCGTCATAAGACTCTTTCCAATGGTACTCATAATCGGTCGAAGGTTCGGTTTCCGCCCAAGCGAACTTTCCGCCAAGCGCATAATCGGTAGCACCGATATTATTGGCAGCCCAAAGGAAAGAAAGACCCAAGTCGACATACTCGTGTCCGTTGGCAGTCCGCATCTCACCATTCAAGAACACAACCGAGTCGGCAACGGCAGACAACGTATCGGTCTGACTACCATATTCCACAACAATCTTTCGGCTTGACGCATTCCCCTCATAAGAGACCTTGCTCACATCGTCGATGTTGAACTTCTGCGTTGTACCATCGGGATAATACATTTTCATAATCATAGCCGACGACAAAACAGTTGCAAAGGTACCGGCTGTTAGTAGTAATAGTTTCTTCATAAGCTCATTTCTTAACAAGTTTAACAATCTGTTTGTCTGCTTTCAAAAGGTACACGCCCGATGTTTGGGGCAACAAGAGTTCAACTTCACCGTCTGCTGATACTTTCTTTTGACTAACAACAGTGCCCGATGCCGAACAAAGCAATACGGTTGAACCCGCAGCCAATCCCTCAACCTTTACATGCTGGTTGTCGAGATAGACAACACGAAATTCATTTCCCTGCAACACAGGAACAGAAGTAAGATCAGACTCCGTAAAGTTGAAGAAATCCACGTCGTTTAAGTAGAACGATGCATAGGCATCGCCTTCAACAATCAGACTATCGGCAGAATGTGTGATTTTTGGAACAGATGACAACAGATAAGAATTCTTTGTTCCATCGTTCATTTGAATGGTGACATACGCATTATCCGCAATCACCGGAATAGCTCCCGACAAGGCAAAAGCTCCTCCCAAAATAATAGATTTTAATTCCATGGTAAAATAATTTTTTATTTTTCTTCATATAAACAATCTGCATAGATGAAACTATACAAATGTTTTCCCTATTACTACTGCAAATGTAAAATTAAATTTAATCAATACAAAGGCAAACAGTTAATTTTTTGTTTGATATATTTTTTCTAACTCCGCATTCATCTCAGGCATCTGATTATTCCCTGGCTCTGACTACAATGAAAAAATTGTTAGCTACATCTTAAATTCATTCCTTCCGTGTTAGTCATTGACAAACATCACGATTCTAAATGCTTTTTGAATATTTTGAAAGAAAATCTGTAATAATCTATGTTTTAGGACAGATTTTTCTCTAATTTTGCAACAGATTTGGTAACAAGAGTGCGTTGTGTAAATTCACGCCTTGTGCAAGGGAATCAGGTGCGAAACCTGAACTGTTCCTGCAGCTGTAATCCATTAACGACGAACCAACAAGCACGTCACTGCGAAAGCGGGAAGACTTTGGTTCTGAGGAGAGTCAGAATACCTGCCACTTCTAACTAAGTGATTAATTTGTCTCCCAGGATTTGGAGAAGTCAACTTATGAAATTAAAATTTAAATTGGCAACACTCGCCTATATGGCGGGCGGATTTCTATGTGCTACATTCGCTCAAGAAAAAGTCGAGACGCTTGAAGAAATTGTAGTAACTGGTACGGGTACCGAGCATTTGCTAAAAAATGCGCCCGTACAAACTGAAATCATCTCACGTAAAACGCTCGACAGCTACGGAGGTAAATCCATCGAGGAAATTCTTGGTGGACTGACTGCTTCTTTTTCTTTTGAAGAAGGCGATATGGGTAGCCAAGCACAGCTTAACGGATTGGGCAACAGCTATATATTGATTCTTGTTGACGGGAAAAGACTGCATGGCGACGTAGGTGGCGAGAACGACCTTAGCCAAATTGATCCCTTGAACATCGACCATATAGAAATCGTAAAAGGGGCACAATCGGCACTATATGGTAGCGATGCCATGGCTGGTGTCATCAACATTATTACAAAAAAACACCACGACGAAGGTATCTATCTTGAAAATACAACTCGTTACGGATGTTATAACGACATACGGCAACATAATGGTGTTGGACTGACCTACGGGAAACTCAACAGTTTCACAAACTTCCAGCTACAACATAACGACGGTTGGAGAAATACGACTCAAGAATACACCGAAGGGAAAGTGGTTAACGACTCCCGAAAAAAGACTTCGAACGAACGGACGAACTGGCAACTCGCTGAAAGACTCACCTACTCTTTTAATAAGAATTTTGAAGTCTATGCCGATGGTTCGTACCACAAAAAGAACATCTACCGACCCCAAGATGGTCATTACGCCAGCTGCGACGTATATACCTACGACCTGATGTATAAAAACATGTCGGCATCGGTCGGTTCGAAATGGAAACTGAACAAAAACGACCTGCTTTCCGCTGATGTCGACTGGAACAAACACGCCTATTTCTACAACTACACAGCCACTACGCTTACAGACGGTTACGACCCCTTGGGCCGTTTTACCAACTACTTCCCTTACTTCAGAGGGCAGAAAAGCCTGCAAAGCGACCAACAGCGCATTATTGCCAACGTGAAGGGCGTATTCAACCTGTCTAAAGAGAATAAGCTCTCGACGGGGATAGAATACCGTTACGACTATCTTAAAGCGCCTATGAGGACCGAGGGGGGGACAGCCGGAGACTGGACTGGCTCCTTCTACCTTCAAGACGAGTTCAACCCGTTTGCATGGCTGAATCTGACAGGGGGCTTACGGTTGAACGAAAATGGCAACTTCGGTTTTAGAGCGACGCCAAAAATAAATGCCATGTTTTCCGTTAAAGACTTCAGGTTCCGCATGGGATGGAGTCAGGGATTCAAAACACCTACCACTAAAGAACTTTATTACAGGTACCTGCACGTTATGGGTTCAAGCACCTATTTCAATATGGGTAATACTGACTTGAAGCCACAAACAAGCAATTACTACAGCGTTGGTGCAGAATACAGAGGTGACAAGTTTACAGTGTCAACCACTGTGTACCTGAACAAACTCGACAATATGATTACGCTGGTAAACGTACCTGTCGACGAGATTCCGGTTGATGCTACTTCGGCCTATATTGGCGATGGAAGTGGTGAGGTTATAGCCCGTAAATATAAAAATATGGAAGATGCGCAAACCCAGGGGGCAGACCTGAACATCACCTATAAAATCTGTAAAAATTTAAGTGTGGGGGGCAACTACAGTTACCTCGACACCAAGGCGCACGAATACAATGCAAGCAAGAAGAAACTGATAGAGGTCACCATCGACGGTATGGCACACCACAAGTGGAACGGATATGTGAACTGGAACCAAGCCCTAACCTCTGTCTACAAACTTGGCGTAAACCTCAGCACAAGGGGCAGCAGCAAACGCTACTACCAGAACAACGGCGACGGGGCACCTTTCCAGTTGTGGAGGTTAAATACCACACACGATTTTTCGAAAAAGGGGAAGCTGATGTCGTACCGCGCAGAGGCCGGTGTCGACAACCTATTCAACTACATCGACAAAACGATGCACCCTTACCACTTGGGCACCAACAATCCGGGCAGGACCTTTTACATAGGCTTCAGCATAAAGTTCAATCAAGGAAAAAATATAAAACCAACAAAAATATCTAACTCAAAAACATTTAGTGATGAAGATTAAATCATTAACAGCCGCTGTGCTAGCCTCGTTAGCACTGGCTATGGGTTTCAGTAGTTGCTCTGACGACGAAGAAGAGGCGAGCGTTACAAACAACTACTCTATTTACCAGAAAGCGGTCGACAACCAGGTTATTCTTGGTAAGAAAAACAACAAGGCTATTTTGCTAGTTGCCTTCGGCAGTACTTGGCAGAACGCATTCAAGGCCTTCGACAACACAGTTGAAGCCTACAAAAAGCAGTTCCCCGACTGCGACGTCTATATGTCGTTCAGCAGCGCAATCTGCATCAACCGTGCAGCCGCTGGCGAACACGCCAACGACAGTGGAGACGACAAGGCTGAACGTCGTAACTACTATGCGCCAAACTTCTGGTTGCACGCTTTCGGCTCGGCTAAGTATGAAGAAATCACTGTTCAGTCGTTGCAGGTTATTCCAGGTGAGGAATACAGCCGTGTCATCAACTATATTAAGGACTTTGCCAACAACAGTCTGGGCGATCTAGACGACAAATACTTGTCAAAAGTATCACTCAAATTGGGTACTCCGCTGTTGAACAATACCGACGACGTAGACAATGTGGCAAAAATCATCAACAAACTCTACTCGTCTGAGGCAAAGAAGGCTGCAGTTGCCTTTATGGGTCACGGCAACCCCGACAGTTACGACACCTACAAGGCCAACATCCGTTATACACAGTTGGAAGAGGCTTTGCAGAAATACAGCAAAAACTACTTTGTAGGTACAGTTGACATGCCAGACAACTACAAGCAGGATGTGTATGCCCGTATGAAGAGCGCAGGCCTCGAGAGCGGCAAGGTTATTCTTTATCCGCTTATGTCTATTGCTGGTGACCACGCTCACAACGACATGGCCGGTGAGGGTGACGAATACTGGGATGAGAGTGATGAAGAGTCGGAAGACAACAGCTGGAACGAGTACTTCTCTCACAAGGGTTACACTACAAAATGCAATATTAAGGGTCTGCTCGAAATTGAAGACATCCGCAAGGTGTGGATCGAGCACACCAAGAATCCTGTTGAGTTGGAAGACTACTACCACTCAATGTATCCTGAGGATTAAAGAATTAATTTTTGTTTAGTTATTTCCTAATAAAAAAGAATGGGGCCAGTGCTAAATGCTTCTGGTCCTATTCTTGGTTTTTTAATATGAAGCATTTTTTTCTTTCTGTCTCACTACCCCTTATCTTTTCATCGTGTGCCTCTATGATGGCCGATGGTGGAGAGACGGCTTCCGACCTTTTATACCAATATCAGGATTCTATCCTTTGTCATACCGATGAATATGGAGACTCTATTTCCATTAAATATGCCAAAGGACTGAAAGTTGATTATAAGGGCGATGGCATACATGTTGCCATCAGCAATCCGGACCCGTCGGCAAAAAGTTCGAAAACCGAAACATTTGTCATCACAAAACCGTCGAGGCGTTTTGTCTGTACCACTGCGCTGCAACTTGGCAATTTTGAGGTTCTGGGCCTGGAAGACCTGATTGTCGGCACGAACTCGTTGAAAAACCTGTTTTCCGACCGTATTAAAGAACAAATTAAAGAGGGGAAAACCGTCAGAATCGGGAAAGAAGGAAACTTCGATATGGAAACAGTAATTGCGGCAAAACCCGATTTTATCTTTGTTTCCGCGTCGAAACATGGCGGGTTCGAATCGCTTAAAGACTGTGGCATACCTTTAATCCATCATCATGGCTATAAGGAAACCAATCCACTTGGACAAGCAGAATGGATAAAGCTGGTTGGATTACTAACAGGCGAGACAAAAAGGGCAAACGCCGTTTTCGCCGACATAGAGAAAAAATACAATACGCTGAAAAAGGAAATTGCGAAGAAGAAAGGCGGCAAAAAACTGCCTACCATTGTTAGCGGACGACAAATTAGAGACGGCTGGTACTTTGTGGGCGGCAAAAGCTATATGGCGCAACTCTTTAAAGACGCTGGTGCCAACTACGTCATGGGCGACAATCAAGAGTCGGGCGGTGTTACCCACGATTTCGAAAGCGTATACGCTAAAGGCATCCATGCCGACTTCTGGCAGACCGACGGTTCATTTGACGGCGAATACACATTAAAAACGCTCGCGGCTGAAGATGAGCGCTACACAACTATGGATGCCTACAAGAATGGTAAAGTGCTGTTCTGCAACTTGGCAAAAACGCCTTACCGTGAGCTAGCCGGTGTGCAACCCCACTTCCTGCTGGCCGACTTTGTGAAAGCATTTCACCCCGACATGCTTCCACACTATACTCCACACTATTATAAACTGATAAAATAAGCATTGGCCAGACAAATGAAGAGGAATATTCACCACATACTTTCAGGCTGTCTTCTCTGCACTCTGAACACGTATGCGCAACCAACTACTGTAGGAGAAGCCCAACTACTGAACCAAGTTGTTGTTACTGGTACAGGTACGAGCCATTACGCCGAAAACTCACCTGTCGCCGTCAGCGTGCTTGATGCCGACGAACTGAAGAGTATTGGTGCCACCAGTTTGCAAGACGCTTTGGCTCAACTTACAACCAGCATCACCACCCAAACCAACGGAATGGGAACTTTTATCAATTTCAACGGTATCAGCGACAGCTACATCCTTATTCTTGAGAACGGACAGCGCGTCAGTGGCGACGACCGTTGGAATAGAATCAGCATCGACAACATAAAACGCATCGAGGTGTTCAGCGGTGCCGCCAGCGCGCTTTATGGCAGCGATGCTATTGCCGGTGTCATCAACATCATCACCAACGATAAAAGTAGCAAGGTAGAAGCTACTTCCTTCACCAAAATGCTCAACAACGGCCGTTTGAACCAAGATGTGAATGTCGACTATAATGTTGGAAAATTTTCTGGAAACACTTCGTTCAACCACCGACAGGCCAACAACTGGCAGAACAACCACTACCAAGAGTTCGACGAGGGGGATAGGAAGACTATTAAACTGACCGGACGCCCCATGTCGGTCGGCTATAAAAGCGAGAACATCAGCCAAAAACTCAAATGGAAGTTCAACGACAAGTGGAATATACATGTGCGGGGCAACTATTACGACTATGTGACCAACCGGCCACAAGATGCTACCTATTTTACCCAAAAGTCGTCAAAAGACTCTACGGGGAAGAAAGTGTACAGTTATACGTCGAAAAAAGCCTATACCTACGACCTTCACCACAAATCGTATGACTATGGAGGCGGATTGGAGTGGAAACCGACCAACAAAATGCAATGGTTTTTCGATGCGCACTGCGACAATTTCACGTCTCTATACGACTATTGGCAAACCGATAAAGAAGAAGCTAAAAACGAAATAAGGAAACGTACGCGCTACGTGAACGAAAATTTGAAAGGTATCTTCCAACTTACCAAACGCAACCAATTGTCGGCTGGTTTAGACTTTGTTCAGGAACACCTGGAGAGCGAGACCGACAATATAACTTCTGAAAACTCCTACTCCGAAAATATCTACCTCCAAGACGAGGTACAGGTCACAAAATGGTTGGGGGCGCTTGCCGGCATCAGATACACCTACAACAACAGTTTTGGCAGCCATTTCACACCCAATATTGGCTGTTTTCTCCACCACAAAGGACTTCAGTTCAGGGCCAGCTATGCCGGTGGATACAAAACACCAACCCTGTCACAGCTATACGCTACCGACCAGGCGAAAACATCTTCGAGGTACACCATCAGCAACCGCGACTTGAAGCCAGAAAAAAACACCTTCTGGAATCTTAACCTCGCCTACGGTAACAAGTGGATAAAGTCGGGGGTCAGTGCTTTTATCAACCAGATTGAAGATATGATTAACTACCGTACACTGACACAGTATGAGATCGATTCAAACGCAGAGCTTACCAGCCTCTATAACGAGGGGTGGACTACCATCAGGCAACGCAGCAATATCGATAAAGCAGAAATCAGAGGCATTAATTTCAGTCTGAAACTCTATCTGCCTGCCGGTTTCTCTTTGGGTGGCAGCTATACGTTTA
>ODAI013803883.1_pt1 | contig 20293 bp, 18 predicted proteins | sample 1539321 | NCBI WGS metagenome assembly ODAI01 (sample SAMN02144231, study PRJEB22623) | gut metagenome | biome: sheep rumen | host: Ovis aries | place: New Zealand
GCCTTTTGAGCCTTGTGCCTTCGTTCACTGCACTCCGTTGCGTTCACTCTCGGCACAAGGGCGCAAATTTCCTTTTGAAATCGTCAATTTGCGCCTTTTGAGCCTTGTGCCTTCGTTCACTCCACTTTGTTGCGTTCACTTTCAGCACAAGGGCGCAAATTTCCTTTTAATTTTTTTTGCTGTATATACAGCCGCAGTAATTTTGTCTGTAAAGGTTATATTTTTTTGAAAGTTCGATAGAATGTTTATATCCGTTATGTTTTTTGAAATCGGAATAGAGATATTCAATGCCGTATATTTCCGATATATTTTTTCCACACTGATTTATGAACTGACAGTCCTTGTGAGGGCTTATGGTTAGGGTAGTTGTGAACATATCAGCACCTATACTTTTAGCTTTTCCGGCAGTTTTTCTCAGTCGGTAGGATATACATTTCCTGCATCTTTCGCTTCTTTCGGGGAGGTCCTCAAGACCTTTTGCGAGTTCATAGAATGGTTTCGGGTCATAGTCCTCCTCAATTACATTTACATTCATATTCATTTCCGAGACAAGTCTTTTCAGTTCGTTACAGCGGAAAATATATTCTTCTTCGGGTGATATATTCGGATTGAAGAAATACAATATTACATCGAAATACTCATACAATACTGTAAGGGTATGACTGCTGCACGGGGCGCAGCAGGCATGGAGAAGCAACACAGGTTTTTCGCCGGATTTTTTAAGTTCCTCGATTTTATCATCAAGAATCTTTGCATAATTGATTTTCTGCATTACTTATCCTCAAGCTTTCTGAGGGCTTTTAATTCCTCTTTGTTTACTTTTATTTCGGCATCTTTAAGGAGTTTCACTTCGCTTCTGTCGAGAGTAACGGGTACTTCGGATTTTTCTGTTTTTACACGGAGTTTACCTGTTATGATATTTGCGTCCTCAACTTTACCCTTAACACCGTCGGGAGTCACGACAATTGCGCCTACTTTCGGTGTAATTTTCAGGAGAGCCTCATAAGCGTTTTGTTCATTTTTCAGACAGCACATAAGTCTGCCGCAAGTACCTGAAATTTTAGTGGGATTAAGTGACAAGCCCTGTTCCTTAGCCATTTTTATTGATACGGGCTGGAAATCGCCCATATAGCTTTTACAGCAGAATTCTCTTCCGCAGATACCCAGACCGCCGAGGACTTTTGCCTCATCTCTTACACCAATCTGGCGCAGTTCGATTCTTGTCCTGAAAACAGATGCGAGGTCCTTGACGAGTTCACGGAAATCGACACGGCTTTCCGCAGTAAAGTAAAACAGAAGCTTGTTATTGTCGAAAGTACATTCAACTTCCACGAGGTTCATTTTAAGTTTGCGTGAGCGGATTTTTTCCTCACATATTCTGAAAGCTTCTTTTTCACGCTGTTTATTTTTTGCGACATTTTCGAGGTCTTTTTCGTCAGCGAGTCTTATGATAGGTTTGAGGGGGGAATTGAACTGGCTGTCGTCAATATTTCTGTTGGCGATGACGACTTCACCGCATTCAATACCTCTTACAGTTTCGACGATAGCCATATCGCCGACATTTGCCTGAATATTTTCGGGGGAAAAATAATATATTTTTCCGCCTTTTTTAAAGCGGATACCAACTATTTCTTTCATTTTCAGCTCCTTATAACATCAATAATTTCCGCACACAATGCAGACATTGTGACAGATGAATTTACATTGAAACTTATGGCATTTCGGGCATTTTCGATACATCTGTGAATTTTTTCCGCCTGATTTGCGGTAAGCATAAGCGATAATTTCTCGGCACTTTCACGGCAGCAGCCTATATACCGTGCTGATTTATCCTTATTGAAAACAGCGCAGTCTCTCATCAGTTTATCGAGCATAGACAGGACAGCGAGGATATTTTTTCTGTCGTTTCCTATGGAACACAATGCCGAATTGAGATTATATTCGTCCTTTCTTATTATACTATCAGATATTCGTTTTGTCAAATCGACTTGTTTACGCAGGTTACCGTCATTGATGTAATCGAGGCACATACCGATATTTCCGTGGAAACAGCTTACAGCGGAATTTATTTCATTTTCCGAAATTCCCTTTTCGCTCAGGGCTGAAAAGACTTCGTCTTCCGTACATGGTGATGTATTGAAGCATAAACATCTTGAAATAATAGTGGGGAGGAACTCATATTTTGATTCGGCAGTGAATATAAAAAATGCATATTCGGGCGGTTCTTCAATTAATTTCAGGAGCATATTCTGAGAGCGTGAGTCCATATTGCGGCAGTCACGGAAGATATAAATTTTTCTGCCTGTATTGTTATTTGGTTTTATGAAAGCATCTTTTATGATATCTCTTATTGTATCGACAGAATATCCTTCGAGTTTTCCGCTTGTTTCGGGGTATATGACATCGGGGTGATTTCCTGAAAGGAAATTTCTGCATGAACTGCACATACCGCAGGGATATCCGTCATACGGATTTTCACACAGAAGCATATTTGCGTAGTAATTGGCTGTAAGTTTTTTTCCGCTGCCTTTTTCACCGAAAATTATGACAGAATTTGCGGTATGATTATTTTTAATCATATTTCGGACAGTAGACAGGAGCAGGCGGTTTCCGTAGATTTTATTCATATTATTCACCTTTAAAATTGTGGTTTTATGTTTTGGATTATATTTTTAATGATAAACGATAAATATTTATCGTGTAAACTGCACAAGCAGAGATTTAAAACGATAATTATTTATGTGAAAACATATAAAATTTAATGTTATTCGATAAAAAACTATTGACAAACGTAAAATTGTGTGTTATCATATAATCACCGCAAGGGAAAAATATTCAGGGGGAATTAATTATGGAGAACAAAAATATTAAAACAATCAATGGTATGGGCAAGGCTTGCAGGATAATAAGCCGAATTGCAATGATATTCTGTATCATAGGAGCAGTTGCCATGATTGCAGGGGCTGTTTTCGTAAAAATGATACCTGCTGACAGAATCAACATCACGGGAAATGCAGACGCAAAAATTGAGATTGATTTCAGCGGTCTGCCTGTAAGCGAGGACAATGCAGAAGATATCATGAATGCTCAGGGCGTTATCGAAAAGGATAAAATCAAAGTCAATGAATTTATCGCCCTCGATTACGAGATATCTGAAATTGATGAAAACAAGGCTGAAATAGGTATCAAGGGTGATTTTTCACAACTCAGCAAGGAAGAAATAATAAAAGAAACTTTAATTGATATAATATCAGGATTTATTGAACTGGTATGTATGGCAGTAGTTTTCGGATTTGCGGCATCACTTGCAAAAGCTGTTGAAAAATGCGACACACCTTTTACTGATGAAATAATATCCAAAATGAAGAAATTCGGTTATTCGCTCATACCGCTCGCAGTATTCGGCGGAATCGCAAACGGTTCACTTCTCACAATGGCACTTCTTGTTCTTGTAATCATCATGGTAATAAACATCTTTGCATATGGCGCACAGCTTCAGAAACAGTCTGACGAAACCATATAAGAGGTGATAGTATGTCAATAATTTTAAGGCTTGACCGTGTAATGGCAGACAGGAAAATCAGTCTGAATGAACTCAGTGAACGTGTGGGGATAAGCAACGTAAATCTTTCAAAGCTGAAAACAGGCAAGGCAAGTGCCATAAGGTTTTCAACACTGAACTCGATATGCAAGGCACTGAACTGCCAGCCGGGGGATATACTTGAATTTGTCGATGATGAAAAATAATATGCAGAGCCGCTGAAAAATGCGGCTCTTTTATTTTACCACAATCACGGACGAAATACCATACCTTTTGAAAATATTTATGCAGGTTTCGTCAATAATTTCACCGCTTGCGGCAATTGGCACGGCAGGCGGACAGGGGACTTTTACAGAAGCGCAGATTCTTCCGAGGGAGTTTTCAACAGGTATCTCCTCAGATTCGGAAAATACCGCCTGACGCACAGACATAGCCTTTTTCGGGAGGTGTGCGGAAAATTCGGGAGATATTATTTCATGTTTTTCAACAAATGTCAAAACTTTCCTCAGAGAATCCGAAAGTTTTCCATAGTCCTCACGGCAGTTGACGGGCGACATGAGAAATATTATAATATCATCGTCTGAATATTCACATTCAACACCGTTAATCCGCATAAGTTCGGCAATTTTGTTTCCGTTATAACCTGATTCGGAGGCTTTTAGAGTTATATGAAAAGGTTCACCGTCTGCAAATTTCATATCAGGGAAATTATTTCTGAAATCCTTTATAAACCTGAGATTATTTTTAATATCATTTCTTATATTTTCCGAGATATATTTATTGCACAGGTCAAGAGAAGCCATTATCAGGTATGAAGGGCTTGTAGATGCAAAGATACTCATGCACTGTCTTAATATTTTCGCATATTTTTCAGATGAAGTATGCAGGACGGCTGCGCCTGTAAGTGCGGGGAGCATTTTATGTGCTGAATCGCAGCAGATGTCCGCACCGAGATATATCGGGTGCATACTTTCTTCAAAAAAATGCAGATGCGCTCCGTGGGCATTGTCAACAAGGAGTACGCTGTTATATTTATGGCAGATTTCGGATAATTTTTTAATATCAGCAGTTTTCCCTGTATAGTCGGGAGAGGTGACATAAAGACATGACGAGGGATATTTTTTTAATAAATTTTCTGCATCATCAATATTAATTTCTCCCGACAGAATACCGCCGTCATATTTCGGCATAAGCCATATTACATCAATGTCAAGCAGGGCAGCGGCATTCAGAAAGGCACGGTGAACATTACGGACAGCTATAATTTTTCTGTTTTCAAATTTCATGGCGGCAAGCATAGCCTGAATACAGAGGGTTGAACCGCCTGCGGAATAGAAGCTTGCGGCAGTACCGTAGAGGTCTGACATATTTTTTTCGCTCTGCAAAATTATCCCGTCCGCTTCAAAAAGACTGTCTGCGCCTTTTATCTCGGTAATGTCAATATTGCATATATTTTCAAGATACCTGAATTTTCCCTTATGCCCCGGCATATGACATCGGAGAATTTCAGATGATGAATATTTTAAAAGAAAATCATATAAGGGGGTATTCATATCATTAACTCCTGTTCAGAACGTTATAATAAAATTATAGATATAATTTGTCTTTTTGTCAATAGAATAATATTATAAAAATACAGATACTTGACAGAAATGCCAAATATATTTATAATAATAATATACTTTGAGAAAGAGGTAGAACAATGGCAGCTAATTTATTCAGCGAAATAGAATACCTTAAAGGCGTTGGAAAAACAAGAGGAGAAAAATACCGAAAACTTGACATAAAATCTCCCTATGAACTTATATATCATATCCCACGCACATATATAGATTTCAGGGCGTATATTCCCATAGCACAGGCACAGCCTGATGAATATTGTTTCCTTAAACTGACCATAACAAAAAAACTCCAGCCGCAGGCAATAAGAAAAGGTCTTGTCATCTGCAAAGCTGTCGCCACTGACGGTACAGATAATATAATAATAAATATTTTCAATAATGTATATGCATTTCACGCTCTCAGCGAGGGAGCAGGATATTATATGTACGGAAAAGTTACAGGCGGTTTCACACGCAAAGAGATAAATTCTCCCGTATACATAAAAGATGATGAAAAAGTCCTGATACAGCCCGTATACAGACTTACTCAGGGACTTACAGCCGTTATGGTCAGGACGAATATGCAGCAGGCTTTAAATCTTATGAAGTCCCAGCCATTTGAAACGCTCTCGGAAGATATAATGGAAAAATATGAACTGATGCCCCTTATGTGGTCGCTTGAAAATATTCATTTTCCCGAAAGTGATGAGGCTGCACAGCTTGCAAGGGAAAGACTTGCCTTTGATGAACTCCTGAAATTACAGCTCGGAATGTCCCTTATGAAAACCCGTACACGCAACAGCACAGCCTATCAGATGGACGGAAAAATAAGTATCTCGGAATTTCTTGACGGTCTGCCTTTTAAAATGACTGACGGACAGATGAAAGCCCTTGTCGAAATTATTTCTGACCTTTGCAGAAATGTTCCCATGAACAGACTTTTGCAGGGAGATGTCGGAAGCGGAAAAACTGCCGTTGCCGCAGCAGCCTGTTATTTTGCATATAAAAACGGCTTGCAGTCTGCACTTATGGCACCTACGGAAATACTTGCGGTGCAGCATTATAAAACACTGTCGGATTTCCTTGAACCTTTCGGACTTAAAATCTGTCTGCTGACGGGTTCTGCAACTGCGAAAAATAAAAAAATTATCCGTGAAAAAATTTTATCGGGCGAGGCAGATGTTATTGTCGGAACTCATGCAATTATTCAGAAAGATGTTGAATATAAAAATCTTGCCCTTGTAATAACTGATGAACAGCACCGTTTCGGAGTAAATCAGAGGGCGGCACTTGCCGAAAAGGGAGACTCTCCGCATAAGCTTGTAATGTCCGCAACGCCCATTCCGAGAACTCTTGCGCTGATTATTTACGGAGATTTGGACATATCCGCAATAACTCAGCTCCCGAAAGGAAGAAAACCTATAAAAACATATGCCGTCACAGGAAAAATGCGTCACCGTGCATTTAATTTTGTGCGTGACCGCCTTGACGAAGGTCGGCAGGCTTATGTTGTATGCCCCATGATTGAGGACAGCGAAAGCGATTTGTTTGCCGTGAAATCATATGCGGAAAATGCTCAGAAACAGGATTTGAAAGGCTATTCCACAGCCCTCCTCCACGGAAAAATGAAGGCAAACGAAAAAGAAAAGGTAATGAAGAAATTCCGTGATGGTGAAATACAGGTTCTTATCTGTACAACTGTCGTTGAAGTCGGGGTAGATGTCCCAAATGCCGCCGTTATGGTTATCGAAAATGCCGAGAGATTCGGACTTTCACAGCTTCACCAGCTAAGAGGACGCATAGGACGTGGAGAATTTGAAAGCACCTGTATCCTGATAACAGACAATACAACGGACGAATGTATAAAACGTATGAAAATAATGTCCTCAACTGCGGACGGCTTCAAAATATCCGAGGAAGATTTGAAACTCAGAGGTCCGGGAGACTTTTTCGGCAGCGCACAGCACGGACTCCCTCCACTGAAAATAGCTGATATCGCCTGCAATACACAGCTTATGAAAAAAGCCCGGATGTGTGCATCTGAAATCCTCCGTGATGACCCCGAACTAAAAAAGCCGGAAAATCATGCCCTTCATATGGATACCATACGGCTTTTCAACAAGGAAATAACAGGCTGACAGCACAATTTTACAGCATACAGTTAAAAAAATTGTTTATATTAATTTTTATTGATAATTTATTGATTTTTAATTGACAATTTAAGCAATATGAGTTATAATAAAATTAATAGTATGCATAATGTGCAGAGAAAGAAGGTAATAAAATGGCAAATGAAAAAAGTTTGAAAGTCCTTATAGTAGACGACGATAAAAATATATGCGACCTGCTCAGGCTTTACCTCGAAAAAGACGGGTACAGCGTCATTCTTTCCCATGACGGTGAAGAAGCCGTTGTAAAATTCAACGCTCTCAATCCCGATATGGTTCTGCTTGACATAATGCTCCCCGGTATCGACGGCTGGGAAGTGTGCAGAAGAATAAGAAAAAAATCAAATGCCCCCATAATTATGATTACCGCCAAAGGCGAAACTATCGACAAGGTTATCGGTCTTGAACTCGGTGCAGATGACTATATCGTAAAGCCTTTCGATGCAAAGGAAGTCATAGCCCGTATAAATGCCGTTACAAGACGTGTGGGAAATATAAACGTAGAACCCGAAGTGCAGGAAGTGCGCTATGACAAGCTTTCCGTAAATATGACAAGATATGAACTCAAAGTCAACGGAAAAGTAATTGATACACCTCCGAAAGAACTCGAACTTCTGTTCTATCTTGCCTCAAACCCCAACAGAGTCTATACCCGTGACCAGCTTCTCGATGAAGTATGGGGATTTGAATACTACGGCGATTCAAGAACAATAGACGTACACATTAAAAGACTGCGTGAAAAGCTCGAAGGTGTCTCCGACAAATGGGCTTTGAAAACAGTATGGGGCGTGGGTTATAAATTTGAAGCCGAAGAGGACGAATAATATTTCAGGGCGGATATATTTCCGCCTTGAATTATATAGACCTGTTTTTTTTCAGAAAATAATCCGCAGTCGGAAAGAGATGATATATTGGATAATAAAAAAAGTACATATTACAGACTTTCAAGGTATACACTGTTCATTATTATCTGCGTTTTAATAATAACAGGCATACTTACAGTGAGTTTTGCCTCTTATGATTTCAGAAAGGAAAAACTTAAAGAACTGAAATCATCAGGAGATATATTCATAAGCTGTATTAAAGAAGAATATAAAAAGGAAAATAATTTAATTACAGATAATTCTGTCTCACTCCAGCAGAATATTTGCACTTCAAACGGATTTATGATAAATGTCTATGACAGTTACGGAAAATGCATATTATCAGGCAATAACAGCAGTTCAGACCTCGACACGAATTTTATGTCCGTAATCAGCGATGATGAATACCTTCATCTTAATACGGCAGTCATATCATCAAATGAACCGTATCTCCTTTACGGAACAAAAATATACCTGAAAAACGGTGTTTCAAATCCCTCCGAGGCATATGTCCTTGTTTATGGAGATATTGATGAGATAGACATATTCAGCCTTAAAATCGCCCTTGTCTATGTTATCATATCATCAGCAGGAGTGCTTACTGCATATTTCATACTTAAAAACAGAATCAATAAATATTCGGAATACGAAAACGAATTTTATGAAATAAGCGAAAAATATGCAAAGGGCGACTTTACTCAGAAAATTGATACCGATAAGCCCGATATGCTCAAAGATATTGCCGAACATATAAATTCCCTTGCCTCCGATGTCGAGACAAGCGAGGAAACAAGCAAGACATTCATAGCAAATGTTTCACATGAACTGCGAACTCCCATGACTACAATAGGCGGTTTTGTTGACGGAATACTTGACGGCACTATCAAAAAATCAAAACAGACTGAATACCTCGTTCTCGTTTCAAAGGAAATTCAGAGACTGCGTATGCTCATAAGTTCAATGCTGAATATGACAAAATTTGAATCAGGAACACTTACTCCCAATTTCAAAGAAACAAACCTCACAGACCTCGTTATACAGATAGTCCTCATGTTTGAGAAAAAAATAGAGGACAAAAATTTGCAGATAGAAGAACTCGACAGCAGCAGACTTATGGCAGTAGTAGATGCCGACCTTATGCAGCAGGTAATATATAACCTTGTCGAAAATGCCGTCAAATTTGTAAACAACGGCGGTACACTTTCCTTTACCTTTGAGAAAAAAGACGGAATATGCATAGTAGGTATAAGAAATACGGGCGAAGGTCTGCAAAATTCCGAAATGCAGCAGGTTTTTGACAGATTTTATAAAACAGATTCTTCCAGAGGAAAAGATACCACGGGACTTGGACTTGGACTTTCTATTTCAAGAAAAATAGTCCACCTCCATAACGGTCATATTGTTGTCAAGAGCGTCTACGGTGAATATACCGAATTTCAGATTCAGATTCCCGAAGACCCCCGCCAGAGTACAGATAACAATAAAAAATAAAAAGGAGAGCTTTTATGGACGAAGAGAAAAATTTCAGTGCAGAAAATAATAATCCGCCTTATAATTCCGAAACTCCTCCCCAGCCCGTTCAGACACCTGTCTATAATCCGTTCATGTATGAACCGATAGGCATAAGCGATTTTGACAAAGCCGCCGTTGAAGCTATGAAAGCCGCCGAGGAACGCAAAGAAAAAATAAAAAGAATGAGGCGTGAACGGGGTATATTTTTCCTTGTGATATTTATATTTGTAATAGCCGCCTTACTTGCAGTATACGGCATAGTTTCAGATATAAGAAAGGGAAATATCGAAAATATAATTCCGAATGAACATATAGTTCTTTATCAGAATTCAAAGCCCGAAGGCGCAAATGACCTTTCAAATTTCATTGACGAAAACGGCAAATATACCACCGAAGGCGCAGCCGCAGCCGTAAAGCCCTCAATAGTGGAAATATATACATATGGCGACTCGGTAAAAAATGAACTCCACGGCACAGGTTCAGGCGTAGTCCTCTCAAAAGACGGATATATCGTTACAAATGCACACGTTTTGCAGGCTGACGGCTACCATACTGTTCATACCGTTGACGGAAAAGTCCTCAATGCAAGTATAGTCGGCAGAGATTCAAAAACAGATATTGCCGTAATAAAAGTAAATTCTTCCGAACTCACCCCTGCAGTCCTCGGAGATTCAGATGAAGTAATAGTCGGTGAACAGGTAATCGCAATAGGCAACCCCGCAGGACTTTCAAGTTCGGTTACAGACGGAATTGTTTCAGCCGTAAGCCGTAAGATACGAAGCGATTCAACAGGTTTTGAAATGGAATGTATCCAGACCAATGCCGCCATAAGCCCCGGAAATTCAGGCGGTGCACTCGTCAATATGTACGGTCAGGTAATAGGCATAACTTCTTCAAAATATGTAAGCAGCAGCTATGAAGGTCTTGGATTTGCAATAACCATAAACGCAGTAAAGCCGATAATAGAGGAACTTATCGACAAAGGCTATATGTCGGGACGTTTCAGAATAGGAATAACCCTCACAGGCATGGACAGCGAGGAACAGATTTCTGCAATAGAATCAGCACTTGGATTTGAACTTCCCAAAGATTTCAGCGGAGTTTATATTGTCGATATAAGCGATGACTGCGATATTGCAAAAACAGAACTCAAAAAAGGCGATTTCATAACCAAAATAGACGGAAAACCCATTAAAAACTATAATGAACTCTATGATGCCATAAGCGGAAAATATAAGGCAGGCGACACAGTACCTGCAACCTGCGCCCATGTCACAAAGGATAAACAGGTTAAATATTATGATATAGAGTTTAAGCTTATGGAAGATACATCAGGAAATTTCTAATCCCTGAGACATGACGGACGTTTTGAATTAACGCCTGCAATTCCTCCTGCCGCACTGAAAAAGGTGAGCAGGAGGAGTTTTTTTATATCGGGGATATTTCCGAGGAAAATCAGATTTGCCGCAGATATCAGGGAATATATTATTATTCCGTTGATGATTCCGTATACAAGACCCATACGGCGGCGGTATTTTCCGCATATATAGCTGCCTGCATAAGAGCCTGCCGTTATTGAAGCCGCAGAAAAAAATACAGAAAATTTCATATTTCCTATAAAATTAAATGTTATGAACGAAAATAGCAGACAGCACAGAATTATTACCGAAACTGAAATTACAGCGGATATAATTATATTGAAGAATTTATCCGAATAAATATTTTTATATTTACGGCGCATAAAAAACCTCCGAACAGAACTTTTTAAAATTCTATTCGGAGGCTTGTATTATTATTCCTTAGAGTCATCTTTTTTCTTTTTTGATTTTTTGGAATCTGCTTCATTTGAAAGACCTGCGGCAGCGAGTGGGTTATCTTTTTTGGGAGCATTAGCGGCAGCTCTTTCCTTAGCGGTAACATTTTCAGCGACAGCCCATGTTTTAAGGCGGATTTTATTTCTGTCACCGCCTGTTTCAATAACGATGCTGTCTTTTCCTATACGGACGACCATGCCGATAATTCCGTCACGGGTAACGATTTCGTCGCCTACTTCAATGCTCTGCTGCATACTTTTGAGTTCCTGCTCCTGTTTTCTCTGGGGGCGTATGAGCATGAAATACATGATAGCAAAGAGTATTAAAAGCGGAAGCACAAGAGTAGTAAAGATAGAGCCTGTCGGAGCAGTGGCAGTTTCAGAGGCGGCATCGTCAGCAAAGGCACTGACTGCAAAGAATGAGGCGGTTATCGCTGAATAAACAGCGGAAATAAGTACAGATGTTATTTTTTTCTTCATAAAATATCTCCAATCTGCCGTAATTACGGCTTGTTCATACAACATTATATCACAAGGTCAGAAATAATGCAAGCGTTATTTCATATATTCCTTCATTTCGTCATTTAATTTCTGAAGGTAGGGGAAAAGATTTCTGTCAAATTCTTTTCCTGCCGAACCTGTAAGGTGTTCAGCGAGGGCGGTATACTGAGTTTTGAGGTAATTATTCCAGCCGACAACCGACTGTAAGGTATTGCCTGCTGAGTAGAGGATATCCCCGACAGAAGTTATAAGACTGCCGTACATATAATAAATCATGGAAATATCGTCATTGTCACTGAATTTTGCGAGGGCATTGAGGAATGAAGTATTTTTGCCTGTAAAGTTATTGAGAGCCTTTTCGGTTTCTGGTGATGACGACTGATTTTCGATGAGTTCTTTAAGACCGAGATTTTCTATATATTCATAGAATTTCTGTCTGCCTGCGGTAATTCCGTCAGCGGAGCATATGCCGTTTACGACGGTGAGCGCATAATTTCCGAAACCGCCTGAGAGAGCGGAGAGAAATGCACAGAGTTCAAATATATCGGTTCTGAGAAGATATGAGAGCGGAATATTTCCGCCGAGTGATTTCCAGTCCTGTTCTTTATTGGCGGAGAGCTGTTTCAGTATGCGATACACTTCACTTGCCTGAGAAACGGCAGTTTTAGTTTTTTCGTCAACATCAGGGTCGGAAAAGATATTTTCGTGACCGCTTCCGAAAACTCTGTCCTCCTGAAGAGGGGTTTTATCGTGTTCCATAATATTCCTCCTTATTGGATTTATAAAAATTATATCACACCGCAGGGACAAATGTCAAGAGAATGTTTGTCAAATAAATTATTCGTCATACTTGCTATTTTAGAGGGCTTATGTTATAATAAAAATATACTTGTTTATGGAGGAAATTATCATGAAATTTTTGGCAATAGACGGAAACAGCATAATGTACCGTGCATTTTACGGAATAAAGACACCCCTTGCAAACAGAAACGGCGTATATACAGGTGCAGTATTCGGATTTATGAATATATATCTTAAACTTGCTGAAAAAATATCACCTGATGCCGCAGCCGTTGCCTTTGATATGAAAAAGCCTACATTCAGGCACAGCGCAGTATCATCATACAAACGCAACAGAAAACCCATGCCTGTTGAACTTTCACAGCAGATGCCGATAATAAAACAGCTTTTAGAGCTTATGGGGATTAAGGTTGTTGAATGTGAGGGCTATGAAGCAGATGATATTTTAGGAACGCTTTCAAAGATGTGTTCAGACAATAATGAAGAATGTGTGATACTCACAGGAGACAGGGACAGCTTACAGCTTATCGACAGCAAAGTAAATATAATGCTTTCGACAAACAAGGGGGATATTCGTTATGACCTTAAAAAATTCAGGGAGGACTATGGATTCGACCCGATAAATTTAATTGACTACAAGGCTCTTATGGGAGACAAATCCGATAATATAGCAGGTGTTGCGGGCATAGGCGAAAAAATCGCACTGAAACTTATAAGGGAATATAAAACAATTGAAAATCTCTATGAAAATTATGAAAATTCAGAATTTTCAAAAGGTATAAAGACAAGGCTTAAAAACGGAAAGGAATCCGCTGAACAGAGTAAGTGGCTTGCAACAATCGTCCGTGATGCACCCATTGATTCAGACCTGAATAATTATAAAATCTCTCCGCCTGATAAAGACGGCATAAGCAAATTATTGACAGAACTTGAAATGCACAAGCTCATGGAAAAAATGAATATATCCGTATATTCCCCAAAAGCCGATGAAGAAGAATATGAACCCGTAAATCTTGAAATATCTGAACTTGATGAAAATATAATATCATCTTTAAAAACAGTTGAATATATTTTTGACGGTGAAAAATTATCTGTCCGCAGCGGAGATAATGCCTATATAAGCACTGATGAAAATATAATATGCAGATTTTTTGAATCTGACTGCGAGAAATCAACAGTATGTGCAAAACCTCATTACCGCTGGGCATTTATTCACAACACAGTGTTGAAAAATTTAAAGACTGATATTGAAATATGCGGTTATCTGCTTAATACATCTGCATCAGACTATGAAACCGACAAACTCTGCGGTGAATACGGTGTCCATTACTATTCAGAAAACGGAGAATATGCCGAACTTGTATCAATCAGAAAATTATCCGAAAAATTAAGAAATGAGATTGAAAGTCAGGGCATGACAAATCTTCTTGAAAATATCGAGATGCCGTTGATAGAAGTGCTTGCCTCAATGGAACATATCGGAATAACCATAAATCAGGAGGGGGTAAAGAATTTCGGTGAAAATATATCTCAGATGACCGAGGAAATAAAAAAGGAAATTTATGACGAGGCAGGACATGAATTTAATATATCTTCCCCGAAACAGCTTGGAGTTGTGCTTTTTGAAGAAATGGGACTGCCTGCCTTAAAGAAAACCAAAAGCGGATATTCAACCAATGCGGAGGTACTCGAAGAACTGCGAAACCGTGCGCCCATAGTTGAAAATGTCCTGAAATACCGTCAGTATACAAAGCTAACATCAACTTATGTGACAGGACTTCTTGACAAAGTATCATCAGACGGCAGGATTCATACATCTTTCAGACAGACCGAAACAAGAACGGGAAGAATATCATCTACTGAACCAAATATGCAGAATATCCCCGTAAGAACCGAACTCGGCTCGCATATGAGAAAATTTTTCACGGCAGGCGAAGGGAAAATTCTTGTTGATGCCGATTACAGCCAGATAGAACTGCGTGTTATGGCGCATCTGTGCGGTGATAAAAATATGACAGATGCATTTATATACGGAGAAGATATCCATACATCAACCGCTGCACAGGTTTTTGATATGCCTGCAATAATGGTGACTTCCGAGATGAGAAGTGCCGCAAAAGCTGTAAATTTCGGCATAATCTACGGTATAGGCGCATATTCCCTTTCAAAGGATATAGGTGTATCGGTAAATCAGGCAAACAGATATATAAAAGATTATCTTGCAAAATATCCCAAAGTAAATGAGTTTATGCAGAATACTGTCAAAAATGCAGAGGAAACAGGATTTGTAAAAACCATGTTCGGACGCATAAGGCGTATACCCGAAATTTTATCCTCAAATAAAATCGCTCAGGCAGCAGGTAAAAGAATCGCCATGAATACTCCCGTACAGGGTACAGCCGCAGACCTCATCAAAATGGCAATGATAAACGTATACCGCCGACTTAAAGCGGAAAATCTCAATGCACAGCTTATATTGCAGGTACACGATGAACTCATCATAGAATCTGATATTTCATGTGCAGACAGATGTGCGAAAATTCTCAGGGAGGAAATGCAGAACGTATACGAAATGAAAGTACCGCTTGTCGTTGATGTAAACAAGGGCAGAAGCTGGTATGATGCAAAGGGCTGATAAAAATATATGGAGGTAAAAATTATGAGTTTTGAAAATGAGAGCAGAAACAATTCTTTAAGAATGTGCGAGGACAAAATTAAAAAAATAAAGGAAACAATAGAGAGCCTTACTGCGGAAATGGCGGATTTAGAAGCTGAAATCGGCAGGATAAAAGCCGAATCTAATGAGGGAGAATCAAGAAAAGCTGATATTTCAATCGGGTTTCCTGATAAAAATGCTGTCAATGGTAACTATGAGGGCGTGTCTGTGAATACTTCGGCTCAAAAAGTAAGCAGCCAAAAAATTTCCGCACCCCCCTCGCCTTTGAGTGATTTCAAAATAAATAAAGGTGTTCTGAAAAGGTATATAGGCTCAGGAGGAGATGTAGTCATACCCAACAGCGTGACAAGAATTGTGGACAGTGCTTTTTACGGTTGTGCAAACCTTAAATCGGTTGTTATACCCAACAGCGTGACAAGCATTAGGCGTTATGCTTTTAGAGATTGTACAAGCCTTGAATCGGTCGTTATACCCAACAGCGTGACAAGTATTGGGGAAGATGCTTTTTACGGTTGTAAAAACCTTAAATCGGTTGTTATACCCAACAGCGTGACAAGAATTGGGGGCATGGCTTTTAAATATACGAAATGGATTGAGGACTATCCTGATGACTTTGTAACAGTAAACGGAACTTTAATTGAATATAAGGGCAGTGAAATTAATGTTATTATACCCAGCAGCGTGACAAGCATTGGGGGCATGGCTTTTTACCGTTGTAAAAGCCTTGAATCGGTTGTCATACCCAACAGCGTGACAAGTATTGGGCAAGGTGCTTTTGGCGGTTGTGCAAACCTTGAATCAGTTGTTATACCCAACAGCGTGACAATAATTGCGGATTGTGCTTTTAGCAATTGTACAAGCCTTGAATCGGTTGATATACCCAACAGCGTGACAAGTATTGGGCAAGGTGCTTTTGGCGGTTGTGCAAACCTTAAATCGGTTGTTATACCCAACAGCGTGACAAGCATTGGGCGTTATGCTTTTAGAGATTGTACAAGCCTTGAATCGGTCGTTATACCCAACAGCGTAAAACGTATTGGAATGTGGGCTTTTAAAGGCTGTGAAAGCCTTGAATCGGTTGTCATACCCAACAGTGTAAAACGTATTGAAATGTCGGCTTTCAAAGGTTGTGACATTCTTGAATCCGTGTCAGTACCAAGAAATTGCAAAATTGCTGATGATGCTTTTGATGAAGATACAGAGGTCATTCGCAGATAATAATACGAAAACGGAGTGTAACAGCTCCGTTTTTTGTGTCCGTAAAATAATTATTTACATATAATAAACGGGACAGTATAAAAATAATTATGCTGTCAATAATAATATCAGCATTATATGCAAATAAATTATCGGGAGACAGATATTATGTCAGTTAAAAGAGGAGAAATCTACTATGCAGATTTAAGCCCCGTAGTGGGTTCTGAACAGGGCGGAGTAAGACCTGTACTTATCGTTCAGAATGATGTCGGCAACAAGCACAGCCCGACCGTCATAGCCGCCGCAATCACAAGCCAGAGGGATAAAAACCACCTGCCTACCCATATAGAAGTACAGGCGGATAAATGCGGTCTTGCAAAGGACAGCATAGTCCTGCTCGAACAGATACGCACGATAGACAAAAAGCGTCTGCGTGACAAAATGGGAGAACTTGACCTGCGTTCCATGAACAAGGTAAACACAGCACTTTCGATAAGTTTTGGGCTTGAAGTATAAAAAATAAGCCCCGAAGAAATTCAAAAAGCTTCGGGGCATTGTATCTTATTGTTTATGTATAAACAATTTCTTTTATTTAACAGGGTCTACATATGTGGGATTCTGGGATTTATCAACTTTTTTGATTTTTGCGACTGATTTGTAGAGGTAATATTTCTGTATTTCGTCCATTTCATCACCGTTTTCAAATGCATAGTCTCTGAAATAAACTCTGTCGGTCAGTGAAAGATTTTCCTTGTCTCTTTCAGGCACGCCTGACGGGTCATCTTTGACGTATGCCCATACAGAAGGCTTATACACACCGATTATCAAATCATGGTATACTCCCAAAACGTAATCAACCTTATTAAGTCTTTCCATTTTATAAGGGCGGTTTGATTTCCAGCAGCCTCTTACGACTTCGTATACTTCCTTGTCGGTCATTCCGAACTTGTATAATTTATTTACTTTTATTACGAACAGATGATGTTTTATATCATTTTCGGAAATTTCCTCTGCACCAAAGATTTTTTCAAAGTCGTCCACAGTGTATGCCTGTTTTGAGTGATGTCCTGCAACGTCATTTGTCAGACCTGTATTTTCCACGAGGTTAAAGGCATTAATGAGGGAAGCCTCAGCGGCAAAAGCTTCATCTTCTGTAAGGTTACAGTTAAGGATAACTTTTTTTATTTCGTATCCTGCGTCTTTTATTTCCTTTATGGTGCTTAATTTGAGTTTTTCGCTGTCGGGGTTTTTAATACTTTCGTACTCATGGGAAAAGACACGGTTTCCTGAGCCTTTGCCTATGTAAAATATTTTATTGGTTCTTGGGTCAATCAAGCCGTATACATAACATTCTCCCAATGCAAAGAGACTTTTCTGTGAAAAATTTTTAATTCCGTTTTCCATAAATAAACTCCTTTTGTATAAATAATATCATGGTATATTTTTGTTTCAGTGATTGTTTATTCTGAATCAGTATTCAAGGTAATAAATTCCTACATAGGCAAGCTGATTATTTTCTATTATAAAGCCGATACATTCGCCCCAGTCGCCTTCGCCCTCAACTATATATCTGACAGAATCCATTTTTTCGGGTACTGAAACATATACTGTATTGAACCAGCAGTATTTCAGGATATCGAGTACATTTCCGAGTTCAGGCAATTCAAATTCTTCATTGATACCGCCTTTTTCTGCATATCTTATTATTCCCCTGCATATATCACTGATTAACGAACTTGGTAAATTATTGAATGATTCAACGCATTTTTCTGCATAATCGATGAGTGAAGAATTTTCAATATAGATTGTAAATTCTGATGAATTGTCTTCATTACGGAAGAAACTGCTTTTAAATGTACCTTCCCAGCTTTCATGCTGCTTGTTTATCCATTCAATCATTGTCTGACCTCCTGAAATTATAATTATCAACAGCAATTATACCACAGATTTTCAGATTAGTCAATAAAAAACCGCAGTATTTCAAAAAAATATCAGAAATACTACGGTTTTAAGGTATATTAATTACTTGTTGAGGTTAGCTTCAATCATGTCAAGTTCATCATAGAGAGCCTGCGGGATATTGCCGCCCTTAGCCTTGATGTCCTCGTCATAGTATCTTCTCATCTCAGCGATTTCTTTCTTCCATTCGTCCTTGTTTACAGTGAGGAGAGCTTCGAGAGCAGAGGGAGAAACTTCATCTTCAATGCCTTTGAGGTTAATATCTTCGGGCTTGGGGAGGTATCCGATAGGAGTTTCAACAGCGTCAACTTTGCCTTCAACTCTCTTGATAATCCAGTCGATAACTCTCATATTGTCACCGAATCCGGGCCAGAGGAAGTTGCCTTCATCATCTGTTCTGAACCAGTTTACATTGAAAATCTTAGGAGCTTTGCTTCCGAGTCTTGCGCCCATTTCGAGCCAGTGAGCCCAGTAGTCGCCTACATTGTAGCCGATGAAGGGTTTCATAGCCATGGGGTCATGACGGAGAACGCCTACTGCACCTGTTGCGGCAGCAGTTGTTTCAGAGGAAACAGCAGAACCGATATATGTACCGTGTGTCCAGTCGAATGACTGATAAACAAGGGGAGCAGTAGTAGCACGTCTGCCGCCGAAGATGATAGCGGAAACGGGAACACCCTCAGGATTGTTGAACTCAGGAGAAATGCAGGGGCAGTTCTGAGCGGGAGCAGTAAATCTTGAATTGGGGTGAGCGAGCTTGTTGCCCTCAGCGGTATAAGCTTCACCGTCAACCCTTGTGCCCTTCCATTCGGTAGCGTCCTTGGGAGGATTCTTTGTGAGTTTTTCCCACCACGGAGTATTGTCGGAATTGTCAATGGCAACGTTAGTGAAGATAGCACCGTTCTTTGTGCAGGCGAGAGCGTTGTAGTTGGATTTCTCGTTAGTACCGGGAGCAACACCGAAGAAACCGTTTTCGGGGTTGATAGCGTAGAGTCTGCCGTCCTTGCCGGGCTTCATCCATGCAATATCGTCACCGACTGTGAATACTTCATAGCCGTCCTTCTTGTATCCCTCAGGGGGAATGAGCATAGCGAGGTTAGTTTTTCCGCAGGCAGACGGGAAAGCAGCGGTGATATACTTGATATCGCCGTCAGGCTTTTTAACGCCGAGGATAAGCATATGTTCAGCCATCCAAGCCTCATTTTTACCCTGGAATGAAGCGATACGGAGAGCGAAGCACTTTTTGCCGAGGAGAACGTTTCCGCCGTAAGCAGAATTTATAGACCAAATAGTATTTTCTTCGGGGAACTGAACGATGTACCTCTTTTCGGGGTCAACATCAGCCTTTGAGTGGAGACCTCTTACGAAATCGTCGGAAGTATCGCCGAGGTTTTCAAAAGCCTGTTTGCCCATTCTTGTCATGATGTTCATATTGAGAACGACATAGATAGAGTCTGTAACTTCAACGCCAACTTTAGCGAGAGGAGAACCGATAGGACCCATTGAATAGGGGATAACGTACATAGTTCTGCCCTTCATAACACCGTCATACATAGGAGTAAGGAGAGCCTTCATTTCAGCAGGAGCCATCCAGTTGTTAGTAGGACCGGCATCCTCCTTGTTTACGGAGCAGATGAAAGTTCTGTCCTCAACACGGGCA
>ODAI013984527.1_pt1 | contig 20293 bp, 16 predicted proteins | sample 1539321 | NCBI WGS metagenome assembly ODAI01 (sample SAMN02144231, study PRJEB22623) | gut metagenome | biome: sheep rumen | host: Ovis aries | place: New Zealand
AAGAACGCCGGCCAGGCCGGCGCCCGTACGGCCGCCTATCCCTTCATCCGCGGAAACTTCGCCGTTTTTATGGATGACGACGGACAGCATCCCGCAGACCTTATCCCTTCGCTCATCCGGAAGGCAGAGGAAGGGTATCATCTTGTCTATGCGTCCTTCCCGATACTGAAAGAAAGCCGCGCCCGCCGGGCGGCGAGCGCGGTCAACAACCTCTTTATGACGATTCTTCTGCGCAAGCCGCTTTCGCTGCGCATCACCAGTTTTTTTGCCCTTGATGAAAAAGCAGTCCGCGCCATCCGCACGAGGCCCCGCAGCGCTCTGTTCATAGGCGGTTATCTCCTGCCCCGCACAAAACACGTCTGCACTGTCCCTGCCGGGCAGCTGGCAAGGCAGGAGGGCAAATCCGGCTATACGCTCCGAAAACTGCTCAGGCACTGGCGCGCCCTCGTCCGCTGCCGGTTCTGGCGCGGCCCTGAGACGCCGGCGGCAGAGATCGCCTGGACGACAGACGCGGACGCTTCCGTGCAAGCACGGTGAGACAGAACCCGCTTACAGACCAGCCGTGCCCTTAGAGCACGTAGTACCCTCCCCGCCCGAACTTCTCCCCCTGGTCTGTGATCACAGGCGAGATCTTGTGCGCGTCGGTCTGGTTGATCACCGGGCGCGTGGATGTGCGCACCAGGCCGGGGCCGAAATACCGGTCGTCGACCGTCAGCATCGTCCCGACCGCGTAGTCGTCAAGGACCTTCCCTTTCCACGCCGTTCTGCAGATCTTCTGCTTAATGAAGGGCTGCAGGATCATCTGCCGCAGATTCTCTTCCGTAAACAGCGCTTCCCACTCTTCCCTTCCGGTCAGGCATCCCGCATAGACCTTCTCGCTCTTCCCCAGACAGTGATGCTTGAGAATGTACCCCTTCGGATTTTTGCGGGCGTCTTCAAACATCTCCCTGTCCGCGTCATACAGATACGTTTGCACCGTATGCTCCCGCAGAAACTGCGCTTCCTCCTGCGCAAGGCAGGCGTCCGTAAAGCGGGGCTCGGTAAACAGGTGGAAAAACCGCTTGTCATGGAGCAGGAAGATCGTGCGGAAATCGTTGATCATCCCGCGGTCCGCAAGAGAATACAGCATTTTCTGCGACAGGGCGAGAAGATCACGCTGGTTGAGGGCGCTGACGATCCGGCATCCGGCCGGCAGAATCTTTTCCAGGCGCCCGCTGTCCCCTGTGCCCTCCTCCGGGAAGGCTTTCCGGGACACACGGATCAGCTCGTCCGCGGTGATCAGCTCCGGCTCCATGCCCAGCGCGCTGTAGAAGGGCATGTACAGGCCGATGGAATCGGACTTGTCCGTGCTGGTGAGGATGCACAGCTTTACCGGCTGCTCCGGCTTTTCCGGCCGCTCCGGCTTTTCCGGCCGCGCATCTCCTGCCCCGTCCTCCGGAGCGTCCCATATCCGGGCAAAATACCCGAGCATCTCCTCCATGTAATCCGTCCGGTCGGTGATGCCTGCCGCCTCTGCTTTTTCAGCGCCCACCGCATTGTTAAAATAGGACAGGAAGTACCCGTTCGCGAAGAACCGGGAAGTGATCTCGCAGACCATCAGCCGTCCGTCGGCCGCAAACAGCACATCCGGCCGCCAGGTCCCCGCCCGGAAGGGCATTTCGCTGACATAGTCCAGCAGATCCATGACCCGCTCCGGGTAGGCGATCAGGTCAAGGTACTCCCGCCAGTGCCCGGCATACCAGGCGCAGGCCTGATAGAGCACCCGGGCAAGCCGGCGCAGCTCATCGTCCCGCTCGTGGGAGATCACCATGGGCGCGTCGTGGGTCCAGCTGCCGTAGTAATCGATCAGCCGCCGGTGCAGCCGCCCGAACAGCGCGTCACAGGACTCCCCCTCCAGGCGGCGGATCTTCCTCAGATTTCGGGGATCCTCCTGCGGGCGTTCTCTTTCCCTCCGGTCATTCTCCCCTCCGCGGGGCATCATGCCTTGTTCTCCTCTTCATCCCGGAACAGCCTGGACTGATAGCCCAGACACTGGAAACCGTTCGCGTTGATGACCGGAATCAGCTTCGGATCGATCTTCAGCTGTTTGCGCACCCAGTAGCAGATGCTGGTGGTCATGCCGATGGTCTTCGTGTAGTCCATCATCCGCGTGATATTCTCCGTGCTCAGGGCCCGGTCCGGCGCGGTGCGGCCCCGCTGCTTGCGGTGATCCATGTTGGAGGGCATGATGTAGTCCTCGTAGAGCTTCTTTTCCAGATCCTTGTCAAAATGGCCGAGGAGCTGGCCCAGCATGGCCAGGTTCTCCATGCAGGCGGTCAGGAATTCCGGCTTATAGTTGATGATCCCCGCTCCGCGCAGCGCGTCAAAGAATTCTTTAATATGCCCCTCCGTCAGGTACGGGGTGAAGATGGGCTGTACGAGGGCGGAATTTGCCATGATCCCGTTCTCCCGGCAGAGCCGGACCGCTGCCAGGCGCTCCTCGATGGGCGCGGCGTAGGGCTCCAGGATATTCCGGAATTCGGCCGGCATGATCGACACCGAGGTGTTGAACTGCATGCGGTCCTTCAGCCTGACGAAAAGATCCAGGATGGTCTCCCCTTCGTAGGAATAGAGCAGATGCTTCGCGCCGGCCTTGGAGGCGACGAAGAGCCTGGCGTTGGAATCCGGATACTCCTCAAAGTGACGGATAAACTCCCGCAGGATCCGGTGGGCGATGCCCGTCGCCAGCGTCGGCTCCTGCAGTGCTTCCGTCTTGGGGGAGAAATAGTAGTAGTGATTCCAGTTCTTGCCCCGGCTGATCTCAGTGATCTTATTCTCGATCTCCTTCTTGCGGTGCGGTTCCTTTTCGATGGCGTTCGCCAGCTCCTGCAGCAGGCGGTTCCGCTCCAGCACGTCCTCCTGCGTTACCTCGCGCCAGGGCGTGCCGTTCATCTCTTTGAGGAGCTTGCGCACATAGAGGTGATAGTTCTCATAGGCGATCAGCTGCTGCTCATGCACGCCGTCCGTCACCAGGCAGTACTGGCAGCCGACGTTGCAGCCGCGCACCGGATTGATCTCAAAGGTAAGGGTGGGACATCGGCCGGTGTAATTGTGGATCTCTGTATCCACCGTCTCCGGGTCCAGGTCCTCAAGGATAAGGTGCTGCCTCGGAATGAGGGTGCGCGCCTCCATGCGCGCCTGAAAGACCTCAGACCCGCGGCGCAGTCCTTCCAGCGTCTCCGCCGAGGGCTCCACCTCGACGCCAAGGGCATCCAGATACGCTTTGTCCACGATCTGCGGGACAAAGCCGTCCAGGGAATAAATATCCGTGTCGTGGCGGTACAGGCAGTCAAATGTCATCTCCTTCATCATGCTCCTCCTTTCCGGCGGCGCGCTTTACCGGTGCGCGCCATACTCTTCCGCAAAAATAAACTCATCTTCCTCCCGCTTCGGGACGTAAAAATCTCCCTGTTCATCCATATAATATTTCAGGCTCCCGTCCGGGCCCGGCGGCACGATATGGCAGGCATGGGCCGGATAGCCGAAGGCGGTCACCGTGTGGAGCGTCATCCCCTCCGGAACCTTCAGGATGCGGGAAATTCCCTCCCGGTCAATGTTCCCCAGCATGCAGCTGCCGATCCCGTGGGTCCAGGCAGCGAGGGTGATATTGGACAGGGCGATCCCGGCGTCGGTGTCCAGCATCCACCGCGGGAGCTTCCCCTCCTCGAAAAGCAAGGCCGCGAACATCACCGGCCGCTGCCCCTCCCCCGGCGTGCCCCTGCCCTCCGGCAGCATGGCCGCCCACCGCGTACAGGCAAAGACCGCCTTCACCTTCTCCGGATCCCGGACAAAAACAAACCGCAGGAGCTGCCGGTTCGAGCTGCAGGAGGAAAGGCGGAGGGCCGCCTTCATGTCCCGCACCGCCTCGTCCGGCACAGGCCTGGTCTCATCGAAGCGCCTGTAGGTGCGTCTGGTTTCCAGAAGTTTCATCATTTCCGCGCTGTCCATCCCGTCTTCCTCCTTCATTTCAGGACATGGTCATCAGGATACGGTCTTCAGGATACGATCACCTGCCGCATCGCGGTCGTGAAAATGTCAAAGACAATGAGCCATACGACCAGCAGCGAGATGGTGCCCGCCATCCGGCTCCAGACCCCGCTGATGAAGGCAAAGTAGACCGCAATGCAGAGGGCGTTCATCACCATGGTATTGGCCATCTGCGAAAGCAAAGTCACCAGGAAGCGCCAGATCAGGGCGATTCCCAGGCCCACCCCGACCAGGAGCAGGGGGATGAGGGAGAGGATGACGACCGCCGCGAGGACACCGATGCTGGCCAGAACGGCAAAGATCCCGCCCACCTCATTTTCCAGATAGTCCTGACCCTTGCCGATCAGCCAGCCCGAAAGCAGGGCCAGCGGCGGGCAGAGGACCAGGCTGAGCAGCAGCTTCTTGATCTTATAGCCGATCGTTTCGGTGTACTCCTCCGCGCCGTACCAGGAGGGCAGCGGCGTCGCGAGGATCTGATTGCGGGGCACCCTCGGCATGGGCAGGAAGATCGAAAACGCGATCCCCAGCACCAGGGGCTGCAGGCAGGCCATGACCGCAAGCTTCAGCAGCTCGCTCATAAAGCTCTTCCCCGTGACGAAGGGCACGCTCGTCCTAAACCCCAGGGCCTTCATCACCGGCTCCGCGACCGCGTTGGCGAAGGGAAGCTCGCCCAGCAGCTGCCCGAACCAGGCGCTGAGCGCCTGATCCGTGATGATCGCGTCCCGCACGCCGATCACGATGGCCACAACGATAAGCCCGATCACGATCTTGTAGAAGATATCACTGAGCGTTCTTGACAATTGTTGGTCTCCTTTCTGTCAGGCCGGCTGCGTGGTCCCGGGGCCTGCCCGGGGCGACCGCATTCCCGGGGCTTTAGCTCCTCCGGATAAACCGCGCCGTCTCCTCCATCACCTTCGCCAGGTTCGCGATGTCCAGCAGCGCGTCCCCGGTCTCCAGCGAATGGTTGGCGTCCGCCACATTCGTCAGCGGAATCTGCTTTTCCAGACAGCCCTGCGCGATCTCCTCATCCGCTGCCCAGGGGTCCGCCGTCCCGTGGAAGGCGATCCCGCTGCCGGGCGCCGCATAGCGGAACGTCGCAGCCAGGGGCGTATAGAAAATGTGCCGCGGGGAAAGCCCGTGCCGGGCGGCGTAGGCGCCGGACACCACCGTGCCGATGCTCTTGGAGATGAACAGAAGCTCCTCCGCCCCGGCCAGGTCAGTGCCGGCGAGGATCTCCTCCGTCTGCGCCATAGCGCTTGCAAACGCCAGTTTCATCTTCTCCCGGTCACCCTTGACGCCCCTGGGGAAGTTCCCGTAGGGGACCCTCACGATCTCATACCCTGCCGCTGCCGCAAGCTTCGCGGAGAAGTACAGAAGAGGCTTGTCCGTATGGTACCCGATACCCGGAAAGATCACTGCTGTCTTCATTGATTATCCCGCCTTCTGATAAATTATTTTTTTCAGTATAGCACAGGGAACCTGCGTTATGGTAACGATTTGTCTGAGGTGTCCATTTTATTATCACGATGGCATACAAAGAAGGGACGGTCCCCGGCGCATGGCGCCGGGCCGTCCCTTCCGTATGTTTCTTCTTTACGCATCCATATACCGTCCCCCGTTCATGAGGATGGTCTCTCCTGTCATATAATCGCTTCCGCTCCCAGCAAGGAACAGCGCCGCTTCGGCGATCTGCTCCGCAGTGCCCAGTCTGCCCAGGGGCAGTGCGGCGAGGACCTTTGCGCGGTGCTCCGGCGTCCAGGTCTGCGTGATCTCGGTATCCAGCGGACCCGGGCAGATCGCGTTCGCGTAGACATGGTCTTTCGCAAACTCCGCCGCGATGTGGCGGACGACCGCGTTCATCGCCGCCTTGGAGGCGTCGTAGGAAGGACTCGCGCCCTGGTTGGTATTCTTGGCAGCCGTGGAGGAGATGAAGATGATCTTCCCGTACCTGCGCGCCGCCATCTGCGGGATGCACTTCTGCGCGAGGAACATGGCCGCGGTGACATTGACCTGCATTACCCGGTCCCACTCCTCCGGCGTCATATCCAGGGTCGGGCTGCGCAGCGCCATGCCGGCGCTGTAGAGCAGAATGTCTATCCTGCCGGTCTTTTCCAGGGCAAGCGAGCAGAGCTGCTCCCCCAGGGCAAGGTCGGCGATATCGCCGGCGAGGACATCGCATCTGCCGCCCTCCGCCAGGATCTCCTCCCGCAGCGCGGCGAGGCGGTCTTCTCTTCTTCCGGTCGCGATGATATGCGCGCCTTCATGCGCAAAAAGCAGGGCGGCCGCATGGCCGACCCCGCTTGTTGCGCCTGTGATCAGGGCAGTTCTGCCCTCCAGGGTTTTCTTATTCATTACGCAGCCTGCGCCTTTCCGCCGATCACCTTTCCGGTCACCAGGCAGTACGCGATCAGGGCGATACCTGCCACGATACCGATGATATCCGTGATGCCGCTCGGCAGGATGAAGAGCAGCGCCACCACCAGGAACGCGACGCGTTCCCAGACGGCAAGGTCCTTGAACATGTACGCCGCCACGGCAGCCGCGATGCAGACGGTGGCGAGCAGCAGCATAGCCGCCGCGATCACGATCTCCATCGTCGTGCCTTCAAGGATCAGCGCGGGACGATACACAAACATGAACGGCGCGATAAACGCGACGGAGGCGAAGGTAAACGCCTTCCAGCCGGTCTTCCACGCGTTCGCGCCGGCGATGCCGGCCGCGGTGTACGAGGCAAGGCATACCGGAGGCGTGATCTGCGCGATAACGCCGAAGTAGAACAGGAACATGTTGCCGACCAGCGCGATGTTGACGCCTTCCGGCATCGCGTTGTTGAGCAGACCGGTGATCGCGGAGATGAACAGGGTGTTCGCGATCAGGTATGCAGCGACCGTCGGCAGAGCCATACCAAGCAGGATGCAGCCGAGGGCAGCGATCAGCAGAGCGAGGAACAGAGAGCTGTTGCCCGTCTTGTCGATCATCTTCGCGATCTTGACCGCGATACCGGAACGGACCACGATACCGATCATGATGCCGCAGGCCGCCGTCGGGATGGCGATGTTCGCCGCCTGGCGGATGCCGTCCATCAGGGTGTAGAGGAACTTCTTCGGGGTCATGCGGGTCTCTTTCGCGATCATGCTGATCACGATGGAGATGACCGTGCAGATCAGGGCGGATCTCGGGATGGAGGTACCGCGGATGATCAGGAAGACCAGGATCACGATCGGCAGCAGCCTGTAGATTCTGGGCAGTACCGGCTTCGTATTATTGGCAACGCCGGACACACGGCCGATCTTACGCTTTCTGGCGATCAGGTGGACCAGGATGTAGGCAGATCCGAAATAGGCGACTGCGGGGATGACTGCAGCAGCCGCGATGTTGATGTACTGCAGGCCGATCATCTCAGCCATAATGAACGCGCCCGCGCCCATGATGGGGGGCATGATCTGTCCGCCCGTGGAGGCAACGGACTCAACTGCACCGGCTTCCTCGGGGGAATAACCGGTCTTCTTCATCAGCGGGATCGTGAATACGCCCGTGCTGGACACGTTCGCAACTGCAGAGCCGGAGATCATGCCCATCAGGCCGGAGGAAATGACCGCAGCCTTGGCGGGACCGCCGACCGTCTTGTTGGAAAGCTTCAGTCCGGCATCGATCAGGACGGCGCCGCCGCCGCAGTTCGCAAAGAAGGAACCGAACAGAAGGAAGTAGAACAGCGTATTCAGGGATGTGCCCAGAGGCGAACCGAAAATACCGTTCGTGCCGAGCATCAGGGTCTCGCAGAAGCGGTCAAAGGAAATACCCTGGTAGTGCATCACGCCCGGGATAAACTGGCCGAACCACGCATAGCCCATGAAAAACACGATAACACCGAACAGCGCCACACTGACGACGCGGCGCACCGCCTCGAGAATGGTGATGATCAGGCATACGGCAACGATCTGTTCCTGCACCGTCACCGGCGATACGGAGTACATGCGGTTGTTCAGGTACTCGGCGTGGGTGATGAAGTACTGCAGGACAAACGCGACCATGGCGATCAGGACCGCATCGATGACCCAGAGCCATTTTTTCTTATACTTGTCGGCCAGCGGGTTCATCAGGAACACGACGAACAGCGCCAGGCACATGTGCAGCGGCAGCTGGAACCACGGCTCAAACGGTCTGTACAGCTTGATCCGCAGCTGGAACAGGAGCCAGAAGATAGAGATCGCGGCAAGTACCCAGAATCTCCATTTCGGCATCGCCCTGATCATTTTTGCGATCTTGGTGTCTTCATCTTCTTCGTTTGCAAGCTTCTGGGCGAGATCGTCAAAACCCGACCCCGCGGCTTTCTTTTCTGCCATAATGTTTTCCTCCCGGTCCCGGCAGGACCAAAACGATCTGACCACACTGCCGTGATTCGCGAAATAAGCTGCCGCGCGGCTGATCAGTAAAGATGTTTCATCATGATCCGGCGTGGCAGCTTATTCTTTTACAGTGCAGATCTAACGGTAAGCAAACTTACCGGTGCATCCGGACCTCTCCGGAAATTACTCCATGTAGCCTGCCTCTTTGTAATATCTCTCAGCGCCGGGATGAAGCTCAAGGCCGGCGATCTTCTCGGGCTGCCAGCAGGTTTCGGGATCCCAGCCGGACAGGGAAGCGAAGGACTCGACCAGAGCGTCGCGGTTCTCAGTAAGGATCTTGGTGATCATGTAGACCGTGTCGTCATCCAGCTCGGCATTCGCGAACAGGCAGTCCGGGGAACCCGGCAGATGCAGTTCTTCGGTCTGGCCGCTGAAGGAGTTGGCCGGAACCGTGATGAGGTCGAAGCCCAGCTCATCCTGGAACCACTGGCACATCTCATCGCTCCACTGCAGGAAGGTTACATCAACGGTAGAAGCGATCTGCGCCATGGTGGAGGAAGCGGAGGAGGTGTGGTCGATGTAGAAATCGATCTGGCCGTCAGCCAGCGCATCCGCGTTCTGGTCGCCGCCCTGGTTCGTGATGGAACCGCCCCAGCTGTTCAGGTCTTCCTCGGTCACGCCGAAGTACTCAAGGATACGATAAGCGCCTTCTGCGTCCATGGAGCCCTTGGCGGAGCAGCCGATGCGCAGCGGGAGCTTCTGTTCGAAGATCTCCTCAAGGGAGGAAACGCCGTACTTCTCAAGGAAAGCGTTGGAGATGCAGTTGATGTAGCAGACCTGGGTCAGGCCGCCGATGACTGCCTTATAGCCGTCCGTAGGCGGATTGCCGAGGGTGCCGGTCTCCATTGCCCACTTGGCCGGAGCCGCGTTCGCGAAGGAAAGGTCAACGCCGTTCGCCTTGAAGATGTAGGGAGCGCCCATGCCGCCCGGATAGGACGGATCTACGTTAACGGTGCCGAAGCCGCCGTTTTCAAGGACCTTGCTCATTTCAACGATGATGTTGTAGGTGCCGGAACCGACAGCGTCGGACCAGAAGTTGAGCTCAACACCGCTGACATCCGGGGTCTCCTCGGCAAACGCTGCCGTGCCGGTCATCAGCATGGATGCGGTCAGGAGAGCTGCCGCGATCTTCTTGAACATACTCTTTTTCATAACATCCTCCTTACAGACAGTTTCATTTTGAAATTAATCCTTCCCGGGATACCTTCATTATAACAAACCCGCACCGGCTTACAACGATTTGCGCCCGCCGGTTTTGTATCACTTTGAAACAATCGAAGGGTTTTTGATCAGTACAGACCCTTCTCCTTGTTCTCTGCAAGCACCTTTTTCAGGGCTTCCAGCGCCTCGTCGGACAGCTGGTTGAACGGCGCGCGGCAGCTTCCCACCGGATTGCCGAGCAGCTCCGTCGCCTTCTTGATGATGGTGTTCGGGTTGCCGAGCTTGATCACGTCGCCCAGGGACATCACGCTGTCCGGCCAGCGCTGCGCGCCCTCAAGGTCCCCCGCCGCGAAGCAGTTGTAGATGCTGGCCATCGTGTGGGGATAGATGTTCGCGCGTCCCGCGATGCCGCCGGCGCCGCCCGCCATCAGGCATTTCAGGATAAGGCCGTCGTTTCCGGCCAGGACCGCGAAGTCCTTATCCTTCGTCAGGTCGATGTAGGCCTTCAGGTTGTCGAAGTTTCCGGAGGAATCCTTCGCGCCGACGATGTTGTCGATGTCGGCAAGGCGCGCCACCGTCTCCGGCTCAAGGGCGTTGCCCGTGCGCATCGGGATGTTGTAGAGCACGATGGGCATGTCCACCGCTTCCGCGATCCGCTCGTAGTGCGTGTAAAGCTCGGCCTGGCTGGCCTTCGCGAAGGACGGGGTGATGATGCTCAGCACGTCCGCGCCGGCGTCCATCGCCATCTTGCTCTGCTCGATCGTCTCCTTCGTGGAGATGCAGCCGGTGCCCGCGTATACAGGGACTCTTCCCGCCGTCTGGTCGATGACGGTCTTCAGGACAAGCTCCTTTTCCGCGCCGTTCAGGATGTAGCCCTCACCGTTCGTGCCGAAGCAGAACAGGGCGTGCACGCCGTTTTCGATCTGACGGTCCACCTGCCTGCGCAGCTCCTCCGTGTTGATGGACTCGTCCTCATACATCGGCGTTACGATAGGCGGGATAATTCCCTTGATCTCGACCTTTTTCATTTTTCATCCTCCTTATTATCCGCAAACATTCCGCCAAGCCTGATCAGCAGCTGCTCGTCCCCGAAGCCGCCTGACTTGGTCAGGACGTACTGCCGCTTTCCGCGCACCGTAAATTCTGTCAGGATCACGCCCGGGCTCACCTCCGCCAGCGGCGCGAGTGCTGTGATCCCCATGCGTGTCATCGTGTGGAAGAGCACGTCGCCGCCGGTCAGGAGCAGGATCCGCTCCGGGCAGCGCGCGATGATCTCACCGGCAAGACCGGCCAGCGTCTCCGCGATGGTGCTGCCTACCGTCCACACATCCATGCCGAGCTTTGCCCCGGCGTCCGCCGCCCGCTCCTCATCCTGTGAGTCGCAGGTGTCGATGATAAAGCAGCTGTTCGCCGACACCGCCGCAAGCAGGGCGTCGACCTTTTCCGCTCCCTCCGCGCGGGAAAGCAGGTCTGTCAGCTTCTCCCGGTTGTCCAGACGCCGGTATCCGAACCCGGCCGCCCTGGCCGCCCTGATCTGCCGGCAGGTCACCTCGTTGACGCTGCCGCTGATCATCAGAAAGCCCGGCCTGTGCGCCGGGATCCCGGGAGCAAACGTCCCGTAGGAGAGGCTCCGTCCCAGGCTGGCCGCAAGTCCGGCACAGCCCGCCATCAGGACCGGGCCGTCCTCTTCGCGGATCTTCCGCGCGAGCGCAGCCGCAGCCTCGTCCAGCTCTTCCTTTGTTTCCGCGTTGTAGACAATGATGCCTTCCCCGTCGTTCTCTGCCTGTGCGCAGTCCCGCACGCAAACGGGCGCGCCGCACTGCCTGGCCAGGATCGCCGGCACCGCCGATTCCGTGATCGGTTCAAAGGGATCCTTCCCGAACACGCTCTCGGCCGCCGGCTGTCCGCCGATGTAGAGCACGCCGCCGCGGACCACCCTGTCCATCGCCGGCAGAGCCGGGAGGAAATGGACGCAGGTGCCGCCCGAGGCGCGCAGCATTGCCTCGATCTCGGCGCCCGCGTTCCCGCGCAGCGCCGAATCTGTCTTTGTGTAAAATACCCGGATCCCGCTTTCGACCGCCCGTTCGACGATTCCCTGCGTGATCTCCGCCGCCTCCTGCGGCGGTCTGTGTCTGGTCTCCTTATCGATCACCAGTACCTGGACCTGCTCCTTCGCGAAATCACAGTCCGGATCGGTGACGACCCTGGTCACCGCCCCGCTTTTCGCGAACTGTATACCGGTATCCAGCGCGCCGGTAAAATCATCTGCCATTACCAGCATCTCGATCTTCACGCGCGTTTCCTCCGTTTTTCCTATTGTTCTTTTCGGCAGATATGCCGGAGGCGCAAATCAGGCGGCGATCAGTTCTTCGCCTGTTTCGCGAGCGCCATGCGTACCGCGTAATCCATCGCATTGACCAGGCTCAGCTGGTTCGACGTGCCGTCACCGGCAAGATCCTCTCCGGTCCCGTGGTCGACGGAAGTGCGGATGATGGGCAGGCCGAGCGTGATGTTCACGCCGGCGACCGCGTCCCACTTCTTCAGCTCCTGATTGTAGACAAAGCCCTTCACCTTAAGCGGGATGTGGCCCTGGTCATGATACATGGCGACAACAATATCATACCATCCGCCAAGTGCCTTCGAAAAGATGGTATCGGGGGGAGTCGGCGCCTTCTCGGGGATGAGGATCCCCTCCGCCAGCGCTTCGTCGATGGCCGGCTGGATCTCGTCGATCTCTTCGCGTCCGAACAGGCCGTGCTCGCCGCAGTGCGGGTTAAGCCCCGCAACGCCGATCTTCGGCTGCTCGATGCCCAGCGCCTTGCAGCCCTCGTTCGCGATGTGGATGCACTCGAGGACGCGGGCCTTCTTCACCCGGTCACAGGCCTCACGCAGGGAAACGTGGGTCGAAACGTGGACGACGCGCAGGTTGTCGTGCGCGAGCATCATCGTGTAGTGCGCGGTGTTCGTGAACTCGGCGTAGATCTCGGTATGTCCGGAATAGTGGTGTCCGGCCATGTTGATGTGCTCCTTGTTGAGGGCGTTCGTCACGGTGGCGTCCACCTCGCCCGCCATCGCCATCTCGATGACGCGCTTCACATACTGGAACGCGCACTCGCCGCACATCGTCTCGCTCACCCGGTAAGCCTCCTTCAGCTCTTCGGGGCTCATCACGGCGGCCAGCGCCTCCCTGTCCCTGCGGTAGTGGCGCTTCGTGATGTCAATGATGCCCATGTCCAGAACGTCCACCGTGCCGCAGACGAATTTGGCCTCATCCACGGAAGCGACCGGGTTGATGACCAGCCCCTCTGCGCCCGGGACGATCTTCTTCGCCTCTTCCAGGCAGACGGCGTCGCCGACGATCAGCGGACGGCACTTTTCATAGGCGGCCGGATCCATCAGCGCCTTGAGCGTGATCTCCGGGCCGTTGCCGGACGGATCCCCCATCGTGATGCCGAGGATCGGTCTTACCGCCCTGCTCTCTCCTTTCTCCATGCCCTGCTGTCTCCTTTCTTCTCTCTTTATCTTTCTTTTATATCTGTTTCAATCTTTTACAATTTTGCCGCTTCCCGATTACTTCAGGACCTTCATGTAGATCGCGCGGATGTCGTCCAGGGAAAGCTCCCTGCGGTTGTTCACCAGAAGTCTGGTCTGCTTGCTGCCCGCGTCCACCAGGAAATCCAGATCCTCTTTCTTTACGCCGAAGGCGGCAAGATCCGTCGGGATCTCCGTGACCTTCACGATATCCGCGATCTGGTCGATCACATAACGGGCCTTCGTCATCTCGTCCTCGCCGAAGAGCTGCGGGGCGATGGCGTCGCACAGGCCGGCGAGCTGTTTGCTGCAGGCCTCGAGATTGTACTCCATCACGTGGGCGAACAGGATGGCGTTCGATACGCCGTGGGCGATGTGGTACTTGCCGCCCAGCGGGTAGGACAGGGCGTGCACCGCGGTGGTGCCGCTGGCCGTGATGGCCACGCCGCCGTAGTAGGCGCCGAGCATCATCGCGCTCTTCGCCTCGGTGTCATCCGGATCGAGGTAGGCCCTGCGGATGTTCGCGAAGATCAGCTTCGCCCCTGCCAGGGCAAAGGTATCGCTGAGCATGGTCGCCTTCTTCGAGGTGTAGCACTCCACCACATGGGCAAGGGCGTCCACGCCCGTCGCGGCCACGATCGGCTTCGGCAGGCGGGCGATCGTCCGGGGATCAAGCAGGACGTAGTCCGGGATCATCGCATCATTGACGATGCCCTTCTTCGTCTCCTCCTCCGGGATAGCCACGATCGCGTTGCAGGTCGCTTCAGCGCCGGTCCCGCAGGTGGTGGGGATCATCGCGGAGCGCAGCTGCTTTCTTCCGATGGCGGGGTTGTCCATCAGGTCTCTGACCGTGTAGGAAGCGCCCTTAAGCAGGCTCACCAGCTTGGCCGCGTCCATCACGCTGCCGCCGCCCATGGCGATGACGAAATCTCCGTCCGCCTCCTGGACCTGCTCCACCACGCGCTCAACGTCGGTGTAGGCCGGCTCCGCCTTCAGATCGTCAAAGATCTTGAAGGAGACATGCGCCGCCTCCAGCTCGCCGGTCAGCAGCTCGAGCATTCCCGTCGCCCTGATGCCGCGGTCCGTGAACACGAGCACCTTTTTCGCATTCTCTTTTTCCAGAATATCCTTTACTTTCGCAATACAGCCCTCACCCGCGTATACGCAGGAAGGCATTTTCGCCTGACAAACGTCCATTAAAGGAGCCTCCTTTCGAATCTGCAAACTGATAATCTCATCATAAGGTGCGCCAGATAAATAGACAAGGTCATATGCGTTTCGTTTTGAAACGCAGAGGCGGTCCGCAGGGCAAAATCAGCCCGAAAATTTCCCAAAAAAATCTCCCGCAGGAAACCATTCTGTTTTATAATAAAACAAATTGTTAAATACACGTTAAGAAGGAGGAAACGGTATGAGCGGTGTGATCCTGCCCGAAATGAAAAAAAAGAAGGTGCGCATCCTGGGCATAGCCCCCTACGCGGGCATGAAATCCGTCATGGAGCGCGTCGCCGCGGAGCGGACGGACCTTGAACTCGATGTGTACGTCGGCGACCTGGACCAGGGCGTCAACATCGCCCTGCAGAACATCCAGAGCAACTACGATATCCTGATCTCCCGCGGCGGCACCGCGCAGATGCTGGAGCGGGAATCCTCCCTGCCCGTCATCCCGGTGGAGATCTCCACCTCCGATATCCTGCGGGCGATCAAGCTGTGTGAGAACAACACCCAGCCCTTCGCCATCGTCGGCTTCCCGAACGCGACCGCCAACGCCAGCATCCTGTGCGAGCTGATGCAGTACACCATCGAGATCCGCACCATCCACAGCCGCAAAGAGGCCCAGGAGACCCTTGCGGACCTGCGGGCAAGCGGCTACGGCATCGTCCTGTGCGACATGGTCTCCTACACCACCGCGCAGAAGATGGAGATGAACGCCATCCTGATCACCTCCGGCATGGAGAGCGTCTCCAGCGCCTTCGACCAGGCGGTCAACCTCTACAACCCCTGCCGCCGGATGATGGCGGAGGGGCATTTTTACCAGGATATCCTGCGTGAATCCAGCCAGAAGGTTCTGGTCATGAAAGAAAACGGCGAGATCATCTTCACGACCGTCGGCGAGGAACAGCTCGGCCAGACGGTGGAACTGCTCGCCCCCGAGATCGGCGACGTCATCCGCAGGAAAGTCACGAAATTCTTCAAGAACATCGACCAGACCCTGTACTCGTGCATCTGCAGGAGCATGACCCTTTACGGGCACAACTACGCCGTCTTCTACCTCTCCTGCAGCTCGGTCCCGATCATCGCCGGTAAGTACGGCATCCAGTACTCCTCCCAGAAGCAGATCGAGGACGTCTTCTTCAACAATATCTACAACGTGACGGACATCAACACGGAGCGGCTCGGCGACATCTCCTCCCCGGTCCTGCTCACCGGCGAGCCCGGGACAGGCAAGGAGCAGGCGGCGCGGATGATCTATTCCCGCAGCCGCTTAAAGAGCAACCCGCTGATCACGATCAGCTGCGGCCTGCTCAACGAGCGCAGCTGGAACTTCCTCGTCTACCACTACAATTCGCCGCTCAACGACAACGACAACACGATCTTCTTCAAGAACATCAGCGCCCTCTCCAGGGAGCGCTACGCGCAGCTGCTGTCCACCATCATCGACACGAACCTGTGCAAGCGAAACCGCGTCATCTTCTCCTGCGACAGTCTCCCGGACCAGGAGATCCCCAGGGAAATGCGCGAGATGGTCAACCTGCTCTCCTGCGTGACCTTCCACCTGCGTCCCACCAGGGAGCGCGCCGCGGACATCCCCGCCCTGTGCGCCCTGTACCTGAACGCGGCGAACCTCTCCTCGGAGAACCGGATCATCGGGCTTGAACCCGAGGCCCTCACCCTCCTGCAGAACTACAGCTGGCCCTACAATTACACGCAGTTCCGCCGGATCTTAAGCGAGCTCGTCCTCATCACGGACACGCCCTATATCACCGCCGGAAACGTGCAGATGCTGCTCGATAAGGAAGCGGAGATCGCCGGCCGCGCCGCTGCCGTCCCGCAAGGCAGCGAAGACACCGCCCTGCGGCGCACGCTGGACCTGGGCAAGCCGCTCAGCGAGATCACCATGGACATCATCCGGCTGGTCCTCGAAGAAAAAGGCGGCAACCAGAGCGCAGCCGCCAAGCAGCTGGGGATCGGGCGGTCGACGCTGTGGCGCTATCTGAACGCAGGGCCGGTGTAAAATGAAAAAAAGCCCCGCAGTGGCGGAAGGCATCCCAAGCAAGCGAATTTTCTTGAGCTTGCGGGGATCCTTCCGTCACAAGAGGCCGCCTTATGTCTCTTCTTCACAGAACAGCTCACTCAGATCCGATATATCCTCCTCCAGAGGATCGGATCCGCGCCACATGCGGTCCGCTTCCCCGCGCTGCGCTTCCAGCTTCTTCCTTTTCTGTCTGCGGACATACCCCTTCAGGTCCAGGAACTTCACGTTCCGGCCGCGCTCGCGGATTCTGCGCTCCGGCGCCTTCCACCCGCTGCAGTCAAACATTTCCGTAAAGTCCGGCAGCCAGGAGATAAAGCGGACATACCCGGAGACGATCACCAGGGCCTGGCCCGTCTTCATCGAGGCCAGCTGCGACTCGGTGATCAGGTGCTCCCGGGAGACATGGCCGCCCGTGACCACTTCCCTTTCCCCGCACTTTTCCGACAGCTCGCGCAGGGTATCCAGCTGATTCGTCCGGAAGGCCACAAGCACGTCCGCGTTGGCGCGGATGATGCTCGACTTGCCCTGCCCGTAAATGGCCTCCAGCTGAGAGAGGCTCTGCAGGACCAGCTGGCAGCGGATATTCCGGGACCTGCCCGCGCTCATCAGATGATCCAGGGTGGAGATGGCCTTGCCGATGTTGCCCAGCTCCTCCAGGCAGACGTTCAGCCTGCGCGGCAGACGGCCCCTGTAGCGGTCCTGGGCCAGGCGCACATAGTGGCCCATCAGCTGGCTGCACAGCACGCCGGTGATGGAGTCAAAGATCGGGCTCTCATCCGGGATGATGATGTAGATCGCCGTGGGCGTCTCGCCGTCCAGGCCGTTGATGTGCAGGTCGTCCCCGCCCAGCATCGAGACCAGGCCCTCGCTGCGGGAAAAGATGGACATCCCGCTCATGAAGACGGCCAGCGTGCTCGCCCGGGTATCCCGCGCGGAGCTGGTGTAGCCCTTCAGCATCATGGCCGCGATCGAATCGGGCGGCAGGAAAGAGACCAGCTCGTTGAGCACGTTGAAGGATCCGGTCCCCTCCTCGCCGTCGGCAACCAGATGGTAGACGCCCGCCATGCTGATCTGTCCGGGCTTGCCGATGGTCATCAGCGCGTGGACAGCGCCGACGAACAGGCACCTTGCCGACTCCGGCCAGAAGGGATCGGAGTGGGTGTCGACCGGGAAAATGGTGTGCGCAAGGTCATCGATCATCTCGATGGCGACCTGCTTTTTCACCGGATCCCCGCTGATGAACAGCTCGTAGGGGGCAGCCAGCGGGTTCCACCGCTCCGACTCAAAGATGTGCCGGAAATCGATGACATGCACATCGTAGCCCGCCTGGGCCTCCGCCCCGGTCTGGTCGTAGCACTCGCCCTTGGGGTCGACGGCGATGAACGACTCTCCCGCGCGGATAAAGGACTTGATCATGGGGATGGTTCCGCGGCGGCTCTTTCCGCTGCCGCTCACGCCCAGGAAGATCATGTGCCCCTCGCTGGTATAGCGGTAGGCGCGGCCGTTCCGGAAATACAGGATGGGGCCGCTGCCCTCCTCCCAGGCTCCGCCCTCAAGGACGTCCCGGATCTCGGCGTCATAGGACCAACGGTCATTTCTCATTCTTCGGCTCCCTCCTTTCCTATGCTCTCCTGGCCTGGGCCCTGCAGGCGCGGGCAGCGCCCTGCGGGGTCAGGACCGGCACAAATCCGGAAAACTCCGCCTCCCCGACCAGGTCCCTGCACATCTGCTTCGCCCACTTCACGGACAGCTCCCCGTCGGCCTCGGCCGCCTCGGTGATCTGCGCCAGGATCTGCTCCTCATCCCTGGTGTCGACCCCCGCCTCCCCGATCATCCGCATCGTGATCTGTGCGATCTCCTCTGCGGTGTAGGGGGTAAGCTCCAGCATTCTGGACTCCTCCAGCACGCCGGTCAGCTTGTCGGTGAGGCCCGCCATGTTGCGGCTCATCGTCCGCGGGACGAAGAAGATAAAGGTCGCGTGGCGCGCCGCCTTCTCGATCTCCCGCAGGAAAAACTCCGCCTGCCCTTCGTTGACGTGGGGCTCCAGGCCGCTGATATCCATGGCCACGACGCCCTCGTAGTCGTTCGTGTAGACCGCGCAGGCCCGGATATCGGCGAACACGCTGCGCAGCTGCTCCATCGTACCGTCCAGCCGGTACTCCAGGAACAGGTCCAGCCCGCCGAAGCGGCGCACGCCGGCGTCCGCGAAGGCCCGGGCAAGATACTCGGTCAGGGTGCTCTGCCCGCTGCCCGCCTCCAGCGTCACGATATAATGCGGCGGTCTCATGCCGCAGCGGCCGTAGACCTGCGCGCGGGAACAGATCCCGCCGATCGCCTGCACGGCCTCACGCATGCCCACAGGGGGCTTTGCTGTCATACTCTTTCTCATCTGCGCATTCCTCCTCTCAGAAGGGCGGCCTAGGTTTCCGGGAAACCGACCTTGTCGATCAGACCGTAGGCCAGCGCCTCCTCGCTGGTCAGCCAGTGGTCGCGCTCCGTATCGCGGAGCAGCTCCTCCACCGTCCTGCCGCAGGCCTCGGCCAGAAGCCCGGCCAGCTTTTTCTTCAGGTACTGGATATGGTCGGCCACCAGCGTAATATCCGTCGCCTGTCCCTGCACGCCGCCGAGGGGCTGGTGAATCATGATCTCCGCGTTGGCGGAGGCAAACCGCTTGCCCTTCGTGCCGGCCGAGAGCAGGAACGCGCCCATGCTCGCCGCCATCCCGACCGCTGCCGTGACCACATCGCAGTGAACGCCCTGCTTCATATAGTCGTAGATCGCCAGGCCGGCGTTCACCACGCCGCCGGGGCTGTTGATCAGCAGCACGATATCATCCCCGGACTTCCCGTCCAGATACCGCATCTGCGAGATCACGGAGGCCGCGCTGACGGGCGTGATCTCACCGATGATGTGGATGATCCTGTGCTTCTCCAGATCAATACTGATCGGATCCGCGGCCGTGTCCCTTCCACTGATGTTGGTCAAAATCGTGGGAAATAAAATATCACCCATTTGCCGCACCTCCTTTTCTATCTGCGCTTCCCTTTTATCCTTACATCCGGGGCTCCGGCGCTTTGCGCGCATCATCGCCCCACCTGTACGAGTATCGCATGGTCAGGATAAATATTTTTTTAGCGGCACAAAAAAGGACCGCCGCACAGCCCTTTTCGGAGCCATGCCGCGATCCTTCTCACTATCCTTGTTGCTATTCTTATACCCTTATTATCTGTCTTACTGCTTTCCCCAGGTATCCTTACCCCGCGATCTCGAACTGGGAATTGTACATCTGCGCGTAGAAGCCGCCCTGCTTCATCAGCTCGTCGTGCGTGCCCTGCTCGATGATGTCGCCGTCCTTCATGACCAGGATCAGGTCCGCGTTGCGGATGGTCGAGAGCCGGTGCGCGATGACGAAGGAGGTGCGCCCCTTCATCAGCCTCTCCATCGCCGACTGGATCATGTGCTCTGTCCGCGTATCGACGGAGGAGGTCGCCTCGTCCAGAATGAGGATCGGCGCGTCCGCCAGCAGCGCCCGCGCGATGGTCAGCAGCTGGCGCTGGCCCTGGGAGATGTTGGTGCCGTTTTCGTTGATCTCCATCTGGTAGCCGCCCGGCAGCGAGCGGATGAAGCGGTCCGCGTGGGCGGCCTTCGCCGCCGCGATCACTTCCTCATCCGTGGCCGTCAGCCGACCGTAGCGGATGTTCTCCATGATCGTGCCGCCAAAGAGCCAGGTATCCTGCAGCACCATGCCGATGTTCTGCCGCAGGTCGCCGCGCCGGTAGGCCGCGACCGGATGGCCGCCCACCAGGATCTGCCCGCTGTTGGTATCGTAAAAGCGCATCAGCAGCTTGACCATGGTGGTCTTGCCCGCGCCGGTCGGCCCGACGATGGCGACCATCTTTCCGGGCTCCACGGT
>ODAI011435113.1_pt1 | contig 20291 bp, 19 predicted proteins | sample 1539321 | NCBI WGS metagenome assembly ODAI01 (sample SAMN02144231, study PRJEB22623) | gut metagenome | biome: sheep rumen | host: Ovis aries | place: New Zealand
ACGAATACAAAGTGAACATCCTCGACACTCCTGGTCATCAGGACTTTGCCGAAGATACGTTCCGAACGCTCACTGCCGTTGACAGTGCCATCATCGTTATCGACGGTGCCAAGGGTGTCGAGACGCAGACACGTAAGCTCATGAACGTATGCCGAATGAGAAACACGCCCGTCATTGTATTCATCAACAAGATGGACCGTGAGGGACGCGACCCCTTCGACCTACTCGACGAGATTGAGCAGGAGCTGGAAATAAAGGTGCGACCTCTAAGCTGGCCCATCAACCAGGGAGCTAAATTTAAGGGTGTATATAATATATATGAGCAGAAGCTCGACCTTTTCACCCCCGACAAGCAACGAGTGACAGAGAAGGTTGAAATCGACATCAACAGTAGCGTCCTCGAAACACACGTGGGCGAGCAGGATGCCCAGAAGCTGCGTGACGATTTGGAACTCGTGGATGGCGTATATCCAGAATTCGACGTAGAGACTTACCGCTCGGCTGAGGTTGCACCAGTGTTCTTCGGCTCGGCTCTCAACAATTTCGGAGTACAGGAACTTCTCAACTGTTTTGTTGAGATAGCCCCAAGTCCTAAGCCCACAAAGGCAGAAGAACGCATGGTAAGCCCCGAGGAGCCGAAATTCACAGGCTTCATATTCAAGATCACTGCCAACATCGACCCCAACCACCGCTCATGTATCGCTTTCTGCAAGGTATGCTCAGGAAAGTTCCAACGCAACCAGCCTTATCTGCACATTCGACATGGAAAGACGATGCGCTTCACTTCACCCACACAGTTTATGGCGCAACGCAAGAGCACTATCGACGAAGCATGGCCAGGCGACATTGTGGGACTGCCCGACTCCGGAGGAGTATTCAAGATTGGCGACACACTCACCGAGGGCGAACAACTTCACTTCAGGGGACTGCCGTCGTTCTCGCCCGAGCTGTTCAAATTCATTGAGAACGACGACCCAATGAAATCAAAACAGTTTCAGAAAGGTCTGGAACAACTGATGAACGAGGGCGTAGCCCAGCTATTCGTCAACCAGTTCAACAACCGCCGTATCGTGGGCACTGTGGGACAGCTTCAGTTTGAGGTTATCCAGTATCGCTTGGAGAATGAGTATAACGCTCGCTGCCGCTGGGAACCCGTCCACCTGCATAAAGCATGCTGGATAGAGAGTGACGACGAGCAGGAGCTTGACAATTTCAAAAAGCGCAAATATCAATATATGGCAAAAGACAAAGACGGTCGCGATGTGTTCCTTGCCGACTCTGGCTATGTACTGTCAATGGCTCAGGAAGACTTCAAGCACATACGATTCCATTTCACAAGCGAATTTTGATTATAATTTGCGGTTTCCAAGCCACACTGCAATTTACACGAACAAAACACATGAAACAAGAAGAAGACATACGACAAGCGTGCGAGGTGATGCGTCAGGGAGGCATCATCCTCTACCCTACCGATACTGTATGGGGTATCGGCTGCGACGCCACCAATGCCGAGGCCGTAGCCAAAGTATATAAGATAAAACAGCGCGAAGATTCTAAGGCACTGATATGTCTCGTAGATAGCGACAACCGGCTACAGCGATACGTTAGGTATGTACCCAACGTGGCATGGGATCTCATCGACTGTGCCGACAAACCAATCACAGTCATTCTTGACGGAGCCGTAAACTTGGCTCCCAACTTGATTGCCGATGATGGAAGCATTGGCATACGCATCACACGGGAACCATTTTCAAAAGAACTTTGCTACCGTTTCCAGAAAGCCATAGTCTCAACATCAGCCAACATTAGTGGAGAACCGGCCGCACAAAACTACAGCGACATCGACCCACGCATACTCGAAGCTGTTGACTACGTATGCTGGAGCCGACGCCAGGAGCATAAACCACACACGCCATCAAGTATAGTGAAACTGAAAGCCGACGGCGAGGTTACTGTCATACGGAAATAAAAAACGCAACAAATGAAAAGCTGGGCTGAACAACTGAACAACTGGCGTGCCAGACACATCAGCGACAAAGTGTTCATAATCACACTCGCACTGATGGTGGGTTTTTTTGCTGCCGTAGCTGCATACGTGCTTCACAGCACCATAAACCTTATCGTGAGGTTGCTCACCGGTTCGTTCGACACCGAGACCTTCAACTTCCTATATCTACTCTATCCCGTAGTAGGTATTTATCTCACCAGCCTGTTCGTACGATATATCGTCAAGGACAATATATCCCACGGAATAACCCGAATACTATACTCCATCAGCTCAAACAAGAGCCGGCTGAAAGTTCACAACTGTTGGAGTTCGGTCATCGCCTCTGCAATAACCATCGGCTTCGGAGGTTCCGTAGGAGCTGAGGCCCCGATTGTTCTGACTGGCTCGGCTATAGGAAGCAATCTCGGAAAGATATTCCATCTCGACAGCAAGACGCTCATGACGCTCGTGGGATGCGGTGCGGCAGGAGCCATTGCCGGCATTTTCAAGGCTCCAATAGCAGGATTGGTGTTCACACTCGAAGTGCTGATGATCGACCTTACGATGGCATCGCTGTTGCCCATCCTCGTTTCGTGTGTTACGGCAACATGCTTCACATACATCTTCCTCGGCAATTCAGCACTGTTCTCATTTCATCTCGACAACGACTGGATGGTTGAGCGTGCACCGGCAACCATTCTGCTGGGGATTGCCTGCGGACTGATAAGTCTCTACTTCATCCGCACGATGAACAAGTGCGAGGATATGTTTGCACGTTTCCACGACAAACAATACGTAAAGCTCATCATTGGCGGAAGTATTCTAAGCCTTCTTATATTCCTGTTTCCTTCTCTCTACGGCGAAGGCTATCATGCCATCAACCTACTGCTCAACGGGCGCACTCAGGCCGACTGGGACATGATTATGCAGAATTCAATGTTTGCAGGGCACAGCAGTATGCTCGTAGTCTATCTGGCACTCGTATTGCTGACAAAAGTATTTGCCACTTCGGCCACCAATGGCGGAGGAGGCTGCGGAGGTACGTTCGCCCCGTCGCTCTTCATCGGATGCTTCGGAGGTTTCCTCTTTGCACGAGTATGGAACATGTACGAGCTTGGCATCTACCTGCCTGAAAAGAATTTTGCCTTATTGGGCATGGCCGGAGTGATGTCGGGAGTTATGCACGCACCGCTGACCGGCGTTTTCCTTATTGCCGAGATCACAAGCGGATATAATCTCTTCGTACCACTTATCATAGTAAGTATTGCAGCCTATCTCACCATCATCATCTTCGAGCCACACAGCATCTACGGTATGCGACTGGCAAAGCAGGGAAAGCTGATAACCCACCACACCGACCACGCCGTCCTTACGCTGATGAGCCTCAACAGCGTCATCGACCATGATTACACTGCCATTGACCCTGACATGGAATTGGGCAGCATAGTACACAAAATCAGCCGCAGTAAGACAAGCATACTTCCAGTATGTGATGCCGCAGGCAATCTGCTCGGCGAGATCGACCTGACCAAGATACGGCACATAGTGTTCCGAACCGAGTTATATCACCACTTTCAGGCAAAACAGTTGATGACGGAACCGAAAGCCATCCTTCGCGATTCCGACGACATGACATCGGTGATGAAGACTTTCGACAACAGCCATGCTGACTTTCTGCCGGTACTCGACGCAGAATCACATCTGAAAGGATATATCTCGCGTCAGCGACTATACGGAATGTACCGCAAGATGGTGGCCGACATGAGCCAGGAGTAGGCTGCACTACGTGCTTGATGGATAATGAATAATGGATAAAGTGAAATGGAAAAAAGCGATTTAAGGATAGTATTTATGGGAACGCCCGAGTTTGCCGTTGAGACACTCAAGGCTCTCGTGGAAGGCGGCTACAATGTAGTGGCTGTAGTGACACAGCCCGACAAACCTGTTGGACGCCACGGCAGCGTACTTCAGCCTTCCGAGGTGAAACAATATGCAATAGAACACAACATACCGGTGCTGCAACCGGAGAAGATGAAAGACCCCGTATTCGTTGAGCAGCTACGATCCTACGATGCTAACCTTCAAGTGGTAGTTGCTTTCCGTATGCTTCCCGAAGTGGTATGGGCTATGCCCCAATACGGGACGTTCAACGTACATGCTGCCCTGCTGCCGCAATATCGTGGGGCAGCACCTATTAACTGGGCAGTAATCAACGGCGAAACTCTGACGGGAGTAACAACATTCTTCCTCGACCACGATATCGATACGGGACGCATCATCGAGCAACGCACCTTCAACATTGCCGACGACTACAACGTAGAAAACGTATATGACGGACTGATGCTCCTTGGGGCTGAAATATGTCTCTCGACCATCGACAAAATTATTGCCAACGATGGCAAACCGGAAAGCATACCCCAGGAACATCTCATCACAGCAGGCGAAGTGCTTCATCCCGCCCCAAAGATATTCAAAGAGACGTGCGAGATCGACTGGCAAAAACCGATGAAGCAGATATATGACTTCATACGTGGTCTGAGTCCATACCCTGGAGCCTGGACTACTCTCATGGCTCACGATGGCAAGAAATCGATGCTAAAGATATTTCGCACGGAGAAGACTGAAGAAACTTCGTCAGAACCCGCAGGCTCAATCATTACAAGGAAGAACACCATAAGCATCGTCACTGGTAACTGCCAGCTACTGAACATCCTCGAGCTCCAGCTTGCCGGCAAAAAACGCATGAGCGCACAAGACTTTCTCAATGGCATGAAGAATTTGGAACTGTTCAAAGTTAAATAAAGATTAAATTTACAACTGCACAAAATAAATCACAGGTAATCATCGTTACAAATATATAACATAATAAAAGAAGGATTGCCTATGATGAATTTTACTTCCGAAGACCTAAGGCCGAACGCACAAACGATTTTATTTATCAAACAGATAGCACATAATTATCGTATAAACGGCAAAGGCACACGAATCAACGGTCTGTGCCTGAATTAACGAAAGAGAAAAGAACGCGATGACACTTGTTTCACCCTCACTACTCGCTGCCGATTTCATGAATCTCGACAGCGAAATTAGCATGATAAACAAAAGTAAAGCCGACTGGCTGCATCTCGATGTCATGGACGGCGTGTTCGTGCCTAACATTTCGTTTGGGTTTCCTGTACTCGAAGCCGTGGCAGCCAAATGCAATAAACCGCTCGACGTGCATTTCATGATTGTGAATCCAGAGCGATATATCCAGCAGACCGCCAAATTAGGAGCAATGATGATGAACGTACACTATGAAGCCTGCCGACATCTGAACCGTACCATCCATGAAATCCATGATGCAGGAATGAAGGCCGGAGTGACCATTAATCCGTCAACACCGGTGAGCATGCTTGAAGACATCATCGACGATGCCGACATGATACTCATCATGAGCGTCAACCCCGGTTTCGGAGGACAGACATTCATTGAGAACACCATCAACAAGGTTAAACGCCTGCGGCAGATGATAACAGAACACGCTACAAGTACACTGATAGAAGTCGATGGAGGTGTACAGTCTGAAACAGCGCCGCGCCTTGTGGAAGCCGGTGTCGATGTGCTCGTCAGCGGAAGCTATGTGTTCAAAGCGAAAGACCCTCACGCCATTATCGCAGAACTTAAGGCTTTGAAATAAGCACCCACACTACAGCACAAGTGCAATATCGTATTTCTTAGCCATACGCCGGAGATTAAGAATGGCATAACGCATACGTCCCAGGGATGTGTTTATGCTCACTCCTGTTAGCTGAGCTATCTCTTTGAATGGTATTTCTTGATAGAAGCGCATATACACCACCTCGCGCTGAGGCGCAGGGAGCATATCCATCATACTCCTTACATCACGTAGTACCTGTGCATTGACCATTTCACTCTCACGGTTAATATCGGCTATAGAGTCGCCCTTGAGTTTCGACAGGTCATTCCCTTCGACAGGCTCGACAATACGTTCATTGTGGTTAGATCGATACCAATCCATAATCACATTATGGGCTATACGCGTCAGCCAATAAAAGAACTTGCCACTGTCGGTGTATTTTCCTTCCTGAAGCTTGGTGATTACCTTTACAAATGTATCCTGAAAAACATCATTGGCCACTTCACGGTCGCGTACAACGAACATAATATAAGTAAAAAGCTTCTCTTGATTACGTGCCAATAACTCATCGAATGCTCGATTGTCGCCATTTACATACAGTAGTGCCAACTGTTCGTCGGACTTACTTTCGTACTTTTTCATACTTAATTTGTCATCTTTTTCTATTAAGTAGAGTATTTTCGATAGGCGTACAATTTTACGAGTTAATTAACGTTATTATTAAATTTGATTGCAAATTTATATATATTTTTCATTTTCACCAAATATTTTATCACAAAAAATAAAATTTCCACAAAAATTACGACTTTAAACGTAAACATTGTTGCCAAACCTATTTGTTCTCTGACACATCACACTTCAATCACCTGACCGTCGTAAGCCATCTGGATATTGGCGGGCAAGGAGGCATTCACCTCAGCATGAAGCCCTATATCGTGGCTACTGTGGACAAGCCATGTCTGGCGAGGCTTTATTCTCCCGACAAAAGCCACTGCGTCAGCAAGTGTCTGATGCGAATGATGCGGTTCCATACGTAAAGCATTGACTACAAGTGTGTCGAGTCCGAAAAGGAAAGGCAATTCCTCATCAGCTATTGTCTTCATGTCGGTAATATACGCAAATCTTTTCCCGAAGCGATAACCAAGAATCGGCAATGCACCGTGCATCACCTCAACCGGTGTTATGTCGAAATCACCGACATTTACGGTCTGATGCTTATGGATAGTATTCAGATGAATAGCTGGTACTCCCGGATATCGGTTACTTGCAAAGCAATACGGCAACATGCTATGCATGCCCTCACACGCTATTTCATCAGCATAAACGTTGATTTCTCCAAACTGGCAATAAGGCCGAAGGTCGTCCATACCTCCCATATGGTCGTAATGAGCATGGGTGACTAACACTCCGTCGATTTTTCGGAAAGGTTGCGACATAATCTGCTGTCTGAAGTCGGGGCCACAGTCGATTAACACACGTGTAGTGTCTGTTTCCACAAGTGCAGAACAGCGCAACCGCTTGTCGTGAGGGTCGGCGCTGCTGCACACCCTGCACCGGCATCCGATTGTTGGGACGCCGCAACTTGTCCCGGTTCCAAGAAACGTCACTCTCATATAATGTTCACTTCAGGAAAGATGTCAATACCGAATTTTGCCTTCACATCGTGGCGGATGGCATCACTCAAGCGCACAATGTCTTCACCCTTCGCACCACCACGGTTTACGAGCACGAGAGCCTGACGATCATGTACGCCAGCCGGTCCCAACGAGCGACCTTTCCATCCGCACTGTTCAATCATCCATCCAGCCGGAATCTTCTCGTGGCTGTCATCAATATAATAATGTGGCATATCGGGATACTGTTCTGACAGTTGTTCATACTTGTCGCGACCGACCACTGGGTTCATGAAAAAGCTGCCAGCATTGCCTGTAATCTCAGGGTCGGGCAGCTTTTCGCGTCGGATTTCTATTATTGTCTGACGCAACTCACGCGGCGAAGGTTCTGCTATACCCTTCCGCCCGAGTTCAGTCCGTATGTTACCATAATCGAGCTTCGGAGAGAAAAAAGCCGACATAAGATACGACACATGCGTAATGAGATACTTGTTCCTCCATTCACTCTTGAATCGGCTGTTACGATAACCATAACAGCAGTCGGCATTTGAAATTTCCACCCTGTTGCCCGTTGCAATCTCTACGGCATATATCTTCTCGATGATGTCTTTTGCCTCGGAACCGTATGCTCCGATGTTCTGCACAGCGCTCGCCCCCACCTCACCGGGAATAAGCGAGAGGTTTTCAGCACCGTAAAGCTGATGTTCGACACAATACTCAACAACATCGTCGAACACCTCTCCCGCACCTACCTTCACAATAGGTGAACAACTGCCATCGATACCTTTTATTCCGCAATGCACCACTACCCCATCGAAATCCTTGGTTAGAAGCAGATTGCTTCCACCTCCTACGATTAAGAAGGGCAATTTCGACGACCGCAATACTTCTGCTGTACTTACGGCTTCTTCAATACTCTCATATTCAAGAAACCTGCGACATTTTGAGTCAATTCTGAAAGTATTGTGTCTGAGCAGACTGTATTCTTGATAATCCTTCAACTTTCCTACAGATTAAATGTGTTATGTTGTCAGCCTCGTCACCAACCACTTACCTGCCTTCTTGGTGAATACTATTTCCAATTCAAGACCATTGGCAATGCCACGCATTACGAGAATCTTAGTATTGCCTAATCTCGTCGGTTTACCATAAACGATATTGTATAAAGTATTAGCAGGTAACTCTGGAGCAAATGCCGACCATGTGTCAGGAGTGATGATGCCTTCCATCTGTGCAAAGTCATCGTCAGGATCCGGTCCCACAAAAGCCACGGTTTCATTGATGCTTTCCGCCTGAAATGCCGAGTCGGTTACAAAATGCTGGTAGAAAGCGAGAAATTCGCCGTTGTGATTCTGGGCTATAGTCTGGTGGTTAATGCTACTGAGCATCCACCGTCCACGTATTCTCTCGAATATGTATTGCTTCACCCTGTTGTTGCTGATGCTAATATGCTCCACCACCGCCGTATGCACTGCCGTGTCTTTCATTATGTTCAGCTGGCGGCGACTGTCGAGAAGAAGAGTATAATATCCTTGTCGCATAAAGAAATGCTCCATACGCCACTTATCGCAAGGTATAAAGTCGGTTTTTCTGCCATGCGTCTCCTTCAATGGGAATAGTATGCGCTCCTTCTGAAGTTTTTTATTTGCTGCAAAGTTGAAGATGAAATCGTCGAACAGCTCGTCAGCCGCCTTAGGCATCGGTGTGTCTTCTATCAGCTGTTCCTGTGTTTCCACAACTACAGTATCTGTTGAGTCGATAGAATCGGCACCGGCATCGTCAGCACCATTGGCGTTTTTGTTGTTTCCTGTACAGGAAAACATAAGTGTAATCATCGCAAACAATGCAAACAATGACCTTTTCATGAATGGATTTTGTATAACTTTCTAATTTCGGGCGACAAAGGTACATCAAAATAGGTAAATCACAAAAAAAATTTTGGTTTTTCTCACATTTCTTTGTAACTTTGCAGCCAAATATTTAGGATATGTTATTAGATAAGATAGACGAACTTCTGAAAGAAGTACAGAATTTGAGTGCTCAGAACGCCGAAGACATCGAACATCTCCGCATCAAATACCTGAGCAAGAAGGGCATCATATCAGATATGATGAACGATTTCCGCAATGTTGCAGCCGACGAGAAGAAGACTGTGGGTATGAAACTCAACGAATTGAAGAAGTTGACTACCGAGCGCATCAACCAGCTGCGTGCAGAGTGCGAGACGCAAGAGAGCAACGACGAAGCCCTCGACCTGACTCGCACCCCATACCCCATACCGTTGGGTTCGCGCCACCCTCTTACCATAGTTCGCAACGAGATTATCGATATCTTCTCGCGCATGGGCTTCGTGCTTGCCGACGGTCCTGAGGTAGAAGACGACCTTCATGTGTTCACTAAGATGAACTTTGCCGCCGACCATCCCGCCCGCGACATGCAAGACACATTCTTTGTAGAACAGAGTGCGAGCGATGTTACGAAGAACATTCTCCTGCGCTCCCACACATCGAGCGTTCAGGCACGAGTGATGGAAAACATGCACACTGAAGACGGAAAGCTGACGGCTCCGATTCGCGTCATCTGTCCCGGACGTGTTTACCGCAACGAGGCCATCACATCACGTGCCCATTGCTTTTTCCATCAGGTCGAGGGTCTGTATATCGACAAGAATGTAAGCTTCACCGACTTGAAGCAGGTGCTTTTGTCGTTCGCACGTGAGATGTTCGGTCCCGACACTGATATCCGTCTTCGTCCGAGCTATTTCCCCTTCACCGAGCCATCGGCAGAGATGGACATCTCGTGCTTCATCTGCGGCGGCGACGGATGCTCGTTCTGCAAGCATACCGGATGGGTTGAGATTCTCGGCTGCGGCATGGTTGACCCCAATGTGCTTGAGCAGTGCGGCATCGACTCGAAGATATACAGCGGCTATGCCTTCGGTATGGGTGTTGAGCGCATTGCCAACCTTAAATACCGTGTCTCCGACCTCCGCATGTTCTCTGAGAACGACACACGATTCCTCAAGGAGTTCGAAGCGGCTAACTAATGCGAATAGATATTATCACCGTTCTGCCAGAAATGATCGAAGGCTTCGTCCATGAGAGCATTCTGGCACGTGCAGAGAAGAAGGGTCTCGCCGAGATACATCTTCACAATTTGCGCGACTATACTCTCGACAAATGGCGCCGCGTGGACGACTATCCATACGGCGGCTTTGCCGGTATGGTGATGCAGATAGAGCCTATCGACCGCTGCATATCGGCACTGAAGGCAGAGCGCGACTACGATGAGGTTATTTTCACTTCGCCCGACGGGGAGCAGTTCAACCAGCACATTGCCAACGACCTATCACTGAAACAGAACCTCATCATACTGTGCGGTCATTACAAGGGTATCGACCATCGCGTACGCGAACATCTTATTACTCGTGAAATAAGCATCGGCGACTATGTTCTTACAGGTGGCGAACTGGCAGCAGCTATCATGGCCGATGCTATCGTTCGCGTAGTTCCAGGAGTAATCGGCGACGAGCAGAGCGCACTGAGCGACTGTTTTCAGGACGACCTTCTTTCGGCTCCCATCTACACGCGTCCGGCAGAATACAAAGGCTGGCGCGTGCCCGACATCCTTCTGTCGGGCAACGAAGCCAAGATAAAAGCATGGGAAATGGAACAGGCTTTAGAGCGCACAAGGCAGCTGCGCCCCGACCTGCTCAAATAAATCATAATCATTATACGCTAAACGGTGTCTCAAAATCTGCAAGACACGCGTGTTTCGTATCCTTATCCGAAAGGATAGCCTTATCTGTGGGAATGCGCCAGTCGATGCCGAGGCTGTCGTCAGTGATGCTGATACCTCCGTCGGCCTCGGGATGGTAGAACTCATCACACTTATATTGGAACACCGCTGTCTCGCTGAGCACTGCAAAGCCGTGGGCAAACCCCTTGGGAATAAAGAACTGCCGGTGATTTTCCTCAGTCAGTTCCACTGCCACATGCTTTCCGTATGTCGGCGACCCTTTTCGTATATCGACAGCTACATCAAGCACTCTGCCCTTTACGCAGCGCACAAGCTTCGACTGTGTAAAAGGAGGACGCTGGAAATGCAGTCCACGCATCACACCGTATGACGACATGCTTTCGTTGTCCTGAACAAACTCCACATGCCCCACTTTCTCCTCAAACTCACGCTGTGAATAGCTTTCGAAGAAATATCCACGCGCATCTTTAAACACTCGGGGTTCAATTATTAAAAGCCCCTCAATATCAGTCTTTATTACTTCCATTATATTGTCCCATTTTCATTTTTTCAACAAACAGTTCGCCCTGTTCAAATCCTTCCTCGTATAGCCGTTCCAGCTTCGCCGTGTCACGCTCCATACGTCCCACCTCAATAGGCCGCTGCGGACGTATGCACGCTACCTTGCCCTCAGCCTCCATACGCTCAACATACTCCAACTGCCGGTCGTAAACCTCACATCTGCGACTTAATGCTACGCGCAATCGCGGATAGTTCTTATATACTATCGGCGGTATCTTATGGTCTTTCTCTTCTGAGCGATAACCGTAGTTCCGTGTCATCACCACCACGTTGAATTCATGCCCCATCTCGATGCTACGCTCCAGCGGAATACTGTCAACAATGCCTCCGTCGAGCATCGGCTTGCCGTCAACCGTCACAATTTTGCTGACGTACGGAAGCGAACTCGACGCATGGCAGATGGCAACCAGCCGCTTGCGGTCGCCGCTGGTCTCCGACAGATACTCTGCCCTGCCCGTAAGACAGTTGGTAGTTACCATCTCAAAAAGTGTATTGCTATTGAAATATGTGTCGTAGTCGTAGGGAAGCAACTCATTGGGGAAACGCTCATATAGAAGCACCGGGTCGAAAATACTTCCCTGCATCACAAGATGCTTCAACCCGATATAGTCATATTTCTGAAGCATGTCGATATTCGAGATTCTCGCCCTTCGTGGCTGACGGCTTACGTATGACAGTCCGTTGCACGCACCTGCGCTCACTGCACATACATAACTGAAATATATATCGTGCTTCATAAACGCATCGAGCACTCCCGAAGTGAACACTCCTCTCATGCCCCCGCCTTCAAGCACCAATCCTGTTTCTTTATCTATCGACGTCGCCATATTGGATGCAAAATTAATGCAACGAAATGAGAAAACCAAACATTGTGTGCTTTTTTTTATTAGCAAATACATAAAAGTGTGAAAAAAAGAAAATTCTTTTCGTCTCATTCTTCTTTATGGGCAAAATATGCTATCTTTGCATGTTGATTACAAAACTGGAAACAAATGTTTGACAAAAACACATATATCACAAGGAGAGGCGAGCTTCGCAAGCTAATGGGCGACGGCATCATTATTCTATTTGGAAATAACGGTGCACCGGCTAACTATCCTGCCAACGAATACTCTCCATTCCGTCAGGACTCATCGTTCGTATATTTTTTTGGCCAACACCGCGACGGTCTCGTAGGAATCATCGACATCGACAACGGCGATGAGACACTTGTAGGAAATGACATCGACATCGAAGACATAGTATGGTATGGCTCCGTTGAGAGTGTCAGCCATCTTGCTTCTGAAGTAGGAGTTGTCAAAACTGCTCCCATGAAGGAACTTAAATCGATTGTCAACGAAGCTCTCCGCACGAAGCGTAAGATACACTATCTGCCGCCCTACCGCCACGATACGAAGATAATGATAATGGATCTTCTCGGCATTCATCCCAACCAGCAAAAAGAATCAGCATCGCTCGAACTAATTAATGCCGTAGTCAAGATGCGCTCAGCGAAAGAGCCGCAAGAGATTGAGGCTATCGAGCGCGCCTGCAACGTCGGTTATGTGATGCACACTACAGCCATGAAGCTCATTGCCCCGGGCATTACCGAGAAATACATTGGCGGCCAGGTTGACGGCATTGCTCGATCTCTTGCCGACGGAGTGAGCTTTGCCACCATCTTCAGCCAGCACGGCGAAATCATGCACGGCAGTCCGAGCATGAACAAACTTGAGAGTGGCCGCCTTGCACTGTGCGATGCAGGCTGCGAGCTCGACGACTATTGTTCTGACAACACACGTACCATGCCGGTAAGCGGAAAATTCACACAGCGGCAGCTGGAGATTTACAGCATCGTCGAGGCATGCCACGACTATGTGCTCGAAGCGGCAAAGCCCGGAGTGAGATATGCCGACGTACACTTTGCCGTATGCCGTATGCTGACCGAGCGCATGAAGGAACTCGGGCTGATGCGCGGCGACACCGACGAAGCAGTACGAGCCGGCGCACATGCCATGTTTCTGCCGCACGGACTGGGCCACATGATGGGCATGGACGTTCACGACATGGAGGGACTTGGACAGATTCATGTAGGATTCGACGACGAGACACGTCCTAACCTTGAGCAGTTCGGAACGAACTGTCTGCGTATGGGGCGACGCCTACAAGAGGGCTTCGTAGTCACCGACGAACCCGGCATCTACTTTATTCCCGCACTTATCGATGACTGGCGAGCCAAAGGTCATTGCCGCGAGTTTCTGAATTTCGACAAGATTGAGACTTACAAGGACTTCGGAGGCATTCGCATCGAGGACGACGTTCTTATAACAAGCGGCGGTTGCCGTTTCCTCGGCCAGAAGCGCATACCCTATCATCCTTCCGACGTTGAGGAGTTTATGGCGGCGCAAAATGCCTAATCAAAAAATAATAAAAAGGATAAATATATGAAACAGATTTTCACATTGGCGCTGATAGCAACAATTGCACTCAGTGCCGGAGCAGAGGAGAAGAAAGACACAGCAAAAGCTAACAAGCCTGTCTTCACCACAATCAAAGAAAACAAAATCACAAGCATTAAAGACCAGAACCGTAGCGGCACATGCTGGGCCTACTCTACCCTTAGTTTCTTCGAGAGCGAAATTCTGAAGAAGACCGGCAAGGAATACAACCTGTGCGAGATGTTCATAGCCAACAAAGACTACATGGATCGCGCCAAACTGACCGTCCGCATGCATGGCGACAGTCAGTTCTCACAAGGAGGCAGTGCCGGCGATGTACTCATCATCATGAAGGAGCACGGTATCTGTCCCGAAGACGCGATGCCGCTGCCAGGCACCATGCAGGGCGACTCACTTGCTAACTTCAACGAGTTTTTCAGCGTTATGTCGCCTTACGTTGAAGCGGTGGCTAAAAGCAGTGCAAAGAAAATCACCAAACAGTGGCAGGTAGGCCTCCAGGGTATCATCGATGCCTATCTTGGCAAATGCCCTGAAGAATTCACCTACGAAGGAAAGAAATACACTCCGAAGACGTTCGCTGCCAGTCTGGGCATCAGCCTTGACGACTACGTGAGCATCACCAGCTACACCCACCATCCATTCTACACCAGTTTCCCCGTTGAAGTTCAGGACAACTGGCGCTGGGACCGCAGCTACAATGTGCCTATGGACGAGATGATGCGCATCATCGACAATGCGCTCGACAATGGCTATACAATAGCCTGGGGCGGTGATGTCAGCGAGGAGGGCTTCACCCGTCAGGGACTTGGAATAGCCTATGACGTGAAGAAGATTCAGGGACTGTCCGGAAGCGACGCTGCCAAATGGCTGAAGCTAAAGCCGGCTGAAAAGAAAAACATCATCGACTCTCTTGGTATCACTGCGCCTGAAATCACAGCAACCCAAGAGCTTCGCCAGGAGCGCTTCGACAACTGGGAACTCACCGACGACCACGGTATGCATATCTACGGCGTTGCCAAGGATCAGAACGGCAAGGAGTATTACATGGTAAAGAACTCATGGGGTGAGTATGGCGACTATAAAGGTATCTGGTACATGACTAAGACTTTCGTGGCTGCCAACACCATGGATTATCTTGTCAACAAGAATGCCATCCCCAAGGACATACGTAAGAAACTTGGCATCTGACCATAGTACGAGGCTAACAGACAGTTATGGCATCCAAATGGAGATATAACAAACCAACAGACGAGCGCCGCAAGGCTGCTGCCGAACTGGGTGAAAAGATTGGCATGAGTCCTATCATGGCCGACCTTCTCATTCAGCGTGGCATCAAGACCGAGTCGGCCGCCAAACGGTTCTTCCGTCCGATGCTCAACGAGCTCATCGATCCGTTTCTGATGAACGACATGGACATTGCCGTTGACCGTCTGAACGATGCCATGGGACGCAAGGAGCGCATCATGGTCTATGGCGACTACGACGTCGATGGATGCACCGCCGTGGCACTGGTGTATAAGTTTCTCCAGCAGTTCTACTCAAACATCGAATACTATATCCCCGACCGCTACGAAGAGGGCTACGGCGTAAGCATAAAGGCCATCGACTACGCCAAAGAGCAGGGCGTCAAGCTCATTATCATTCTCGACTGCGGAATCAAAGCCTTCGAGGAGATATCCTACGCCAAGGAGCAGGGCATCGACTTCATCATCTGCGACCACCATGTGCCCGACGACACCATGCCGGCAGCCATTGCCATTCTCAATCCGAAGCGTGCCGACTCTACCTACCCCTTCCATCATCTCAGCGGCTGTGGGGTAGGCTTTAAGCTGATGCAGGCTTTTGCAAAGAACAATGGCATTCCGTTCTCACGGCTTATCCCGCTGCTCGACTTCTGTGCCGTTAGCATAGCGGCAGACATAGTGCCTGTGATTGGCGAGAATCGCATTCTGGCTTTCCACGGTCTGAAACAGCTCAACCAGAGTGCATCGGTAGGTCTGCGCGCCATCATCGAGATTTGCAATCTTTCCGGCAAGGAGCTCACAATGAGCGACATCATCTTCAAGATAGGTCCGCGCATAAATGCTTCCGGACGTATGCAGAACGGCAAAGAGGCCGTAGAACTTCTTGTTGAGCGCGACCTCCAGCGTGCCCTTATCGAGGCAAACCGCATCAACGAATACAACGAACAGCGCAAGGACATCGACAAACAGATGACCGAAGAGGCCAACGAGATTGTAGCACGCCTTGAGAGCCAGAACCATCAGCAGAGCATCGTTCTCTACGACAACAACTGGAAAAAAGGAGTTGTAGGCATCGTTGCCTCGCGCCTGTCAGAAATCTATTATCGTCCCACCGTGGTGCTAACGGTTATCAACGGCATTGCCAGCGGTTCGGCCCGTTCTGTAGCAGGTTTCGACATCTATGACGCCATCAAGAGCTGCCGCGACCTGTTGGTCAACTTCGGCGGTCATACCTATGCCGCAGGACTCACACTGAAGCAAGAGAACATTCAGCCTTTCATCGAAAGGTTCCACAAATATGTTGACGAGCACATACTGCCCGAACAGACCGAGGCAGTGCTCGACATCGATGCGGAAATCGACTTCAAGGACATTACAAAGAAACTGCTGAACGACCTTAAGAAGCTGGCTCCCCACGGTGCCAACAATCCAAAGCCGCTGTTCTGCACGCACAATGTCTATGACTATGGCACCTCGAAAGTGGTGGGACGCAACCAAGAGCACATCAAACTGGAGCTTGTCGATTCCCAGTCCAGCAATGTCATGAACGGCATTGCCTTCGGTCAGAGTGATGCCGCACGATATATCAAGAGCAAGCATTCGTTCGACATCGTATATACCATTGAAGAGAACATCTACAAACGCGGCGAGATACAACTTCAGATAGAAGATATTCAGCCTTCAGAGAATTGAGAGTCGAGGAAATACTGAAGCAATACTGGGGCTACGACGATTTCCGGGGCATTCAGCGCGAAATCATCGATAGCATTATGTCTGGCCACGACACCGTAGGCTTGATGCCCACCGGAGGCGGCAAGAGCATCACCTTTCAGGTACCGGCAATTGCAATGGAAGGTGTGTGCTTGGTGGTAACGCCACTGATAGCACTAATGAAAGATCAGGTGCAGCATCTGCGCAAAATCGGCATTTCCGCAGCTGCCATCTATTCGGGAATGTCGCGCGACGAGATACTCATGATTCTCGAAAACGCCATCTTCGGCAAGACCAAGTTGCTGTATATCTCCCCAGAACGTCTGTCATCGGATATCTTTCAGACGAAATGCCGCCACATGCACGTCAGTTTCATCACCGTTGACGAGGCACACTGCATCAGTCAGTGGGGCTATGATTTCCGCCCATCCTACCTCCGAATCGCCGACGTGCGCACTCTGCATCCAGACGTACCTGTACTGGCGCTTACTGCCACTGCCACTCCACCAGTTGTACAGGATATCCAGGATAAGCTGTCACTCACCGGCAACAGTTTCAATCTGTTCCGCATGAGTTTCGAGCGCAAGAACCTTGCCTACGTTGTCCGCCATACCGACGATAAGATGGGCGAGATGCTCCACATACTGTCGCGTGTAGGAGGCTCGGCTATCGTCTATGTGCGCAGCCGGCGCAGAACTAAGGAAATCGCCGACATGCTCACTGCCAACGGCCTCTGTTCCACATACTATCATGCCGGTCTCGACCATGCAACCAAAGACAATCACCAGCGTGACTGGCAGACGGATGCCACACGCATCATCGTTGCCACCAACGCCTTCGGCATGGGAATCGACAAACCCGACGTGCGCGTAGTTATTCACTTCGACTGCCCGGACTCTATAGAGGCCTATTTTCAAGAGGCTGGACGTGCCGGACGCGACGGGCAGAAGTCGTATGCAGTGCTTCTGTTCGGCAGCGGCGATGCTACCAAGTTGCGCCGACGCATCGCCGAGACATTCCCTGACAAGGATTTCGTAAGAGAGGTGTACGACCATTTAGCCTACTACTATCAGGTGGGCATCGGTTCAGGTGCCGGCAAGGCTTTCGAGTTTGACATCGACGAGTTCTGCCGCCGCTTCCGCCACTTCCCCGTCCAGGTAGAATCGTCGTTGCATATCCTTCAGCGTGCCGGATACATCGAATACACCGAAATGCAAGAGTCTATGGCCCGAGTGCATTTTCTCGTCACTCGCGAAACGCTCTACCGCCTTGAGAATGCCGGAGAATCAGAAGACAAAGTTATCGTAGCCATTCTGCGCAACTACGGCGGACTGTTCAGCGATTTCGGTTTTATCGACGAAAGCATCATCGCACGCGACACACACCTCAGCGTGCATCAAGTATATATGTCGCTGCGTAATCTACACCAGCGCCACATTCTCCACTTTATCCCACGCAAGCAGACTCCTTATATACGCTATACTCAGCGGCGTGACGACGGTTGCCACCTGCACTTTCCGCCCTCCATCTATGAGGAACTGAAAGAACGCTACGCCGCGCGTATCGAAGCCATGATTTCCTATGCCACCAACGACAGCATCAGCCGCAGTCAGCAGCTACTTCGCTATTTCGGTGAGTCTTCTGAACCGGTCAGCTTGTGAACGTATAAGTTCCTCGTCATCGAAATAGTTTATCTGCATGGCAGCGCGAATCTCCGCCATTGTCTGTGCCGCAACCTCACGTGCCTGTTCCGTTCCCTTGCGCAGAATATTATACACCTCAGGAATGTCCTGTTCGAATTCATGACGGCGTTGGCGTATCGGGTCGAGCATGTTGTTGAGTATGGTATTGAGAAACTTCTTGCATTTCATGTCGCCCAGTCCGCCACGACGATAATGATCCTTCAGCTCGTCGAGGTTTTTATATTCCGGCCAGAAGTTAGCAAAATCATCATCGGTGCTGAAGGCATCAAGATACGTGAACACGGCATTTCCTTCAACGTGGCCTGGGTCGTTCAGATTGATGTGCTCAGGATCAGTGTACATCGACCGTACCTTCTGCCATGTGTCCTCAGCACTATCGCTAAGGTAGATGCAGTTGCCCAGACTCTTCGACATCTTCTCCTTGCCGTCGGTACCAGGTAGCCGTCGGGCGGTGGCATTCTCGGGCAGCATAATCTCTGGCTCAACAAGCACCGGAGCATACGTCTGATTGAATCGGCGCACCAGTTCACGGGTAACTTCGAGCATCGGTTCCTGATCCTCTCCCACGGGCACCGTGGTTGATTTAAACAGCGTGATATCGGCAGCCTGACTCACAGGGTAGCAGAAGAAGCCCAAGGGTATGTTTGCTTCGAAGTTGCGCATTTTTATTTCGGTCTTCACCGTTGGATTGCGCTGGACGCGGCTCACGGTGATGAGGTTCATCAGATATGTCGTAAGCTCTGCCAGCTCGGGTATCATACTCTGGATGAAGATGGTGCACTTTTCCGGGTCGAGACCGGCAGAGAGGTAGTCGAGAGCCACCTCAATAATGTTCTGACGTATCTTCTCCGGATTGTCGGCATTGTCGGTCAGAGCCTGCACGTCGGCCATAAAGACAAACATACGGTCATAGTCGCCCTGATTCTGAAGCTGGACACGGCGGCGCAACGAGCCGACGTAATGTCCCAAGTGAAGACGACCGGTAGGACGGTCGCCGGTAAGAATAACTTTTCCCATTTATATCTAATTTTGCATTATTATCTGATTTTCGGCGTGCAAAGGTAATAATAATAATCAAAATAATCGGTATTCCCGACATTTTTTTTGCCTATGTGTAGAGAAAATGCCGTCGTCCGGAGCGATGGGAATCCTGAAATCACGGAAATGCCGTCGTCCGGAGCGATGGGAATTCTGAAATCATGGAAATGCCGTCGTCCGGAGCGGTGGGAATTCTGAAATCATGGAAATGCCGTCGTTTGGAGCGACGGCATTTCTTTGTTAGCTTTATTCGTTATGTTTGCACAGACAACGAAAGTGCCCGCACATATTCCATGAAAGGACGATTGATTAATTGTTGTTCTCAGGACGTAGCTTGCGAACAGTCTCGCCAGCACGCCACATCTCCTGATTACGCATAGCCTCCAGTTCCTTCTCCAGACCGGCACGATAGTCGGGCTTAGAGTTGGCATCGATGCTTATCTGAGCCTCGTTTCCTGTCTGCACGCTGTAGTAGAGCCACTCCATGACGGGCTTGATAGCGTCGTGGAACCGTGGTGCCCAGTCGAGAGCACCGCGCTGCGCCGGGGTAGGGCAGTTGGCATACATCCAGTCCATACCCTGCTCTGCGAACAGGGGG
>ODAI013125601.1_pt1 | contig 20288 bp, 16 predicted proteins | sample 1539321 | NCBI WGS metagenome assembly ODAI01 (sample SAMN02144231, study PRJEB22623) | gut metagenome | biome: sheep rumen | host: Ovis aries | place: New Zealand
GGATCAAACTCTCAAAAAAATTCTTGAGAGCCTTTTGGCTCTTTGTTTACTTATGTTTTCAACTCTATGAATTGAACTTTTGGCTCGTATATAAAGTAGTAATTACTTTCTGCTCTTCTATTCAATTTTCAAGGTCCGTTCCGTGCGCCTCTCGTGAAGCGCTCAATAATAGTATCACGGGATGTGGGGTGTGTCAACACCTTTTTTGAGAAAATTTTTCTATTTATATCCTTTATAGAAATAGAGCGCGAAAAAAGATTTTAAAACAATCCGCAAAAACTTTCTCAAAGCCATCGCATGTGGGATGATACACCGATCCGGTCCTGCTGTCAAAAGTGCTTTTCGAAACTTACATACTAGTATGGTTAATTTTCGTATGCTTTTTTCATATCTAAAAATGCATTTTTCGAACCGCTTTTATGCATATAATGCTATTTGTTTTTTTGCCGTTGTCATCACGATTATTTCATATTAAAATACGCTTGCCAGATTTTCGAATAGGGTTATGCCGTGATGTTCCGGCACGATCCTTTTTATTGGAAAGACAGGTAAATACAAAAGAAAGTATTTGGGAGTTGGTACGAAAATGAAGATTAAACATGGTTCTAAAGTTGCTATTATCGGCGCCGGTGCTGTCGGTTCTTCTATCGCATTCGCGATGGCTATCCAGCAGCTGTGCACCGAGCTGGTTCTGATCGATGTCAACCAGGACAAGGCAAAGGGTGAGGCGCTGGATATCAGCCACGGTCTTCCCTTCCTCGGTCAGATGGACATCTATGCCGGTGATTACTCTGATGTTAAGGATTGCGATCTGATCGTCATCACAGCAGGTATTCCGAGAAAACCGGGCGAGACTCGTCTCGATCTTGCAAAGAAGAATGTCGGTCTTGCAAAGAAGATCACAGATAGCATCATGGAATACTACACAGGCGGTAACATCCTCGTGGTTTCCAATCCGGTTGACGTACTGACCTACATGATCACAAAGTGGTCCGGTCTTCCGAGAAACAGAGTACTCGGTTCCGGCACCGTTCTTGACAGTGCACGTTTCCGTATCCTCATCTCCCAGAAGTTAGATATCGACGTACGTAATGTACATGGTTACATCATCGGTGAGCATGGTGATTCCCAGCTCCCTGCATGGAGTGCCACCAACATCGCCGGTCTTTCTATCGACGATTATTCCAAGACAACAGGCATCCCGTTCACACAGGCTGACAGAATCGAGATCGCTGAGAAGACACGTTTCTCCGGTGCCGAGGTCATCAAACTCAAGGGTGCTACCTTTGACGGTATCGCCGTTTCCGTATCCACCATTGCCAAGTCTCTGCTCAAGGGCGAGAACACGATCCGTACCGTTGGTTCCGTTCTTTGCGGCGAGTATGGTATCCAGGACGTAGCTACTAACGTCCCTACGATCATCGGTGCTGATGGTGTCGAGAAAGTTCTCGAGCTCGACCTTGATCCTCAGGAACTCCGCTTCCTGCAGGCTTCCGCTGAGTCCGTAAAGAAGATCCTCGCTGAAGTTAAGGATCTCTATTAATAACATTCTCCGATCCCTCGGACCGGAGAACGAACAGATTGGAAAAAGAAATAAAAGAAGGAGCTGTTCACATGAGCAGCTCCTTCTTCTTTATATTCTACTATTCTGAAGAGATTCCGGATCGATGTATTAATGAATGGGAACTCCATATGGAAAGGATCAGAATCTTACTTTCCGGATACCTGTTTTCCTTCTCTTCTTCACACGGCTTACCGAGATGATCGTCAGGATGATCATGATCACTACGATCGTCGAAAGGACGGCGAGTACGATCACCAGAACAGGATGCTTCTCCATAAAGCCTTTCTTCTCCGCCTGCGGTGCAGGTGTTACCGAAGACGCCTCGGTAACAGACGGAGCCTGTGTTGTCTCCGTTGGTGCAAGAGTCTCCTCTGTCGATTCCGGAGAAGAAACGGTAACGTTGCCTTTGCTTCCGGAAGGACCCTGCTCCTTCGGTGAATTGTATCCGCGGTTGTCAATGACATTTCCATCGACACGGTGGACCGGATCGGATTCCCAGCACTTGAGGTTTGCCTCTCTGACGATAGCCGCAATATACACCGTCTGATGATCTGCCACATCGTACGGGATACCGCATACGCAGGTGATGATCTCGTGACCGTTCTCATTGATCGTAAGGACCGTCATACCTGTTCCGGCAACCTTGGTCGTGCCTGTCTTTCCTCCGAACACCTGCGCACAGTGTGCATCCATCCCGATCATATACGGGTCCGTCAGAAGATGGTTCGTGTTACTGACCTTCTTCCATCCGTCGAAAGGATGCTTGTTATCTGCTTTAAAGAAGTGTGTCGGTGCGGAGATGACCGTGCAGAAATCTTCAAAATTCAGTGCATAGTCAAACATCATCGCCAGATCGTGAGATGTCGTGTAGTGTCTGTCATTGTGAAGACCATTCGGATTCATGAAGTGGGAATTGGTAAGTCCCAGTTCCTGGATCTTCATGTTGGCAATATATGCGAACTGACCGATCAGAGTGAACTTATTCGGATCCTCTGTAGCCGGGCTTCCATCCGCGGGCGGAGTTGGAAGCGGGGTCGTGGTCGGAAGTGCACCCTTCTGAGCATTGTAATGCTTGGCGATCTCCTCAGCCAGTACATTGGCGGCATCATTTCCCGACGGCAGCATCATGCCGAAGTATAATTCATTCGCTTCCAGCTCTTCTCCTGCCACAACACCCATCATGGTGGAGTTCGGAGTTGTCGCATCCATCGCTGTCTTGCTTACAGTGATGATCTCATGCGGATCCAGATACTCAAGCGCCAGTGCCAGTGTCAGGATCTTGGTCATGCTGGCAGGAAAGACTTTCTTATTTTCATCCTTAGCGATGATGACCTGTCTGGTCGTTCTGTCGTAGCAGAAATAGGACGCACACTGAACTTTATCCAGTGACGGAATCTCCATCTCCTGCTGTCCGACACCCTTGGACCGGTAATCGACATCAGGAGCATTTTTGCTCTCGCCGCTTTCTCCTGCGACAGCCTGATCTCCGGAAGCCGTTGTTTCCGGATCCAGCGCCAGAAGACTATTCAACGGCAGGATCAGGACAAGGAGAGCCGCCAGAAGCAAGGACAGCATCCCCTGCCATCTCGTTCTACGAATCATTCCGGATCTGCCGGAAGATGTGTAGCGGATATTCCGGTTCATGCGTTCGTACTCTCCTCACTGGAATCTTCCGGTGCAACGGCAGCTTGTGCCTCTTCTTCGGCAGCCTGTTCTTCCGCACGCTTCAGGAGTTCCTCGGTGCCGCTTTCCACAAGCACTTCCGCATCCTCCGGGATAGACTCTGTCTCTTCTTCCTCCTCGTGATCCACGATAGCGACATCCACGATCGTACTGTTCTTCGATCTCATGAGGGTAACGCCCTGGGTAACACGGGACAGGACAGGGATCTCCTTGGCCCACAGACGGATCACGATACCGTCATTGTTAATGATAAGGATATCCTTGTCGTCATCGACGAGGAGTGCTCTTACGAGAGGTCCGGTCTTATCCGATACGCGGTAGGTCATAAGGCCCTTACCGCCACGGGACTGTACGCGGTACTCTTCCATCTCGGTCCTCTTACCGAAGCCCTTCTCGGCAACAACGAGGAGGTTTCTGTTCTCTACTACCGGTGCCATGCCGATGACCTCGTCACCTTCACGGAGCGTGATACCCTTAACACCCATGGTGTTACGGCCGGTGCTTCTGACATTCGCCTCATTGAAGCGGATGGAAAGACCGTTTCTGGTAACAAGCACGATCTCCTGCTCGCCGTCTGTCATGTGAACACCGACAAGCTCGTCATCCTCACGGATGTTGATCGCAATCAGGCCGGAGCGGTTGATACGGGAATAATCCGTAAGAGGTGTCTTCTTGATGATACCCTCTCTGGTTGCCATCGTAAGGAATGCGCCGGACTCGAAGTCTTTGATCGGGATGATCGTTCTGATCTTCTCGTCTGCTTCGAGCTGGAGAAGGTTAACGACTGCCGTACCCTTCGCGGAACGTCCGGCCTCCGGGATCTGATATCCCTTCATGCGGAATACGCGGCCTCTGTTTGTGAAGCACAGCAGGAAGTCATGTGTCGAAGATGTGATGATCTTCGTGACATAGTCCTCTTCATGCGTGGCAAGACCGGAGATTCCGCGGCCGCCACGATGCTGGCTCTTATAGGTATCGATCGGGCAGCGCTTCACATAACCGAGGTTGGTAAGTGTGATAACGATCTGCTCCTCCTGGATCAGGGACTCATCATCGATCTCGTCCTCATCCGGCGGTCCGATCTCTGTTCTTCTGTCTTCGTAGTACTTCTTCTTGATCTCGAGGATCTCGTCCTTAATGACCTTTCTAAGGAGAGTCTCATCGTCAATAACATTTTTGAAGTAAGCAATTCTTTCATCGAGCTCTCTGGCCTCTGCCTCGAGTTTCTCTCTTTCGAGACCGGTCAGACGGCCGAGACGCATATCGACGATGTGCTGAGCCTGTTTGTCGGAGAAACCGAATCTCTCGCACAATCTCTGTTTTGCCTGGTCCTCGGTACGGCTGGAACGGATGATCTGGATGACCTCGTCGATATTATCGATCGCAATTAAGAGGCCTTCCACGATATGCTTTCTGGCAAGTGCTTTTTCCAGATCATACTTGGTACGGCGGAGAACTACGTCTTCCTGGTGGGCGATGTAGTATGTGAGTGCATCCATCAGGTTGATAGTCTTCGGCTCGAGTCTGCCCTCGGCATCCGGAACGAGCGCGAGCATGTTGGCGCAGAACGCATCCTGGATCTGGGAGTTCTTGTAGAGCTGATTGAGAACAACGTTCGCATTGGCATCACGGCGGAGCTCGATGACGATACGTACTTTCTCGTTACGGTCGGACTCATCACGGATATCGGAGATACCTTCGATCTTCTTCTCCTTGACGAGCTCTGCGATACGCTCGATGAGACGGGCCTTATTGACCATATACGGCAGATCGTGCACGATGATCCTTGCACGGCCGTTGCTCATGACCTCGATATCGGTGTGGGCACGTACGACGATACGGCCACGGCCTGTTCTGTATGTATCGGAAATACCGCGGCGTCCGAGGATCATACCACCTGTCGGGAAGTCAGGTCCTTTTACCACAGTCATAAGATCGTCGATCGTAGCTTCCGGATTATCCAGGAGCATAACAACACCGTCGATGACCTCGCCCATGTTATGCGGCGGGATGTTGGTCGCCATACCTACGGCGATACCGACGGAACCATTGACCAGGAGGTTCGGGAAACGGGACGGCAGTGCGACCGGCTCGACGTCATGCTCGTCGAAGTTCGGACGGAAGTCAACAGTACCCTTATTGATGTCGCTCATCATCTCCATGGCGACTTTCTGGAGTCTGGCCTCTGTATAACGGTAAGCAGCCGGCGGGTCACCATCCATGGAACCGAAGTTACCATGACCCTCGACCAGCATATATCTCATAGAGAAGTCCTGCGCAAGACGAACGAGCGCGTCGTAAACGGATGCATCGCCGTGCGGATGGAAACGGCCGAGTACGTCACCTACTGTGGTGGCGCACTTACGGTACGGCTTATCCGGGGTAAAGCCCTGGGTGTACATGGAGTACAGTATTCTTCTGTGAACCGGCTTCAAACCGTCACGGATATCCGGCAAAGCACGGTCAGAGATAACGCTCATCGCATAGTCGATGAACGATTTTTTCATTTCTTTTTCCAGATCGACCGGGATAATGGTGGTCTGCTCCGAGCAGAAGATCGCGTCCACCTCGGCTTCCTGCTGTTTACGCAGATCCTTGCCGGAAAGTGGTTCGTTTGTAGAATCAGACATGCGTCTTTCTCCTTTATACCTTATTTAGAATATACCTGTTCTATTTTACCACAACATGTCGTTTTTCGGTGGTCAAAATCAAGATTTTTGTATAGAATAAGTCTTGTGCTTAAGGAAGAAAAAACTTCTTTTCAAAAAGCACTTGAAAATGCAACAAAGCACAAGCATATCTCGTCTGATTAGTGAGGCAGAAAAAACCACTATGGGAATGGAAGGAAGACAAAACCTCAATGTGGAAGAGCTTTTCCGGCTGTACGGAAATGATGTTCTTCGTATGTGTAATGTCTACCTCAGAAAGCAAAGCCTTGCTGAGGATGCCTTTCAGGACGTGTTCGTGAAGGTCATGACCAGGTCCGATTCCTATAGAGGCGACAGCGATGTCAAGTACTGGATCCTGTCCATCGCCAGAAATGTATGTCTGGACTATCTGAAGTCCTCCTACATGAAGCGGACGAGTTTTATGGGAGATCTCCTGGATAAGACGAAGCCGCAGGGCGAGGAAAAGAAGCGCATCAGACCGCTTCCCGGAAATCAGGTGGAAGACCGTCTGGTGGAGGCTATGGACACCAGTAATCCGCTCCTGGATGCGGTTCAGAATCTGCCGGCAAAATATAAAGACGTGATCCTGCTCCGTTTCTACTTTGATATGGATAACGAAGCGATCGCCAGGCAGCTGGGCATCACCGAGAGCACCGTACGTTCCCGCCTGATGCGCGCAAGAGCGAAACTTAAAGATTTCGGAAGGGAGGAATAGCGATGTTAGGTGACGAACTGAAAAAAGCTTTAGAGCCGATACAGGCTTCTGACGAGCTTCTGGAGAAGACCCGCCGTGCAATCGAGCAGGCCCGTGTCCAGCAGGCACAGCAGACGCTTGACAAGGCTATCCGCAAAGACGCGCGAAGATCTCTCTTCCTGAAGTCAATGGTCCCTGTGGCAGGTGTTCTTCTCATCGTCGGCGTGCTGGCTGTCGTCCTTCATCCGACGCTAAGCAACAAGAAAGAGGCGACCCGTGAAATCAAAGAGCACAATGATGCGATCAACACTGTAACTGCCGAGATCGACAGTATCCTTGGTCTTCATTCAGATAACAAGAGCAGCGTGAAAGAATCAGAGCGGGATGGCTGGGATTTCGAATATGAAACAACCCGACAAACGTCGGTCTCGACAGTAGATTCTGAAGATGTTGCGGAAGATACTACCGCAGAAGCAACAGAGGCCTCTTCCGGTGATCCGGAAGACATGTCCCGCTTCTTCAGCACTACAGCTTCTGTGCGTGCAGGTGATCATTTCATTTCCGTTTCAGGTGACAGATCAGGAATCGTGGTCGATTGGAATGACCAAAAGCCGGTGACTCCGAAGTTTAAAAGCGGAAACAGCTATCTTGGCGCCGATAAGTCCAAAGACAACGAAACAGATAAGATCACCGGTCTTTTCTACGACACAGACACGGATACCCTGTATATTACAGTCTCGCATTATGAGGATGGGAGTCTTATAGCCACCAAGAGATATCTGTACTCGATCGGTTTTGAGAACGGAGAGTTATCGGAGAGCGGTCCGGAACTGGTGTGCATGATCGATAACTGATCTGATCCGGCCTTTACCGGAATATCTACATAATTGGTTCTTTATCCGCCTTACCCTGGCTTCTTGGATAGGAAGCCGGTGTGGGGCGGATCTTTCTTATCAGAAGGATCGTCCTTTTCATATCCGTTCCCGGAAGCTGGAATTCATGAACATCTTCGATCGTTCCGCCAAGAGTGACGATCGCTTTTGATGCCTGCTCGATCTCCTCTTCCGCATGGCCTTTCATCGCAAGAAAGATACCGCCGATCTTAACATATGGCAGGCAGTATTCGCAGAGCGTGGGGAGTGAGGCGACCGCACGGGCCGTCGCTATGTCGAATTTCTCTCTGTACAGCTTATTCTTCGCACCGTCTTCCGCACGGCTGTGCACGGTAGTGATCCCGGTAAGCTGGAGCTGTTCACAGACCGCATCGAGAAAACCGATGCGTTTTTTCAGGGAATCCAGAAGCGTGATCTTAAGTTCCGGCATGGTTACCTTCAGCGGAATTCCGGGGAATCCCGCACCGGTGCCGACATCGATCAAAGTCAGATTTCTTCTTCCCTTTTTCTTTTCTTCTTCCTCGATATGGGATACCAGCGTGAGAGAATCGATAAAGTGGCGGATCGCGATGCCCTGATCATCGACGATGTTGGTCAGGTTCATCTTCTCATTCCATTTTCTAAGCATCGCGGCATAGACCTGAAATGCACGGATACTCTCGGCGGACAGCGGAACAGAGATATCGCTGCTTCCGGATGTCAGATAGGGAGAGATCTCCTTGGCATTAGAGATATCTTCTTCACTTGTGATGATCGGCTCACGCTTCGCAGAAGGCGCCGCCTTTTTCTCCGCACGGCCGAGACTTCCGCTTCGGAGTGCTTTTTTCTGCTCCGGCGAAAGATTTTTCTTAACTTCCGGCTTGATCCTCTTTTTCTTATCCATCGTTTCGTCCGTTTCCTTCATCTTTATCTGCGCTTACTGTCCCGGTGCCTTCTCTCTTTCTGGCTTCGAGATACACCAGAAGCACGGCGATATCGGCAGGAGATACTCCCGAGATGCGGGATGCCTGTCCCAGAGACATCGGCTTTCTCTGCATCAGCTTGGCTCTCGCTTCGAGACGAAGCCCCGTGATCTGATCGTACGGAATATCCGGGGAAAGCTTCTTATTCTCCAGTGCAGCAAACTTCTTTATCCGGTCTTCTTCCAGTGCCAGATATCCTTCGTACTTGATATCGACTTCCACCGCAAAGATGACGGAAGGCGCAAGTTCCGGCCGTTTCTCATCGACTTCGGCAAGATCTCCGTAATGGATCTCCGGACGCTTGATAAGCTCCGCCAGGGAGATACCGGACTGGGTGATAGTACTTCCGCAGGATCGGAGGATCTCGTGAAGTTTCGGAGAAGGCGGGAGAAAAGTCGCCCGCAGACGTGCTTTTTCCTCTTCGATCGCTTTTCTTTTTTCTTCAAAAGCACTATATCTGGCATCATTGATCAGGCCGATCTCATGGCCGATCTCCGTAAGACGCATATCCGCATTATCCTGACGCAGGAAAATCCTGTACTCCGCACGGGAAGTCATCATACGGTACGGTTCTTTCGTACCCTTAGTAACAAGGTCATCGATCAGAACTCCGATATATGCCTGTGAACGGTCGAGGATGACCGGTGCCCGGCCGAGTACTTTTCGAGCGGCATTGATGCCTGCCATCAGACCTTGGGCCGCTGCTTCCTCATAGCCGGAGGAACCATTGACCTGGCCTGCGGTAAATAATCCTCTCAGGCAGGTGGACTCCAGCGACAGATCAGCCGTGGTCGGATCGATACAGTCATACTCGATCGCATACGCCGCACGCTGGATATGTGCTTTTTCAAGGCCCGGAAGAGAGTGGACCATCTGTACCTGAACATCTTCCGGAAGGCTCGTGGAGAATCCCTGCAGATAGAGTTCCTCCGTCTCATCGCCCATCGGCTCGACGAAGATCTGGTGGCGGTTCTTATCGGGGAAACGCATGAATTTATCTTCGATCGACGGGCAGTATCTCGGGCCGGTACCCTCGATCACTCCGCTATAAAGCGGTGATCTATCCATATTTTCGGTAATGACTTTTCTTGTTTCCGGTGTCGTCCAGACCGAGTAACACGGGATCTGTTCCTGTCTGGGAGTCATTCCCTTCATCTCATTGGCATAGGAAAACGGAGGCATGTCCGGCTCTCCCGGCTGCACTTCCATCACGGATGTATCAACAGTTCTTCTGTTGACACGCACCGGCGTTCCTGTCTTGAAACGCTGCATCGTAATGCCCGCGTCCTCCATGCTTCTCGAAAGTCCCACAGACCGGGACAGTCCGTCCGGTCCGCTCTCGATGATCACCTCACCTCTGATCGTTCTGGATTCCATATAGGTACCGGAGCAGACGACGGCTGCTTTTACGTGATAGCACGCTCCGCTTCTGGTACGGACACCATTTAATGTCTTCACTCCGCTTCCTTCGTCCCAGAACAGCTCGACGATCTCCGCCTGGACAAGAGAGATCTTCTCTTCTTTCTCGATGCGCTGTTTCATCTTCCTGCTATATGCAGCACGGTCCATCTGGGCACGCGGAGAGAAAACAGCCGGTCCCTTGGAACGGTTGAGCATTCTCGTCTGGATCGCGGAAAGGTCCGCCATCTCGCCCATGACTCCGCCAAGGGCATCGATCTCACGGACCAGCTGGCCTTTGGCCGTTCCGCCGATACTCGGGTTACATGGAAGATTCGCCAGCTGATCCAGATGCAGTGTGAAAAGCACTGTGGAAAGTCGTAAGTGCGCACAGGCAAAAGCCGCTTCCCAGCCGGCATGTCCCGCGCCGATGACCGCTACGTCAAAAGCACCTGCCTCATACCAGGATGCATTTTCTTTTAACTGTTCCCAAGATCCCATGTCTTATCCCGTTCTCCTCATTTCCCGACGCAGAAGCGTGAGAATATCGTATTTACAAGCTGATCGCTCACCGAGTCTCCTGTGATCTCACCAAGTTCCTCAAGCGCCGTCCGAAGAAGGAGCGACGGTTCCTCAAGACTGACACCTTCCCGGGACAATCCGATGCAGCGGTCGAGCTTATCGATCGCCGAAGACAGATGCTCAACATGCCGCTGATTGGTAAGCAGTACTTCCTGCGCATGTGACGTACCGAGTTCGTTATAGGTCGAAGTGACGAGTTCTTCGATCTCTTTTATTCCTTCACCGGTCTGTGAAGAGATGCATCCGCAGAAATCGAGTGTTCTGGAGTAATTCTTCTCCGCGATCCGATCTTCGATCATCGCTTTTTTCTTTTTTATTCTATCCTCATCCGCCGTATCTGATTTACTGATCAGAAGGCCGATCTTCGTCTCCTTCGGGAGTGTCAGGATACGATCCATCATCGAATCCTCGATATCATCCTCGTCACAGGAAACGAGCCACAGAACGATATCCGCCTCAGAGAGTGCACCGGTTGCGCGATCGACACCGATCGCTTCGACGGCATCTTCCGTTTCACGGATACCTGCCGTATCGATAAGTTTTACCGGAACTCCTCCCAGGCTCGTAACGACTTCGAGCGTATCTCTGGTCGTTCCGGGAACATCGGTAACGATCGCCCTGTCATATCCGCTCAGATAATTCAGAAGCGAGGATTTGCCGCTATTGGGGATACCGCAGATAACGATCGTCATGCGTTCACTTAAGATCCTGCCCTGACGGTATGTAGAGAGCAGTTCCTGCATCTTGTCACGAGTGGAAGAAAGCGCGTCGGTATTATCTTTTAGCGCTCGCTGCGCATCTTCATCATCCGGTTCATCGATCCACATCTCAAACACAGCCATACAGCTGTAGAGGTCATCGCAGAGCTCACGGATCTTCGTCCGCAGCGATCCCTGCAGATGAGAGGTTGCCGCGCGGAGCGCCAGATCGGAATCCGCGGAGATGACATCCATGACCGCCTCGGCCTGTGACAGATCTATCTTGCCCGACAGAAAAGCTCTCTTTGTAAACTCACCCGGCTCCGCCATACGCGCGCCGTTTTCCAGCAAAACGCGAAGGATCTCCTGCCGGACGGTCAGACCGCCATGGCAAGAGATCTCCACAGAATCTTCACCTGTATAGGAATGGGGAGCGCAAAAGCGCGTCAGCATAACTTCATCTACGACCCTGGAAGCAGATGGATCGAAGATAAAGCCATATGCCACTGTATAGCCCGGCATTTCAGAAACGCTCTTCGCATCTCCTGCCGTGCGGCGGATCTTAAATACCTTGTCCGCGACCTCGCAGGAATGCTCTCCTGCCATGCGGATCACGGCGATCCCGCTTACTCCGGGTGGCGTTGCACATGCGCAATATGGCTTATCCAAGATAGAATCGCCTCCCCCAGGAAAAGGACTTATTGCTCGAGAGTGACGACCACTCTTCTGTTCGGCTCTTCTCCCTCACTATGAGTCGTTACACCTTTGACACCCTGAAGCTCTGCATGCACGATACGGCGCTCTGCAGGGTTCATCGGCTCCATCACATACTGACGCTTATTGCGCAGTACCTGATTGGCAGCCTTGTGTGCCATATTGATCAGTACTTCTTCTCTGTGCTTTCTGTATCCGCCGATATCGAGGATAACACGGAGTCTTTCCTCGCTGTGACGGTTTGCTACGAGATTTGTAAGATAAGCGATCGAATCGAGTGTCTCACCGTGACGGCCGATTGCCGCACCGCAGTCCTGACCGTTTACCGTGATATGGATCACATCTTCTTCACGATAAGAATCGAGCTTACCGTGGATGCCGATACCGGAAAGAACTTCTGCTACAAAAGATACAGCAGCATCTTCAGCTTCACTGGCCTCATCGCCCTCGAAAGACTCATCGTCGCCGTAGTAAACGTCGCCGTCATCCTCGTCTTCTTCATCAGCAACCTCCGCGGTAACGCGAACGGTAACTTCTTTCTTGCCAATGCCCAGGAAACCCTTGCCCTCTTCGAGGACTTCGACCTGTGCCTGATCTTTCTCCACACCGAGTTCGGAAAGAGCCAGTTCGATGGCTTCCTCTTCCGTCTTAGCGGTCTTGGTTACTGTCTTTTCCATGCCTGCCTATACCTCCTTGCCGTACAGATCTCTCCGTACGATTAAATTAATGCTTTTTCTTGCCGGACTTCTTGCCGGGAACACTTACGGAACCATCCGCGCCTGCACCTGCAGCAGCGAGCTCCGCCTTTTTCTTCTTTTTCTTGAATGCGTTCTTCTTCTGTTCTGCCAGTTCCTTCTTCTTTTCTTCGTAAGGCTTGGTGAACATGTAATATGTCAGTACCTGCTGGAGGATACCCATGAGGTTACCTACGATCCAGTAGAAACCGAATGCTGCCGGAAGCATGAATGTCGTCAGGAGCATGATAGCCGGCATTACGATATTCATGATCTTCGCAGTACGTGCGCCGGAATCTTCCGGTGCATTGAATGCGGGATTGTTCTGTGCGCGCTTCTTGTCTTCTCTCTTCTGCTTCGCATCAGGCTTCATACGGGAGATCATGATGTTCTGAAGAATAGTCGTCAGAAGAACGAGCGCAGGAATGATCAGGAGCGGGAGGAAGATCTCCGGCTCATCTGAGATCTTGCTGATATTCCATGTCGGAGTACGGCCGAGGTCGAGACCCAGGAACTTCATATCCGGGATCTGTTCCATCTTGACCAGTCCGCTTTTAATCGCAGTGGACATGGCCTTGCCATCTTTGTGGAGGAAATTGATCAGTTTGATATTATCGTTGGTAACACCGCTTACACCGAGCAGATCGCCGAGTGCTTTGATGTTGCTGTTGCTGACGCCCATAAGATAGCGCAGCGGCTGCTGAACGATATAGTATGTCGGGAAAAGGAAGAAGATAGGAAGCAGCGGAACGAGGCAGCCGGCAAATGTGGAAGCGCCGTTTTCCTGGAAGAGCTTCTGAAGTTCTTCCTGCTGTTTCTGCTTATCATCCGGATACTTTCTCTTGATCTCCGCCTGCTTATTGGAGAGCGCCTGCTGCTTCATCATCGCCTTGGCAGAGCGCACATTGAGCGGAACTGTAAGACCACGGACGATGATCGTCAGGAAAATGATCGCCAGACCATAGTTTCCGAAAAACTCATAAAGTAAGCTGGCCAGCCAGCCGAGCAGACTCGTGATCGGCCCAAATATAAACTGCATATATATCTCCTAAATACTTCTACTTCAGCGGGTCATATCCGCCCTTGCTAAACGGATTGCAGCGCAATATCCTGCAAAATCCCTTGAAAGACCCTCTAAGGAAACCGTACTTTTCGATCGCCTCCAGCGTGTACTGCGAACAAGTCGGCGAAAAACGGCAATGCCCGATATGATCGGGCCCCCTGGAATTCTGATAAAACCGGATCAGTTTGATCGCCAGTTTCTTCATCTTTATTCTCCGTCAATAAGCAGATCGAGCTTGCTAAGATGCCTTCCCAGTTCTTTTTCCACTTCCTGATATGTAGGAAGATCCACCGTCGCCTTCATCAGGAACACGATGTCATAGCCTTTCTTCACAGATGGCTCATATACTGAGAAAGCCGCACGCAAAAGACGCTTCGCGCGATTTCTCGCAACCGCCGTCCTTCTGCCGTGGCCATTGGTAAAACCGACACGAACAATGTCGATCGGGATCCTGGTCTGATTATGCTTCAGACTCGGACTACGCTTGAAACAATGTACGCTCAGGTATCTTCCTGTGGCAAACTTCCCCCTCTTATACACTCGGGAGAACTCATAATTCCATCGCAATGTCTGCGTCGTCTTCAGCATACTACTCCGACCACTCCGGCTTCCTTATAAAAAAGGACCACGTGGGTGATCCTTATACGGTAAGACTCTTTCTTCCCTTCAGTCTTCTTCTCTTCAGTACGTCGCGTCCTGCAGCAGTCTGCATTCTTGCGCGGAAGCCGTGCACCTTGGATCTCTGCCTTTTCTTAGGCTGATATGTCATTTTCATATGGATCTACCTCCAAAAATAATAGTTTCTTTGACCTTTTTTCACGAATAATCGATACAAATAGCGATAGAATTATACTAGGTGTCAAGAGGAAAGTCAAGTTAATGCGAAGACTTAAGGACCACGATCAGTTCTTGCTCCTCGGCATACACCTCATATCCGCCGTTCAAAAGCATATCCCGTGCCTGCACCTGTGGGCCATCCATGAGATTCAGGACGACAAACTCCGTCTCCTCCACGCCGGTAAGCTTCACCACATGTTCCCCCTGATAGCCGAATTGCGCCGAGTCGATCGGATAGATCTCCTCTCTTCCCGCAATATGGGGAAGGAAATGCGTATCGCAGCTGACACCGGCATCCTGAGGGATCTTCTCAAGACAGTTTTCGATCCTCTGATAGCGATCTTTATTTTTCTCATATTTCTCACAGTTCCTGAGATTTCCGGATACCATGGCAAAAGCACTGATCACGGACACGACGGCGCAGGCCAGGACCAGGCTGTGCTTCCTGTCCTTTTCGAGCTCGGAGATATTCACGATGGCCATATAGATCAGAAGTGTGGCCGGACCGTACGCGTAGTGGAAAGTGATCTGCGATGCGTAGATATATGATGCGCCGAAGACCAGATTAAAAAGCAGGAACGGCACCATCAGGAAGAACCGGTGGGTCTTCCTGGTAAAAAACGGAGTAAACAGCAGCGGGAAAAGCATCTCAAGAAGGATCAGGAGAGATTCCTCCCGGCGGGAAAATACGGTAAGCAAGCGTCCCGGGTGAATAAGGACATTCTTCAGGATCTGCAGAACTCCCTGATCTTCCGATGTCATCAGGGTATTCATCCGCATCGCGGCAATCGCCTCGCTGTCACCTGTGCCCGAGAGGAAAGAGGTGATCAGAAGGAAATAAAGAAGCGCGGCTCCTCCGGTAATGAGGGCTCTTCTTCTGTCTTTTCCTTTTTCTTCAAAAGCAAGATACAGACAGATACAGATCAGGAACACGGCCGCATCTTCCTTGACCATCAGAAGCAGGAAGCTCATGACATAAAACAGGATATTCTTCTTATACTCGACCGCGAAAAGCAGCCACATCAGGATCGCCGGAAGAAATGCATTCTCATGGAAGTGGAAGTACGACGGAGAAAGAAGTCCTAAAGAGAAAAGATAGACCATGCACGCGCTAAGAAGCGAAACTCCGGCAAATCCCCTCTTCTTCGCGATGAGATAGAGCGGGATCACACCGGATGTGACGAGCGCAGCCTGGGAGACGATCAGGGTCTCCGCGGACGGGAATATCGCATATACCGGCATCAGAAGATAGAGGATAAACGAGCTGTGCACCCGGAAATGCGAGAGGAAATACCCTCTCTCACATGTCGTGACGGCGGACAGGTTCTTCTTCATGGAGTGGAACATCTGGGTAAAGATACCCAGGTCAAAGGTCGATGTGTCGAAGCATCTGTGGATCGCCACCGCGGTAACGCAGACGAACCCGAGAACGCATGCCGCAAGTACCGCCAACGGTACAGCTGTATAGACACCGGATCTTTCCCGGTTTAGTGTCTCCGGATGGATCCTCGAAGATCCGTAGATCACAAGGATCAGCGAGAAGAGTCCGATAAAGACGGATAGGGAAAAATCATCCGAGCGGAATACCAGCGTACAGGAAAAGACGAGGACCGATGCGATCAGAAGGACCGGATCGAAGCACTCCGTAAATGTCCGGAATTTCTTCGGCATGAGATAAAACAGAAGCGATACTCCTGCAAAAAGGAGCACATAAAGGGCAATCATTGCCGGAAGCGGAAAAAACCCGATGAACTCCGTCCATTTCTTTAAAGGAGAGATCCCTCTGGCATAGGAATAGAAGATCGTGATGTCTGAAAGAAGGAAATATACTCCCAGAAGGCGCATGAAGAGAAACTGCGGAAATCCGCACTGCTTAAGAAAAGGGATATTCCGGGAACTCCTGCTTCCTTCCATCTTTCTTCCTTCAGGTCCCGATCACCAGATCGAGCTGTGCATCTGTACGATCTTGCCGTCCTGGATATAGACTCGCGGGATACGCTTGCCGACCAGACAGGTGACCTCGTAGTTGATGGTATCGAGCATATCGGAGATCTCATCTACCGGGATCTCGGTATGCTTGCCGCGTGTCTTCTGTGTGCCGAAGAGCACGACCTCGTCGCCGACCTTCGGTTTTTCATCGAAGTCAGTGACATCGACCATACACATATCCATGCAGATATTGCCGACCACAGGTGCTCTTCTGCCGTGGATCAGGACCTCGGCACGGTTGCTCAGGCGGCGCAGATAGCCGTCCGCATAGCCGATCGCGATCGTCGCGATCGTGCTCGGTTTCTCGGTCTTGAAGTGACGGCCGTAGCTGATCGTCTCTCCTGCCGGGATCTCCTTGACGTGTACGACGCTGGACTTCAGTGTCATCGCCGGACGCACCTCGAAATCGGTATACGGCTTCGGGCATCCCTTCGGCATCATGCCGTAGGTAATAAGGCCCGCTCTGACCATATCCATATGCATCTGCGGGAAACGGATGATCCCCGCGCTGTTGCAGATATGCTTCGTCGGGATCGTCAGCCCGTGCTTTTCGAGTTCATTGACCATTCTCATGAAGCAGTCATACTGTTTCATGGTATATTCATCGTCATCGGTATCCGACATCGCGAAGTGAGAAAACATGCCCTCGATCTCGATGCCCGGAAGCTCGGAGATCGCGAGGATCGCCTCGACGGAGGACTCCCCTTCCAGGAATCCCAGACGGTTCATGCCGGTATCGTACTTGATATGGATCCTTGCGGTCCTTTCGAGAATGATCGCCTTCTTGGAGATCGCCTTCGCATATTCGAGAGAATAGACCGCCTGCTCGATATCGTTCTCGATCAGTTCGTAGATGCGGCGCGGGTCAGTGTGTCCCAGGATCAGGATCGGGACATTGATGCCGCTCTTTCTAAGCTCGAGCGCCTCATCGAGCATGGAGACGGCGAGCTTGTCGGCACCGTTATTCAGGAGCACCCTTGCCGTCTCGATCGCGCCGTGTCCGTAGGCATCCGCCTTTACGACCGCCATGATCTTCGCCGAGCGCTTCGTGACTCTTCTGATCTCGCGCATATTCTCCGCGAGGATATCCAGGTTGATCTCCGCCCATGAACGATTCGGAAACTTATCTATCATTTTTCCATTCCTTCTTCCCACTTCAGCATCTTAAATGCCTTTTCATAATAGCCCGGAAGCATCGTCGGCAGCATCGCGCGTACCCCGTGTTCTCCGGCGCAGAGTTTTCCGGCCAGGCTGTGGATCCCGACACCGCAGGTGCCGGCGTCTTCTTCCGCCATTCCCTGCGCCAGAAGTCCGGTGATCAGTCCGGCCAGTATATCGCCGGACCCGCCCTTGGCCAGTCCGGAATTACTTACAGGATTACTATACCACTTTCCGTCAGAAGTAAAGATATTCGTTTCGCTGTTCTTCAGGACCAGCACCACGCCTTTTTCTTTTGCAAAAGCACTTGCCCGCGCCATCACATCTTCGTTATTTCCCGGTGCGAAACGGGCAAATTCCCCCATATGCGGCGTCAGGACCGCAGGCGGTAGGCCTCGTGAAATACGCGAGGATACTTCCTGCATCACTTCTTCATGGGAAGAGAGATACTCGAGAGAACCGGCATCAAGGACCAGGTGCGGTGCTTTTTGCGCGGCGATACGGATCATCGTGCCAAGTGTCTCGGACGATGCCGGGATGCCGGGGCCGATCAGGCAGGCATCTTTACCGGAAGTAACATCCGTAAAGAAATCCTCAAACCCTGAATTCCCGGATTTTCCGGGATAGGTCGCAACAGCGGGATCAGAAATGGATACCTTTGCAACAGCAGGCGATGCCATCGGAGCTGATGAAGTCGCGGAAACTGCAGAAGCCGGGACCGCATATGGTCCTTCGTCATCGAAGAAAAGGCCCAGAGCCTCCGGGCAGAGCGTCATCAGCGGCGGGATGAGTTCTTTTGCCGTAAGAACATAGACGAGGCCGGCTCCCGAACGGAGCGCGGAGGAAGCGGCCATGCATGCAGCCCCTCCCATACCGGGAGTTCCGGCGCAGAGCAGCACCCTCCCGAATGTTCCCTTATGGCCTTTTTCCGGGCGGGACGGGCATCTTGCCGCGATAAACTCCTGATCGATCAAAATAGGTGTCTGCATGATCTTCCCCTCCAGGGCCTTCCGCTCTCAGAGCTTCGGCACCTCGCTGATGGTGGAGATATCAAAAGGTGTCTCCTGATATACATAGTAATTGAGCCAGTTCATAAAGAGGAGCGTCGAGCTCGAACGCCAGCTCATATGCGGCTGTTTCGACGGATCGTCATCCGGGAAATAATTCTTCGGGATCTCGATCGGAAGGCCCTTATTGAGGTCTCTGAAATACTCGTCACGAAGCGTGTTGACATCATACTCGGAGTGACCCGTAATGAAAATCTGTCTTCCGGAAAGATCGGAGACGGCATAGACACCGCTCTCCTCCGACTCGGAGAGAATACGCAGATTCGGGTGACGCTCGATATCGGACTTTCTCACCTCGGTGTGGCGGGGATGCGGCACACAGAAAAAGACGTCGAAACCACGGAAAAACTTGCAGCCATCGGTAAGAATATAGGAACCTTCAATCCTTATGCACTCCTGGTCGGAGCGATCAGCCTCGCGATCCTGATCATAATGCCTAAGATAACCGAGAAGATCCCCGGATCTCTGATCGCGGTCATAGCGGGAATCCTGATCGTTAAGCTAAGCGGCATACCGGTCAACACGATCGGAGACCTCTATACGATAAGCAGTAAGCTGCCCTCGCTCCATGTGCCGCACTTTTCCGTAGCGGCGATACGGACCGCGCTTCCGGACGGTTTCACCATAGCGATCCTGGCCGCGATCGAATCGCTCCTGTCCTGTGTGGTCGCAGACAGCATGATCAACTCACACCACCGTTCCAACATGGAGCTCATCGCACAGGGCTGCGGTAACATAGGCTCCGCACTTTTCGGCGGAATACCCGCAACCGGTGCCATCGCAAGGACCGCTGCCAACATCAAAAACGGCGGACGTACACCCGTCGCCGGAATGGTTCATTCGGCTGTACTCGTACTCGTGCTCGTCGTGCTCATGCCGTATGCCGCACTGATACCAATGCCTACCATAGCAGCCATCCTGTTCATGGTCGCATATAACATGTGCCAGTGGCGCACTTTCGTTCACCTGTGCAGGACCGCTCCGAAAAGCGATATCATCGTGCTGGTCACGACCTTCGTCCTGACCGTCGTATTCGATCTGGTCATCGCGATAGAGATCGGAATGCTGTTTGCCGTTCTTCTGTTTATCAAGAGAATGAGTGAAGAATCCGCCGTAGTCGGCTGGAAATACTACGACCCCGACGAAGATCCCGACGGTCCCGCGCTCAAGGATATACCTGAGCAGGTTCGTGTGTATGAGATCTACGGACCGATGTTCTTCGGAAGTTCGGGACAGATAGATACCATGAATTACAGAGATGAGACCCGCGTGATCATCATCAGGATGAGAGGTGTTCCGGCGCTTGACGCCACTGCAATGCATTCACTCGAGCAGTTCTTCGAACGCTGTGAAAAGCGCGGCATCACGCTCGTTTTCTCGCATGTAAACGAACAGCCGATGCAGACCATGATGAAATGCGGGTTCGTGGATCGTGTGGGCAGAGATAACTTCCGTCCTCACATCGATGATGCTATCAGTCACGCAAGATCTCTGCTGGCTGAATGAGCGACCCGGCTTGATGTTCGGTGCAGACGGTCATCTGCCTGCATAGGAGCTTACGATCGAGGTAAGGACACGGACGA
>ODAI010608267.1_pt1 | contig 20287 bp, 19 predicted proteins | sample 1539321 | NCBI WGS metagenome assembly ODAI01 (sample SAMN02144231, study PRJEB22623) | gut metagenome | biome: sheep rumen | host: Ovis aries | place: New Zealand
ACGGCATGACGGACACCATGGGCAGAATGCACAGCGATGCCCAGTTTGCAGGTTCAAGTTCCGTTCCGGCGCACGTTGAGATGATGGGTCTCATCGGTATGGGCAACAACCCGATGGTCGGTGCTACGGTAGCTGTTGCAGTTGCGGTTGCGCAGAGTCTGTAACAAACATACAGAGGGCGGCAACGCCCTCTTTTTATGTGAAATAAAGGGGAACAACAGAAATGGCGTCTACAAGCAAATGTCCGTTCTGCGGAGGAACGGTCAGCAGCGAAGATAAGACCTGTCCGCACTGCGGCGCGACGAATGAAAACTATGTAGCGGATACGCCGCGACATATCTTTTTGCCGAAAACCATCGACGAATTGAAAGAGTACTGCGCGGAACGCGGAATGCCGCTGCTGCGTATGCGGTTCTTTATAGGGGAAGATTTCAAAGAACCGAGAGCGTTCGGCATCTATCGGGACGGAGACCGGTTTGTCGTTTACAAAAACAAGGCCGACGGTTCGCGTGCGATTCGTTACAACGGACCGGACGAAGCGTATGCGGTCAATGAACTTTTCCAGAAGCTTCTGGTTGAGTGCCATAATCGCGGGATCTATCCGGACGGTAAACCGAGCGGAAACGGTGCGGGAACGCGTTCAAATACCGCACGTTCCAAGAGATCGTTCAACTTTGGGATGATCCAGCTGATCATCTTTGCGATCACTCTCATTTTAGGCGCGTTTTTCGCAATCAAAAGCTGCGTGGATCATCGAAACGACGGTTACTATCGCTTCCGGGATAATCCGTCTGTGACCTGGTACATGTACGGGAACGATTGGTACTATTCCGACATCGGGTCTTCGACCTGGCATTCCGGTGATCCGGGCGTCAGCGATTATTCGGACTACTATGTCGGGGATGATTACACAACCGATTGGGGCGTGACGGACTTTAAGGATTCGACGATGTGGGATTCCATCACATCGGACAGCTCATCTTCTTCGTCCGATTATGATTCGTGGGATTCCGGCGGAACGGATTGGAGCAGCGACTGGTAAGAAATACGGAGGTTTGCATGGAACAGCATCGATTCGCAGGAGGACCGCTCTTAAATACATCGGGAGATCTTTTAGAGCCGGGTTATGCAACGGCTCTGATCCGATCATACGATCGGAAAGCAGTCAAAGCATCGAAGCTTCGCATCAAGGAATGGGATTACTATCTGATCACAAATGATCGATACGGCGTCGCGCTGACGATTGATGATAACGGTTATATGGGCATGCTGTCCGCATCCGTTCTCGATTTCGGATCCCGTACGGAAACGACTGTTTCTCCGATGTTCTGGCTCCCGATGGGAAAAACCGGAATGCCGTCATCCTCTGCGGCGGGAGATGTGCGAAAAGAACTGAAACATGCATCCGGTTCGTACGAGCATGTTCCGAACGGGCGTCGGCTGCGGTTTCGGATCGATCGATTCCGCAGCGGCTTGCCGTTTACCTGCGATATTCTTCTTACGGAAGAACCGCATGATTCCATGGTGATCGCGACGCCGTTTGATAAGCCGAAGCACTTTTACTACAATCAAAAGATCATCGGCATGCGTGCAAGCGGGTACTTCGCGATCGGTGATGAACAGATCGAGCTGGATCCGAAACAAACCTTCGGACTGCTTGATTGGGGCAGAGGCGTATGGACGTATCGCAATACCTGGTACTGGAGCGCCGCACAGGGTGAAGTCGACGGACATGTATTCGGCTTCAATCTCGGATATGGCTTCGGTAATACGTCGGCGGCAAGCGAGAACATGCTGTTCTGTGACGGAAAAGCGCATAAGCTGAATCGCGTCGACTTCGGTATTCCGAATAAGAAGGACGGAACGGACGATCTGTTTTCACCCTGGCATTTCACGGATGACGAATCTCGTATGGATCTGACGTTCACACCGATCCTCGACCGCGCTTCAAAGACGGATGTGCTCGTGATCTGCTCGGATCAGCATCAGGTTTTCGGCAGATTCAACGGAACGGTCCGCCTCGACGACGGGCACGAGATCCGACTGAAGGACTTCCTCGGATTTGCGGAAAAGGTATATAACAAGTGGTGAGACATTCACCGACAGACCTCTCTTTCACATAGTATGAAAGGGAGGTCTTTTTATGAAATCAGATGCATTTATCGAATACCTGAAGGAACAGGTGCGCAATCACAGCATCTATGTCTGGGGCGCGCAGGGACAAAAGAAACCGACGATCACGGAAGCATGGATCCGCAGGAAGGAGAAGACAAAGCGAAACGCAGACCGCGCGATCGCACATTGGAAGAAAGAGGTCAAAGACGGCTACGGAGACGTTTTACGCGCATTTGACTGCTCGGGTCTCGGCGTGTATTTTTTTCTGAAACAGGATCTGATCGATCATGATGTGAATGCGGAAGGGCTTCGCACCTTGTGCAAAAGTATCGACAGAAAAGAAGTAAGGGCAGGGGATATGGCGTTTCGTATGCAGAACGGACGCGCCGTGCATGTCGGATACGCAATCGATCGCAATACCGTGATCGAAGCAAAAGGCAGAGATGACGGCGTTGTGTTCGGCAGATGCGATCGGTTTTCGCAGTTCGGCAGGCCTCCGTTCTTTGATACGCAGAGGATTCTGAAACTGACTTCGCCTTTCATGCGCGGCAATGACGTCAAACAGCTGCAGAGCAGGTTAAAAGAGAAAGGGTATGATCCGGGACAGATCGACGGGATCTTCGGACGAAAGACGCAGCGCGCGGTTAAGCAGTTTCAGAGAGAGCATGATCTGAAAGCGGACGGCATAGCCGGAAAGAAAACATTCGCTGCGCTCGGACTGCAATTTGACTAATCGCCCGGGTTACAACGAAACAAACGCGTAAGCCATCCGGAACTTGCAGGATGCGGCGTTTCGTCCGGAGCAGGAATGGCTGTCACGACGGGCGTCTCTTCCGTAATAAGAAAGGTGGGAACGGCGGTCGGTTCCGGAGTAGGCGGATAATCGTATTCATCCGCGATCAGATTGCCTGTGAAAACGACTTCATCCTCGAACGTGATCGATACCGTCCCGGCAACCGATCCGATCGGTGCAAAGTAGGATTTGATCTCATAACGTAGATTCTCTTCCGGGAAAGGATCGAGCGCAAACTGTTCCGCCTGCCAGCGGGGAAGCGTCAGTTCTGCATTGCGATCCCATTCGACGCGATACAGCACCGCCTTTGCACCGTATCGATGCGGATCCAAATCGATCGCATACGTTTCCGGCAGGCAGCGCGAGATCAGATCATCCACGGTTATCGTCATCGTGTCGTTTCGGAACGCATAGTCAAACAGACGGATCGCGTCATAAAAACGCTGCACCGTGTACTGATCCTTTGATTGCCCGCTCTTTCCTTCCGGCGCGTTTTCACCGTGCAGAAGAACAAGGATATAGGTCGTTTCTCCGCGTTTTGCCGCTGCAACGAGGCATTTTCCGGCAAGATGCGTATCGCCTGTTTTGATGCCGATCGCATAGTCGTATAGGCAGGTATAGGGCGTATAATTCTTGGCGGACGCATTTCGCAGAAGACGGTTGCTCGTGTGCATCGTGATCTTGCGTCCGTCTGACGAGAATGCGTCGTGTTCCACGGTCGATACGATCTCGGCAAACGTCGGATTCTGCATCGCGTAAGCGGAAAGGATCGCCATATCACGTGCAGTCGTATAGTGCTCGGCATGATGCAGACCGTGCGGATTGACAAAGTGCGAGTTCTTCATGCCGATTTCGGCAGCTTTCTCGTTCATCAGATCGGAAAAGCCCGAGACGCTTCCGCCGAGGTGTTCTGCGATCGCGATTGCCGCATCATTGCCGGACGGCAGCATCAAGCCGTAAAGCAGATCGAGGAGCGTGAATTTTTCACCGGGCTTCAATCCCATTTTGGAATTCTTTTCAGAGAGATTGCATGCTTTCTTGGAAACGGTCACCAGCTCATCCGGATCGCCGTGTTCCAGCGCAACGATGCAGGTCAGGATCTTCGTCGTGCTGGCCGGGTACCGTTTTGTATCGGCATTGCGTTCGAGCCCGAGAACGGCATGTTCCGGATCGTCGATGTTCGCCAAAAACACAGTGTCCTCTGCCAGCGCTTTGAGGTCGAATCCTGTCGAATCGGTGGATTCGGCATTGCCGTGGATCGGCAGCAGGAGGACGCTCAAAAGGAGACAGAGGATCACACGCTTCATTTTGATTTTTCCTTATCTTTCTCGGTAATAACCGGATTCGCGCGCGCGCTTTGCGGCTTTGCGGCGAGCAGCCTCACGCTTGCGGCGTTTTGCTTCGGCATTCAGATAAACGATGAACATCGTTACGCAGATGATGAGAAGGACAAAGATGATCGGAAGTACGATCAGAACCCAGTGAAGATTCTGCGGAACGCCGCAGCCGCCGTCGGATTCCGGATCGTCGGGCAGTGCGACGGAGTTTGCATCGCCGATCAGGTCGATCCCTTCATTGTCCGCTGTCTGCTGTGCAATCTCAATTTGCGCAGTTCCTTCTTTCACGGAACGTGTTGCGAGAAGGTTCGCACTCAAAAGAACGTGTCCGTCGAACGTATAGGTCACGCTTCCGATCACGGACCCGTCACCGATCGGGGCGTAAATGTTCGTAAACGTCGGGTTTGCCACGGAAGCCATGTTCGATTTTACGGCGTCAAGCGTCGGCTGCATCATGCTGACCGTCGTATCCATCGACAGATCCGCACGTACTTTGAGGATCCCGCCCTGCGAATCGTTGTCGGCCGCGTTGGAAATGGTTACGTCAAACTCGACCGGCATACCGTAAGATACGAGATCGGATACGGTGAGCGTGCAGGTCATATCATTGAATGCATACTCAAACAGATTGATCGCATCGCGGAAGCGGTAGACGTTGTATTTATCTCTGCGCTGATCGCTTGCAAACGGGTCGTATTCTTCGTCGCCGAGCGTACCGCCGAACAGAACGGCGATCAGCGTGACGCCGTCGCGCTCCGCAGCGGCAATCAGACACTTGCCGGCAGCCGTCGTGTCGCCTGTTTTGACGCCGATGGCATACTCATACAAACAGGATGCCGGATCGGTCAGCGTTTCGGTTGGCGGGGTGTCAACCAACAGACGGTTGGAATTCAAAAGATTGATCTCACGTGAACCGGATTGCGCAGTATAGGTCTTTGTCGAAACGATCTCGCGGAAGGTTTCGTTCTTCAAAGCGTACGCGGTCAGAAGCGCCATATCGCGGACGGTCGTATAATGATTGTCATTCTGCTTTCCGTGAACGGTCACAAAGTGCGAATGCGTCATGCCGAGTTCCTGCGCTTTTGCATTCATCATATCCGCAAATGCAGTTGTGCTGCCGGCGATGTGTTCTGCGATCGCGATCGCAGCGTCGTTTCCGGAGGGAAGCATCATACCGTACAGCATATCGCGCATGCTGTAAGAATCACCTTCCTCAAGACCCATCAGGGAGTTGCCGCGACCGAAATCGACCGCTTTTGCAGATACGTTCACCATATCGTCGAGGTTCGCGCTTTCCAATGCGATGATGCAGGTCAGGATCTTGGTCGTACTTGCGGGATATACCTGCTTGTCCGCGTCTTTTTCAAGCCCCTTGTATGAAACCGTGGGATTCTCCGCGTTCACCAGGATATAATACGGCTCATAGATACTGTTCGGATCGAATGTATCCGCCCGGGAAGAACGGGGAAGAAGGAAGAAAGAAAAAACAAAAAGAAAAGCAATACAGAAAGACAGTATGCGCTTCATATAAAAACCTTTCGGAAGAAAATTTCGTTTGCAATAACAGTTTACTTTGAATACGAACGCTTGTCAATGCATAAAAGTGTTGAAACTTTGTGAATAATCTTCGACTTTGTCGTTCATGAAACAAACGCTCACGTCAAGACGTTCGTCGGTCAGCGTCAGAATCGCAATGCTCGGTCCTTTATCGGTACGCGGACGCGAAAGACTGCCGGGATTGATCATCACGACGTCGTCAACGCATTCGACCGACGGGATGTGCGAATGACCGAACAACACGGCACTGCAGCGATTCTGCTGCGCAAGATAAAACAGGTTCAAACGACCTGCCGCTGTATGACCATGCAGAAGCAGAAACCGTCTGTTGTGCCATTCAACCGTTTGCATCAACGGCTGATCGGAGAACGGATCACAGTTTCCGCGCACCGAAACATACCCGCAGTTTAGCATCTGCGCGATACGAACCGCGTCTTCCGTACAGTCACCGAGATGCCAGAGCGCGTCCGCCTGACCGATCCGATCCGTAAAAGACGGCAGGTTTTTGGAGCTTCCGTGGGAATCAGAAACAACGACGATTCTCGACATGGAGCGCCTCCCGAAGCTGTAACAGCGCACGCTTCCGGTGACTGACTGCATTCTTTTCCTCAGCGGACAATTCCGCAAAGCTTTTACTAAGAGGTGAATAGTAAAAGTAGGGATCATATCCGAACCCGTTTTCGCCGCGTGCTTCACGCAGGATCATGCCGTCGACTGTGCCGCGAACGACGATCGGCTTCGCTCCGCGCCTTGCGAGCGCGGCGCAGCAGCAGAACTGTGCGGTGCGCTGCGAATCCGGAACATCCTTCAGCAGATCGATAAGATGGGCGTTGTTTGCAGCGTCATTATGTGCATCCCCGGAAAAACGTGCAGAATACACGCCCGGCGCACCGTGCAAGGCATCAACGCACAATCCGCTGTCATCCGCCAGAACGGCGTCAAAACGGTCGCCGACGAAAGCAAGCGTTTCCTGCGCTTTCTTCAGAGCGTTTTCCTCGAATGTCGTTCCGTCTTCTTCGACTTCAAAAGAAATGCCGGCTTCACGCATCGTCAGCATCTCCGAAAAGCTGTCCGACAGGATCTCACGGATCTCTTTTGCCTTATGTGCATTATTCGTTGCGATTAAAAGCTTCATAATTCCTCCTTGACGCGATATGCTGCGATCCGATCTGCGGAAGGCGTGACATACAGCGTGTGCTGATGAAAATAGTTAACGAAACCGGGACGCGCTCCGGAAGGTTTTTTGACATATCTGACCTGCGTATAGTCGACCGGAACGTTTTCGGATGACGACACTTCACTGTGATAAGCCGCGATCGTTGCGGCAAGAAGCAGTTCCTCCCGCGTCGGCGCTTTTGTGTTCAGGATCACATGCGAAGCGGGCACGTTCTTGGCGTGAAACCATACTGCGTCGGGATCGGATGAACGGACCAGCATTTCGTTCTGAAGATTGTTTTTGCCGACGAAGATGTCCGATCCGCTGTCGGTTCGGTATCGGATCGGCTTGCTCTTTCCCGATTGCGCTTTTTTTCGATCCGGATCGGTTTCACGGATATAATGCAGCCGCACAAGCTCACTGCGGACGTCGTTTAACTCCGTTGTCGTTGTGCAGGATGCAATATTCAGTGACTGTCCCTTGAGATACAGGAGTTCCTCGTTCAGAGCGGCGCTCTGTTCCAGCGCATGTACGCGTGCCGCTTTGTTCTTTTGGTATTGCTTGAAATACCGTCTCGCGTTTTCCGAAACCGAGAATTTCGGATCAAGCGGGATCTCCAACGGGGCGGGAGGTGTCTCATAATAGTTCTGCACGACGATGCTGCTTCGGGAGGCGGAAGATGCACTTTGCGCGACGGTCAGCAATTTGCCGAAAAGACGGTCGCGTTCGATCCGCGATTCGTCTTCGATCATCTGCGTACATTCGGAAAGGCGTTTTTCGACGCGCTTTCTTGCATGGTCGATCACGGAACGCAGAGAGGTGCGAAGCTTTGTAAGGATCGCGTTTTCGTCGCGTTCCCGGTAGAACGCGTCCTGCGCATCACTCATCGACGGATAGGATACATATGCCGCGTTTTTCGGGACAAAAGGAAGAACGCCGACGCCTCGAATCACGCTCGGAACGATCTTTCCTTCGGACAATTCGGAAAAGACTTGCATCACAGAAGGAACGATCTCCGAAGGTTCGGCGTCATCCGATACGATCTGTTCGGAACAGAGCCTCGAAATGCCGTGTACTGCGTTACATAGCCACTGCTTCGGCATTCGATCCCTTGCCGCGGCGTTGAGTTGATCCGCAGTTGCCGTAAAAGGCATCAGTTTCTCCTGCTCCGGCGGATTCGCATACGATGCATTCGGCAGACAGATGCGCAGAGACTGTTCCGATATGCCGAAATGACGAAGGCAATCGATGATCTTTCTTTCTGCATCAAGCAGAAAAACATTGCCGTGACGACCCATCAGTTCGATCACGAACTGCATCTGCACGGAATCGAAAAATTCATTCTTTCCGTTCAGGGAGATCACAGCGATCCGGTTCATGCCTGCCTGTTCGATCGATGCGATGCGGCAGCCGATCAGATGCTTTCTCAAAAGCATACAAAACGACGGTGCAGATTCAGGGTTTTCGAAAGAACGCTCAACAAGCTGGATCCGTCCGTTCTCCGCATGGATGCAGATCATGAGCTTCACACGACCGGAAGACACCGTGTGAATGTGCAGGATCAGTATATCTTTATTCGGTTGCTGTACCTTATCGATCTTGCCGTTGACGAGCATTTGCAGCTCGCGTATGGTTGCGAAAAGGGAAAGACCATCCGTCGCCATAGGAATCCTCGTGTTGTTTTTAGATATTGTAACCGCTTATATCAAAGAATGCAAGAGATGCTGAGCAAAACAAAAGCGTCCGTCAAGCGGACGCCTTCAGATGCGAATACCGGGGTTCAGTTGTTCTCGGCTGCGCGTTTCTTTGCCAGCTGCGCCTTTTTGCGATCGGCTGCGTTCTTATGAATAACGCCCTTTGCAGCAGACTGATCAACCGTCTTGACAGCTTCGAGATACGTCTTTTCGGCAGCTTCCTTATCGCCGGACTTCAGCGCTTCATCAAAACGACGGACAGCCGTCTTCAGCGCGGACTTGTCCATGCGATTTCTGAGGTTTTCACCAACGGAAGTCTTCGCACGCTTCATAGCGGACTTGATGTTTGCCAAAGCATTTCACCCCCTGTAAGATTTGCCCGATGGGTTACCCCGATACGAACGGAGTACATCATATCACAAACATTCCGACATTGCAAGGATTATTTTCGCAAATTTTCACTTTTTTCAAGCAAAGCTTCAGATCATTCTTGCAATACGATCCGAATGCACAAACACGACGCTTCCTAAGAGTACGCAATGATCGTCGAAACGGCACGAAACGGTCAGAGTTCACAACTTCGTTGCAATTCCTTGATTGACAATCTGCATATGCAACACTATAATAGGGACGATGGTTAGCACTCGAGGAGAATGAGTGCTAAAATGAGATTATCAGGAGGAAATGATCATGACATTGAAACCGTTATTTGACCGGGTTGTTATCCGCAACATTGAAACGGAAGAAGTGACAAAGGGCGGCATCCTTTTGACAAGTGCCGCAAAAGAGAAGCCGCAGATGGCTGAAGTGATTGCGGTAGGCCCCGGCGCAAAGGATGTTGATATGGTCGTTAAGGTGGGCGATAAGGTCGTCTATACGAAATATGCAGGTACGGAAGTCAAGATCGACGGACAGGAAGTAATCGTGATCAAGCAGAATGATATTCTTGCTGTCGTGGAATAATAGGAGGATCATACTATGGCAAAGCAATTGAAATACGGAGAAGACGCACGCAAAGCATTGGAAAGCGGTTTGAATCAGCTTGCCGATACCGTTAAGATCACGCTCGGACCGAAGGGCAGAAACGTTGTTCTCGAAAAGAAGTTCGGCGCACCGTTGATCACCAATGACGGCGTTACGATCGCAAAAGAGATCGAACTGGAAGATCCGTTCGAAAACATGGGCGCACAGCTTGTTAAGGAAGTTGCGACCAAAACGAACGACGTTGCGGGCGACGGCACAACGACGGCAACGCTGCTTGCACAGGCAATGGTTCACGAAGGACTTCGCAATGTTGCGGCAGGCGCGAACCCGATGGTCGTTCGCCGCGGCATCGAAGCAGCTGTAAACGAAGCCGTGGAAGGGCTCAAAGAACTTTCCGTCCCGGTCGGCAATAAGCATGCAATCGAGCAGGTTGCAGCGATTTCCGCAGGTGACGAAACGGTCGGCAAAATGATCGCGGATGCAATGGAAAAGGTCGGCAAGGACGGCGTTATCACGATCGAAGAAAGCAAGACCATGAAGACCGAGCTGAATATCGTCGAAGGCATGCAGTTTGATCGCGGATACTGCTCCGCATACATGGCGACCGATACCGATAAGATGGAAGCGGTTCTCGACAACCCGTACATCCTGATCACGGAAAAGAAAATCAGCAACATCCAGGAGATCCTCCCGGTGCTTGAACAAATCGCACAGTCCGGCAGAAAGCTCCTGATCATCGCGGAAGACGTCGAAGGCGAAGCGCTTGCAACGCTCGTCATCAATAAGCTTCGCGGAACGTTTACCTGCGTTGCGGTCAAGGCGCCGGGCTTCGGCGACAGACGCAAGGCAATGCTGCAGGATATCGCGATCCTTACCGGCGGCCAGGTCATTTCCGATGAGCTCGGCATGGATCTGAAGGAAACCACGCTCGAACAGCTCGGCGTCGCAAAGCAAGTAAAGGTCGATAAGGAAAAGACCGTCATTGTTGAAGGCGCAGGCGATCCTGAAGAGATCAAGGCGCGTGTAAAGTCCATTCGTGCACAGATCGAAGAAACGACTTCCGATTATGATAAGGAAAAGCTGCAGGAACGTTTGGCGAAGCTCGCCGGCGGCGTTGCAGTCATTGCGGTCGGTGCGGCAACCGAGGTCGAAATGAAGGATTCCAAACTGCGTATGGAAGACGCGTTGAATGCGACGCGCGCAGCAGTTGAGGAAGGCATCGTTCCGGGCGGCGGAGTTGCGCTGCTGTCGGTTGCGGAGCGTGTCAGAAAGCTTGCAGAAACGGAAACGGGCGACAAGAAGACCGGCGTTCAGATCGTTCTTCGCACGCTTGAAGAACCGGTTCGCCAGATCGCGAAGAATGCAGGCGTCGATGGTTCCGTAATTATCGAAAACATTCGCCGTGAAGGCAAGGTTGGCTATGGTTACGATGCGGCAACCGATACGTACGGCGTCATGACCGAAAAAGGCATCGTTGATCCGACGAAGGTCACGCGCAGCGCACTGCAGAACGCGGCTTCCGTAGCGGCAATGGTATTGACGACGGAAAGCATCGTTGCGGACATTCCGAAACCTGAACCCGCAGCACCCGATATGGGCGGCGCAGGCATGGGCGGCATGTATTGATCAACCATCGAAAAGGGACTCCACAGGGAGTCCCTTTTTTATATGAACTTGATTTTTGTATCTCGTGCCGTTATAATATATAAATACGGAATATCAGAACAGATCCATGAAGAGAACGCTTGCATTTATCATATCCATACTGATGATCATCCTGCTGACGCCTTCGGCAGGATCTGCCGACGTCGGCGATCCGATTCTGATCGGAGATGTGGACGGAGACGGAGAGATTACCGCACAGGATGCGAACTGCATTACACGTTACCTTGCAAGCTTCGAGTTTCTCGATGCATCACAGCTTTCCCGAGCGGATATGGACGGAGACGGACAAGTCACGTCGTATGATGCGTCGCTGATCTTAAGCTCCGTTGTAGTCCCCGAAGTGCGAAACGCACCGCAATGGACGTTTTCCGCTATTCTGACTTCCGACATGAAGGGAGAAGCATGGGGATCCAATACGGAATATTCGAACGGAACTTGTTCCGCACTCAATCTTGTCACATTTATCGAAGAGCAGCGCGAAAAGGATCCCGATATTTTGCTGATAGACGCCGGCGGATCGTTGTTCGGAAGTGCGATCTCGGACGAGTATCAGAACTTTACGGAAAAGAATTACGGACCGATGACGCGCATCTTCCGGACGATGGAGTACGATGCGGTTATGCTCGGACCGGAAGCGCTTGTTTACCGCTCGCATCTCATTCGAAACGAAGTCGATTCGCTTGTCGCGGCGAAGATCCATGTTTTCGGAACAAATCTGACAAAATCGTACCCGCTTCTGAACGATTCCGAATACGCGCCGTGGAACGATCTCGAACAGTACACGGTTCTGGAACTCGGGCAGGAGAGCGGGAAAACGATACGGATCGGATTGATCGGCATTGTACAGCAGAACCTTGCGCAAAGCACGGATGAGGTCACTGCAGCCGACCCGATCCCTTGCTTCGATCGAATCCGATCGAAAATGAAAGAAAGCAAATGCGACGTCAACCTGCTCATTTATTACGGAAATGCAGAAGACGACGAGTCACGCCCGGAGAACGGATCGCTTCGCGGATTGCTCCGACAGATTTCGGATATTGACATGGTTCTGGTTGCGCACGGCGCCGGAGAAAGCATCCGTACCGGACATGACGGATACGGAAACGATATCCCGATCGTATCGCTGCCCGACGGCGTGGAATCGGCCTGCAAACTGACGGTTGCGCGGCGTGAAAACGGGGCGATCGTATTTCGGAAAGAGACCTTCGATATCCGTAAGTATCCGCCGGAACCCAATACGACCAAGCGGATTCATTCGTATGTTACGGCGATCTCCGAAATGATGGACGCAAGAGTCGGCACAATAAAACAGAAGATCGAAGCGTTCTCCGATGATACGGTCGCAATGACGGACGGTATGGAACTGGTGCACGACATGCAGACGTGGTTTGCGAAGAAGTGGATCTCGGAAAGCGGACTCGACCTGCCGCCGAACCTGATTTCGATCGCGTATCCGTATCTCGGCACATCGGAATGGGAGGAGGGACCGATCCGATACCGCGATCTTTGTGCGTTGGACCTTCAGACCCCTCGTTATACGCTGATGATGATCCGCGGCTCGGAACTGCGCGCATGGTTATCGGATTACACCGGAGAGATCCGAAAAGGCGGTCCGATATACTCACTGCACGGACTCTCTTATCTGCTGAATACAATGAATCCGGAGAATCCGCTCGGCTATCTGGAATACAGTTCGGGAATTTCCGTTGACGACGATGAGGTTTTCACACTGATCCTTGCGGATGATCCCGAATCGGAAACGATCTTGCGTCCGTACCTTGATGAAACATGGATGACATATGAGGACCGTGTCATTTCGGATTTCACACTTCCGAGACCGAATCGGATCGTGGTTTCCGACGCGTATAAGCAGCTTGATTGCGTAACAGCATTTTTCGAAGCAGTCGGCGAATACAAGGTAAATCGCGAAACAAGCTGGCTTGTCATCTGACACATGGCTGCACGGAACGATCCGTGCAGTCTTTTGTGTAAAAAGAGCAAAAAACTGCATACGCTGTTATATGAAAAAGAAAACGAAAAGGAAAGATCGATTTCTGCATATGACCGCAATGCCTGCGGATATCGATCCGCATCTGTTCAGCATACGCTGGATCGGCGGAGAGACTCTTATGATCGAGCAACACCGAGGAATTCTCACGTTTTGCGACGATACGATCCGCTTTTTGAGCGAACAGGGCGTGCTGCGCGTAACCGGAGAAGTACTTAAAATGGAACACTTGACGGATTCCTGCGCTTTGATCAGCGGAACGATCCGATCGATCGCTTTTGAGGAAGAAAGTTGATGTGGCATTTTTTGTTCGGATATGTTATACTGCAAATTGAAGGATTATCGATTGCCGCGTTTTTGCGTCGGATTGCAGAAAACGGCATCGAAATCCGTGATGCGCAGCGTGATCGCGATGCAAATGCAATACGATGTACGATCGACCTGAAACACGCAAGAAAGCTGCATCGCATCAGAAGCGGACTGCCGGTTCGGATCCGGATCATCAAACGCGGAGGGTTCCCGTTTCTTGTTCGGAAAGCATGGAAACGTCCGGTACTGATGATCGGTTTTGCCTTGATGCTGATCGCATTGTTCATTGCATCGACCAGAATTTGGTTCATCCGCATCGAAGGAACGGAAAGAGTCGATCCTGCAACCGTCCTTGAAATGATGAAGGATTACGGACTTCAAGTCGGTGCAAGACCGAAGGGCGCAATTCTGATCGAAGCGGCGAACGATATGTCCGTTCGCATTCGAGATGCGGCATGGATCGGTTTCGATCGGGAAGGCGTTACGCTGAAAGTCAAAGTCGTGGAAGCGATTCCGGAATCCGAAAAGCACAACACGGGAAAAGCAGGCGACATTGTAGCGGACAAGGACGGTGTGATCACGGAACTGACCGTTCTGCGCGGGCAGGCAAAGGTCGCCATCGGAGACCGTGTCAAAGTCGGTGACATATTGATATCCGGAACCGTGCAATGGAAAGACGCATCGTATCAGACCGAGGCGGAGGGACTGATAAAAGCTGCCGTACACTATGAGAGCAGCTGCGTTTGCCCGTCTGTCATGACAGAAGCCGTGCAAAGAGACGAATCGGAGACGGTACGGTCGTTCTGTATCGGACCTTACTCGCTCATGGAAACAAAGCCGAGCTTTGAACAATACCGTTTGACGGAAGAGAGAACAATTCGTATCAGCGATCGGTTCCCGGTCTGTTGTGTGGAACGGACAGCGCAGAAGATAGAGTTGATCGATCGGCAATTGAGCGAAGACGAATCGCAGCAGGCGGCGCTGATCAACGCACGAGAAGAAGCCATGCAATCGATCCCGAAAAATGCGATGATCCTGAATCAGTACGGATCGATTCAAACGATCGACGGTATAACAAAAGCCGTCGTGATCATTACAGCGGAAGAAACCATCGGAAGAACGGAGGAATATCTGAATGGCAGAGGAACATCCGAATACGATCGAACGCATTGAATTGGAATCGATGGACGATTCTATCGGGCTGTTCGGCGTTTTCGATGAAAACGTTTCTGTTTTTGAAGAAGAAACGGGCGTGAAATTACGGATCCGCAGCGACGGCATCTCCATCGAAGGCGATGAGGATCAAGTCGCTCTTTGCAAAACCGTGCTCGAAAAGCTTCTTGAAATGCAAAGAAAAGGCGAGGCGGTCAACCGCGGCAGGATCCGTTATGCGATCGATATCGCGAAAGACGGAAAAGCCGAACTGATCAAGGAAATCATGGGTGACGTCGTTGCACTGACCAATCGCGGAAAGCAGGTCAAGTGCAAGACACTCGGACAAAAGCGCTATATTCAGGCGTTGAAATCGCACGAGCTGGTATTCGGCGTCGGTCCAGCCGGAACGGGCAAGACGTATCTTGCGGTCGCTATGGCAGTCGTTGCGTTCAAAAACAAAGAAGTGGAACGCATTATTCTGACGCGTCCCGCGGTGGAAGCGGGAGAAAAGCTCGGCTTTCTGCCGGGCGATCTGCAAAACAAGGTCGACCCGTATCTGCGTCCGTTGTATGATGCGCTGCAGGAGTTTTTCGGGCTCGAAACGTATAAGCAGCTGATGGAGCGCGGCGCGATCGAAGTAGCGCCTCTTGCATACATGCGCGGCAGAACGCTTAACAACGCGTTTATCATTCTGGATGAGGCGCAGAATTGCTCGATCGAACAAATGAAAATGTTCCTGACTCGCTTCGGCGAAGGCAGCCGCATCGTTGTGACTGGCGACGTGACGCAGATTGATCTGCCGAAAGAGAAAAAGAGCGGTCTTGTGCATGCAATTCACGTTCTTGACGGCGTCGAAGGGATTTCCGTCATCAAGCTGACGCACAAGGATGTCGTCCGCCACGAACTGGTACAGCGGATCATTCAGGCGTACGAACGGCATGAGAATACACATGCAAAGGAGCATCGTGATGATTGACGTTTTATCCGAAAGCATCGAAATCACGGATACTGAGCGGACAAGCATCGAAGCAGCCGCTCTGGCCACGCTTCGGTTCGAGAATCGAAGCGGTGATCTGACGATCCTGATCGATACGCCGGAGCGGATCCGTGAACTGAACCGTGACTTCCGTCACGTGGACCGGGTCACCGATGTGCTGACGTTCCCCGCGTGGGAAGGTGAGATTTCACTCTGCGCAGACGGTTATCTCGGCGATATCATGATTTGTTACGAACGCGCAAAGGAACAGGCGGTCGAATACGGACACTCGTTGGAACGGGAGCTTTCGTTTCTTGCGGTGCACGGCGTGTTGCATCTGCTCGGATACGACCATATGACGGAAGCGGATGAACGCGTCATGCGCGAAAAACAAACGGCAATACTGAACGGAATAGGAGTTACAAGATGATTGATTTGGAGAAGCAGAACGAATTATTGAAGCTGGCGGCTGAAGCGCGCGACCGTTCTTATTCACCGTATTCGCATTATGCGGTCGGCGCTGCGCTGCTCACGAAGGACGGCGTCGTATATCAGGGATGCAACATCGAAAACGCATCGTATACACCTACGGTATGTGCGGAACGGAGTGCGTTTTTTAAAGCGATATTTGACGGCGTGCGTGAGTTTACGGCAATTGCGGTCATCGGCTCCGGCGAATCTCCCGCATATCCGTGCGGCGTATGCAGACAGGTCATGGCGGAATTCTGCGACGGCGATTTTGCGGTCATCACCTCGAACTGCGACGGCAGCTGCGTGATCGCGGAAACGCTTGATCAGATCATGCCTCACAGATTCGGACCGAAGGATCTTTTATGATTATGCAGGCAACCGGATTCAAAAGCGGCTTTTTCAGCATTGTCGGATGTCCGAACGTCGGAAAATCTACATTGATCAACCGTCTGGTCGGACAAAAGATCGCGATCGTCACCGATCGCGCGCAAACGACACGCAATCGTATCACCGGCGTTTTGACGCGTAAGAATTATCAAATGATCTTCCTCGATACGCCGGGGATGACGAAACCGAGAAGCAAGCTCGGCGAATATATGCAGAAGGTGGCGGAGGATGCGTCGCAGGATACGGAAGCGATTCTGTTTGTAGTCGATGCATTGAACGGCGTTCGCGAACGCGATTCCGACGTGATGCGGCTGTTAAAACAGGAGCGATCACCGATCATCGTACTGATCAACAAATGCGACGAAGCAAGCGCCGCACAAATGCAGGCGGCAAGATCATGCATCGAAGAAGCCGGTTTCGGGACGGTTCTTGCAATATCCGCGAAGACCGGAGAGAACATCGATCGACTCGAAGGACTGCTGAAAGAGTACCTCACGGAAGGTCCGCAGTATTTTCCGGAAGATATGGTGACCGACCAGCCGGAACGTGTGATCTGCGCGGAAATGATTCGTGAAAAAACGCTGCAGCTGCTGCGTGATGAGATCCCGCACGGGATCGGCGTCGGAATCGATAAGATGGAACTGCGTCCGGAAGGCGATCTGATGGATGTCTGGGCTACGGTCTATTGCGAACGCGACAGCCATAAGGGGATCATCATCGGAAAAGGCGGCAAAATGCTGAAGCGGATCGGCATCGAAGCGCGGAAAGATATCGAATGGCTGCTCGGCGTCCGTGTTAATCTGCAGCTCTGGATTAAAGTGAAAGAGGATTGGAGAAACCGCCAGCAGATGCTGAATGAACTCGGCTATCGTGACGACTGAGGTATAAATCGGACCGATCCTGTCCATACTGCAGGTATGGAACAGAATCTGCAAAACAAATGGGACCGCTTTATGCGGTCCGGCAAGGTGGAAGATTACCTTGCATATCGAAAAGAAAAGGATCATGCCGACCGAATGCATACGGGCGATGGTCACGGGGTACGCGGACTATCGGGACAATGACAGAATGCTGACGCTGTTCTCGCCGGAGAGGGGACGGCTCGACTGCAAGGCGCGAAATTGCAGAAAGCCGACCGCGCCTCTTTTAGCGTGCGCACAGCCGTTTGTGTACGGAGAGTTCGAACTTTTCATCAGCAACAACCGGGCGACCGTGAACAGCTGCGAGATTCTCGAAACGTTTTATCCCCTGCGCGAAGACGTCGACCGCTTTATGATCGCGTCCGCCGCAACACAGCTGTGCAATTCCGTCGTCGAACATGAATCGTCGGACAGGGAACTGTTTTCGCTGCTGTATCATGTTTTATCTTTCCTGGCTTATACGGAAGCGGATCCGAAAGACCTTCTGATCGCGTTTATGACGCATTATATTGACCATGCCGGATATCGACCTTCGCTTACGAGCTGCACCGTCTGCAGACGCGACATACGAAACGATCCGATCCTGTTCTTTTCGGAGGATGCGGGAGGCGTTGTATGCGCCGGATGTGCGCACGGTGCAAAGCCGGTTTCAAAACTTGCGCTGGAAGCCATGAGACGGATATTGCTTCTGCCTCACGAGGAATTGGTCCGCGTCGTCCTGAAAGAGGATCTCAGACGTGAGCTTTCGGTGATTCTGCGAAACTGCTGCGCAAGAATGCTCAATGAAAACGATCGTGCGATCGTGCTTCTCGATCAGATCCTGTAAATTTCTACAGCTTTTTTAAAATGATGCAAGAAAAAATCTTGCATCATTTGTTTTCGCTTGCTATAATAAATTGTTACTAAACAGTAGGAGGAATCAACTGTGTCAAAGAAGTATGTATACCTGTTCAGCGAAGGCAATGCAAACATGCGCAATCTGCTGGGCGGAAAAGGCGCAAACCTTGCAGAAATGACCAACCTCGGTCTTCCGGTACCGCAGGGCTTTACGATCACCACGGAAGCCTGTACGCAGTACTATGAGGACGGCCGCACGATCAATCCCGAGATTCAAGCGCAGATCATGGAGTATATCGAGAAGATGGAAGAGATCACCGGCAAGAAGTTCGGCGATCTTGAAAACCCGCTGCTCGTTTCCGTTCGTTCCGGCGCACGTGCATCGATGCCCGGCATGATGGACACCATTCTGAACCTCGGTCTCAATGAACAGGTTGTAGAAGTCATCGCGAAGAAATCCAACAACCCTCGCTGGGCATGGGATTGCTATCGCAGATTCATCCAGATGTTCTCCGACGTCGTTATGGAAGTCGGTAAGAAATACTTTGAAGTTCTCATTGACCGCATGAAGGAACAGAAAGGCGTCAAGCAGGACGTCGATCTGACGGCGGATGATCTCAAAGAACTGGCGAATCAGTTCAAGGCCGAGTATAAGGATAAGATCGGTGAAGACTTCCCGACCGATCCGAAAGTACAGCTTTTCGAAGCGATCAAAGCGGTCTTCCGTTCCTGGGATAACCCGCGTGCAAACGTCTATCGCCGTGACAACGATATCCCGTATTCCTGGGGTACTGCGGTCAACGTACAGTCGATGGCGTTCGGCAACATGGGTGACGACTGCGGCACGGGTGTTGCGTTCACGCGTGACCCGGCAACCGGCGAAAAGGGTCTGTTCGGTGAGTTCCTGACCAATGCGCAGGGCGAAGACGTCGTCGCGGGCGTCCGCACGCCGATGCACATCGCTGAGATGGAACAAAAATTCCCCGAAGCATTCAAGCAATTCAACGAAGTCTGCAAGATCCTCGAAGGTCACTATCGCGACATGCAGGATATGGAGTTCACCGTTGAGCACGGCAAGCTTTATATGCTTCAGACCCGTAACGGCAAGCGTACCGCAAAGGCAGCTCTGAAGATCGCATGCGACCTCGTCGACGAGGGCATGAGAACCGAGCAGGAAGCGGTTGCGATGATCGATCCGAGAAACCTCGATACGCTGCTCCATCCGCAGTTCGACGCAAAGGCAATCAAGGCGGCTACGCCCGTTGCAAAAGCGCTCGCGGCATCTCCCGGCGCAGCCTGCGGCAAGATCGTCTTCTCCGCAGAAGACGCGAAAGCCTGGAAGGCACGCGGGGAAAAAGTCCTGCTGGTCAGACTCGAGACCTCTCCGGAAGACATCGAAGGCATGAAGGCGGCGCAGGGTATCCTGACGGTTCGCGGCGGCATGACGTCTCATGCGGCAGTCGTAGCGCGCGGCATGGGCACCTGCTGCGTATCCGGCTGTTCCGAGATCGCAATGGACGAAGAGAACAAGCGCTTCGTTCTGGCAGGCAAAGAATATCATGAGGGCGATTGGCTGTCGATCGACGGTTCCACCGGCTGCATCTATGACGGCATCATTCCGACCGTCGACGCAGAGATCGCAGGCGAATTCGGCCGCATCATGGGCTGGGCGGATAAGTACAGAAGGCTTTCCGTCCGCACGAATGCCGATACGCCGCGCGACGCAAAGAAAGCGCGCGAGCTCGGCGCAGAAGGTATCGGCCTCTGCCGCACGGAGCATATGTTCTTTGACGGCGATCGCATTGCGGCGATCCGTGAAATGATCTGCTCCGACACGGTGGAAGAACGCGAGAATGCGCTCAACAAGCTGCTCCCGATGCAGCAGGGCGACTTTGAAGCAATCTACGAGGCGATGGAGGGCTA
>ODAI013855485.1_pt1 | contig 20287 bp, 16 predicted proteins | sample 1539321 | NCBI WGS metagenome assembly ODAI01 (sample SAMN02144231, study PRJEB22623) | gut metagenome | biome: sheep rumen | host: Ovis aries | place: New Zealand
ATTATCCACTTCAAGATCACCATAATATATCTTCAACATGTTTCTGCGTCTCCTGCTGTCAAAATGATCATCTTCCTTTCACCGTGTATTCTAATGTATATCGATGCGAAGTACAAGCAATTTGAAAAAGCCTTTTCAGGCATCAGGGAAATAACAGTCGATAGGTCACAGATAGCTTCCAAAGCTCTCGATCATATTTATCATCCAGCGTACCCATTCGGCAATGTAGTTTACTTCAACGGCCTGATCATTGCCCTCAGTATCCGTCAGATCCTCTTCTTCTGCCCCGGGCCCAGGAATTTCAACAGCTCCTGTGTCGGAATATGCAAGGACATCCTCTGCGGTAACAGACTTAACGTAAGGCATTCCTTCATAAGAGCTCTCTCCCTATAGCTTTAAAAGCTTTACCCCGGCCTGCTTCTGATAAAAAGCGACCCCGTAACAGAGTATCTGCTCATAACCATAAAGCTCCCCGGCATATTTATTATCAATGATCTGCTTTATAGCTTCATCGCAATCCTTAGCCATATCTGCTTCTTTTTTTGATCGTTTCGCCTCTATGATCATGGCTCTTCTGTTTTTTCTGTCCTTCAGATATATGTCAGGCCGTCCCAGCCCCTTCTCCTTATTTGATTCAACCTCGTATCCTCTTCCGACAAATACACCTGCAAGGAATGCATGGTAGTAATCCTCGTGATAATCATTATAGCTGATGGTATTCCATAACAGCCCGGACAGTATCTCACCGGCTCTTGTTTCATTCCTGTCCCATAAGGATTCCATCAATTCTCTGATAGTATCAGAATTTACGGTATCCGTAAAATATCTTACAACGGAATCCTGAAAAATAGTTGCGATCTCCTTATTGGGTATCTTTAAAGAAACAACCTCTCCTTCTTCATCAGGATCAGCCTTTGTAATATAGCCTGTCATAAGAAGGACACTCCAGAGATTATCCTCTGTAGAATGCAGGGTATCATAGGTCAATTCATCAGATATCTCCTGAGTGACAGTTCCTCCGTTAAGCAGCTTTTCAAACTTTCCGGCCATAGACTGCGGTCATCATACGCATAAGGGTCTTTAATGAAATATATCCGCCAGCTTCATCATGAGCATTTTATATGCTCCGTCAAAGTCTTCGGCCTCGACATCCTTGAATGAAACAAAAAGCACAGGATACTGATTCATCCACCTTTTACAGAATTCTGCGTGCTCCGATATGGCAAGACCCTTAAAGATATCCCCGCTTTCCTTCCGTATACTGAAGAAATTCTCGATCATGCTCATCATGAGCGTCTTACCAAATCTTCTCGGTCTGGTAAAAAGCGTAACCTTGTTGTCGATATTATTTACAAGCTCATATATAAGCTCTGTCTTATCAACGTAATAATTGCCGGATCTTCTGAGTTCGTCAAAGTCAGACTTTCCCACTCCCACCTTAAAGTCCATACAATACCTTCCTGCCGTGGCCACATAACATACATTAATAAGCTGCATTAAATGCGTGGGACTATCTCATCCAAAGGACACACTGCTACTGCCGTAGGAAAGGAACCATCTGATCCAGCTCACGATATACTCTATTGTAGCCTTCACTGCGTCAAAATCAGCTGCCACTGCCGATGGAGAACCGATGGTAATGTCTCCTCTGGACTCACCATAGGCTTCCTTCGTAAGCTTTCCGTCCAACTCCTTTATTATGAATTCACATACTGCTTCATCCAGCGGAATGCCTGTATCAAAAAAGCCGCTCAACTCCTTCTTTATCGAATAATAGGTGTCTCCGCCATTCGTAACAAAATCATTCGTCACTACTGCGTAAACATCATCCGGCTTGAATTCCCTGCCGTTTATCCCGGAAATGCTGACACGCTGGATAGTCCTGGGAGCATAATATGTAGTTCCCGGATACAACTCACCCATATCATAGGGCTTTGTAGCATCAATGTTAAAGCTGATCCCCTTTGTCTGAGGAAATCCTCCTATTGGTTCTGGAATGCAGTAGGTCGATGCTTCAAGGACCTCCAGTATGGTGCTTCCCTTTACATACCCTACCGTAATGGTGTTACCGAAGGGAAGGATCGTGTTAATATCCTTCTTTGTTACATTTGCCCCTTCATCAAGACCTGCACGGAGAGCGCCGCCGTTGGTGATAGCCACAATATGATCGTCATCAACATCCATTGCATACTTCCTTTCCTTGAGTATCCACACCATGGAATCCGTGACAAGATCTCCCGTATTGGTCTCATAGCATCTGTTTTCTGTCTTTTCTGACGCGAAGCGTACCTCCGAGGTCGCAATTATTTTCCCATAATCCTTGTCGATCTCTGCTATAATAGCATCCGTAGCCGCTTTTACATCGGCATCCTCGGTAAGGTCTTCTGTGGCTACAAGATAATGCTCCTCTATCTTTTTGCTGGCATCGTCGATGACGACCACACCGATATTTTCAAATTTGGTTCCCGTGGACTGAACGGGCTCCCCGTTCATCCCTTCCGTCATGACGGTATGAGAATGACCGTCAAGGATCATATCGATACCGGGTGCCTTTTCATAAACATCTGTCGAACGGTGTCCGTCCTGCTTCGACTCTTCATCTACTCCGAGGTGAGTCAGGGCTATTATCAAGTCAGCGCCCTGATCCTTAAGTGCCTTAACCTCCGCTGCCGCGCAGTCAAAGAGCTCTGTTTTGCCGCCGCTGTTGCTTAAAAATGTCAGCCCCGCGATATTTACGGGATTTACCTTCGTCTGGGTTTCGGGCGTATCAAGTCCGAAGAAGCCTATCTTAACCCCGCCCTTTGTGGTATGAATGAGATCCGGATCATAGATCGTCCTGCCATTCTCAAGGACGTCGGCACAAATGGTCTTGTACCCGGCCTCCTTCAGATTGCCGGAAAGAATATCATAACCGTAATCAAATTCATGATTACCGAGGGTGGCATATTCATATCCCGCAAGGCTCATCAGAGTTACGGCATTCATCCCCTTTGAAGTGTTTACATAGGTATCTCCCTGGGAATAATCTCCGCAATCTACGGTAATGACCTCTGCTCCTGCCGCTTTAAAATCATCCTCAAGATCGGCTATCTTTGCATAGCCCCCGATCGCACCATGCACATCATTTGAGTGCAGTATTACGGTTTTGCCGGAATATTGTGCTTCCGCTCCGGCAGTAAATATCTCATCATGGGTCTTAAAGTCCGCCTTGTATACAGCTTCATCAGCAAAGGCCGGTTCGGGAATAAAGATGAACGCGGTCATTACCATGCTTAATGCCAGTAAAACGCTCAGGCAGCGTGTTCTAAGGTTTTTCATCTGGTTTTCCTCCTTTTTATAATGAAATAGTGAATACATATATGCTCGTTTATTATATTCGTAAACATAATTGTAATTTCTGTCTGAGCTTCCTTGCCGTCATCGCAGGCCTTGTAACAGTTCACCCTTTAGTGCCTTTGGCAACAGATCGAAGCAAAAGTACAGAAGGTCACCTGATACGCTTTGCCACTACCGCAAATCTTTCCGAGCCCTCCTCGTAATCGCAGGTGGAAAGGGTTATGAGCTCATCTCCGAAGCGTGAGGTGACGCCGGTATCATACAGAGACATTTCAGCCATTGCCCGCATATTGGAATCATACTCCTGCTCGGAATCGGCATTTATGAACTGGTAATACTTGAAGGTGACCTCACTTGATTCATGCACCACCTCTGAAAAGGCATACATGATCTGATACTCACCATCCTCATATATGGTATCGAACTCTATCACCGGATGCTTCTTAAAATATTCCTCATCCTTGTATTTATCAAGGGTACCGAACATCTTGCCGGACTTCATGTTATGACCGTAGATAATAAGGTTCTCGCTCCTGGGCCAGATGCTGCATGCCGCGTCTATAAAGAGAGAGCCGTTGTTATCCTCGTTCTGTTCAAAATCATGGTTCAGGTAATAATCATTGTTCCTTGTCTGCATCACGGGATAGTCTATCTCCGTATCCGGGATCCGTATCCACCCCGCAAGACTTTTATTCTTTATATAAAGGGTCTGATATTCCTCCAGTATCTCAGGCGGCTCCTCCAGAAGATCAAGATTTACGGTCGCATTTTTTTTGACCTTTACGGGGGGATCGTTTTCCTTAAGCTCTGACAGGGCTTTGGCCTGCTTCGCGGTATTTGAGGCCATTACGCAGTAATACGCAAAATAGCCGAGACACACAGCACCCACGATCCCGCTTATAAAGGACACTGCGCGTCTCAGCCTTTCTTTTCCGTCAGCCTTTTTCTTTTTTTCATTCCTGCCGTTTACGGCCCTGTTATTTGCCTTTCCTGCCATATATCAATCTCTGCTGTGTTTATAAATTAGTTTTCTCCCGGCCTTAAAGTGTTCTCGATGATCCTGTGGATATCCTCCTTATAGGAAGCCTCACTGGAAGCAGCCGCAAGTCTGTCGGGGATTTCATCTGACAGGTTCTTTATGCACTCGATCAGGATAGGATTAAAGCTGCCGCATTCTCCTTTGAGGATCATCCTCATGGTAAGGTCGTGAGAATAGGCCTTCTTGTAGCAGCGTTCGCTTGAAAGAGCGTCATATACGTCCGCAAGTGATACGAGCTGAGCTGCAATGGGAATATCATCGCCCGCTATACCGTCGGGGTACCCCTTGCCGTCGTAGCGCTCATGATGCCATCTGCAGACCGCGCTCGCCATTTCGATCAGGGGCTCGTCCTTATATGCGTCTATGGAAGTCAGCATATTATAGCCCTCCGTGGTATGAGCCTTCATCACCGTAAACTCAGTATTTGTCAGAGCCCCCGGCTTGTTGAGGATGCTTGAGGGGACCGAGATCTTCCCGATGTCATGAAGCGCGGCCGCGGTCGGTATCATATACATTTCGTTCTCGGTAAGCCTGTATCTGTCAGTTATATTGAGGAGCTCCCTCATAAACATGTCGGTCAGCGTCTGTACGTTCAGTATATGTTTTCCGCTCTCGCCGTTTCTGAACTCTACTATGCCGCTCAGGATATGGATCATCATGTTATTGTTCTGATATTTCTCCACTATCTGACTGGTGGCAATGTCCGCCATGTTCTTTTCGTTATTATGCATCCTCATTATGCCGTCAACCTTATGACGCACAATGACCGAATTGAAGGGACGGTTGATATAATCCACCGCTCCCAGCTTATAAGCCTTTACGATAAAGGCCTGATCGTGCTCTGCCGAGATCATGATGACCGGGATGTCAACCTTCCACCACAGCCTGCTCATCTCCATAAGCACCTGGAAGCCATCCATCCTCGGCATAACACAGTCAAGCAGCAGAAGATCGATGCTGTCTCCCTGCGCCTTAAGGATCTCCATGGTCTCCTCTCCGTCCGACGCCTCGATAATATCATAATCCTTTTCAAGCATATCGATCAGTATCATCCGGTTGATCTCCGAATCATCAGTGATCAGTATCTTTCTCCGTTCCCCTTCTATTTCCCTGTCCTCCTTCATAAACAACCCTCCTTTTCTGCGCTGATTTGCTTGCAAATCATGCGCTTAGGAACAAACTTCAGTTCGTTCCGGCCAATTCGACATATGCGTGCATATGTCGAATAAGTTCGTTCAGCTTGCTGAACGAATCATTTCAGTCTGCGCCGATTTCATCTGCACCGATCTGTTTACAGGCTCCGCTTACTCAAGCCCTGAAATGGCTTCAAGAACCTCCTTCTGCGCTTCTTCCGTCCTGGAAAGGAAGCCCTCTATATCCTCGTAATCCTTAGCCCTCAGCTTTTCCGTAAGCTCATATGATGCCTCATAAAGCTTACCAAAGCCAAGGTTTGAGGCCAAGCCCTTTATTGCGTGGGCAGCCTCAAAGGCTTCATCGTAATCCTTATACTGAACCGCCTTAACAAGCTTATTGTAATTTTCGTCCTGAGCATATTTTTTAACAAGCCTGCCTATAAAGGCTTCATTATCCGTGATCCTTGAGGCGACCTCGGCGTAATCATCCCCGATGGCAGTATACATATCCCTTATGTTCAAGTCATACCTCCTGTATTTTTGTCCGGTCTTCAGACCCGCCGCAACAGTTCATCCTTCGGTGAACTGTTGCGACCCGCGTCAGAATATGAGCGGTTCCTTATTTCGCAACTATATTAACTATCCTGCCCGGAACATAGATCTCCTTTACAATGGTTTTTCCTTCAAGGAAGGCCTTCACCGTATCCACCTCTTTGGCCTTTGCAATGGCACTGTCCTTATCCTCGTCGGCAGCTATCCTTACTGTCCCGCGAAGCTTTCCGCTTACCTGTATCCCGATCTCGACCGTATCCTCCTTAATAGCCTCTTCATCATACTCACACCACCTGCATGAGGAGATCGTTCCCTCAAAGCCGCACCGCTCCCAGAGCTCCTCTGTGATATGCGGTGCAACGGGATTCAGGAGTATGAGGAAGGTCCTGAATTCCGCTCTGTTTACCGAGCCCTTCTTTACAAAATCATTAAGAAGCGTCATGAGGGCTGCGATAGCCGTATTATACTTAAGGGTCTCATAATCGTTGTCGACCTTTTTAATGGTCTGATGCATCCTGGTTTTGAGATCCTCCGAGTATTCGTCTCCGTCAGCAAGGATCTCCTGAAGCCTCCATACACGCTCAAGGAACCTTCTGCAGCCCCTGACTCCCTCATCGCTCCAGGATGCCGACAGGTCAAAGGCGCCTATGAACATCTCATAGGTACGCAGCGTATCGGCACCGTACTCGGTAACGATGTCGTCGGGGTTCACTACATTTCCCCTTGACTTTGACATCTTCTCCCCGTTGGAGCCAAGGATCATTCCGTGACTCGTCCTCTTCTTATAGGGCTCGGGACAGGGTACGATCCCTTCATCATAAAGGAACCTGTGCCAGAACCTTGAATAAAGAAGGTGCAGGGTCGTATGCTCCATGCCGCCGTTATACCAGTCCACCGGCATCCAGTATTTAAGCGCCTCCCTGCTCGCAAGCTCGTTTTTGTTATCAGGATCGGTGTATCTCAGGAAATACCATGAGGATCCCGCCCACTGCGGCATGGTATCCGTCTCTCTTTTTGCACTGCCCCCGCATTTCGGGCATTTACAGTTTACCCAGTCCGTCATGGCAGCCAGAGGAGACTCTCCTGTGTCTGTAGGCATATAGCTTTCGACCTCGGGAAGCACTAACGGGAGCTCGGATTCATCAAGCGGAACATAGCCGCATTTGTCACAATGTACTATCGGGATCGGCTCCCCCCAGTAGCGCTGCCTTGAAAACACCCAGTCACGAAGCTTATAATTGGTCTTGGAGCTTCCTATGCCCTTTTCAGTCAGGAATTCTATTATCCTTGCCTTGGCCTCGGGCACGGAAAGACCGTTTAAAAAGTCAGAATTGACTAATGTACCGTTTTCAACGTCGGTATAGACCTTCTCGGTAACCGGGACATCACTTCCGGCCACCACCTCTGTGATCGGCAGCCCGAATTTCTTTGCAAACTCCCAGTCCCTTTCATCGTGGGCGGGAACAGCCATTATTGCCCCCGTACCATAACTCATAAGCACATAATCCGATACCCAGATCGGTATATTCTCGCCATTGACAGGGTTTTCGGCAGTAAGCCCGTCGATCTGAACCCCTGTCTTTTCCTTTGCAAGCTCGGTCCTTTCAAAGTCAGACTTCCTTGAAGCCTGATCCCTGTAGGCAATGAGTTCATCATAATTGTTTATCTCATTCCTGTATTTTTCTATGAAGGGATGCTCCGGGCTTATGACCATATAGGTCGCCCCGAAAAGAGTATCCGGACGTGTCGTGTATACACAGAGCGTATCCTCCTTCCCGGTAAGCCTGAAATTGACCTCGGCACCGGTCGAGCGTCCTATCCAGTTACGCTGTGAAAGCTTTACTCTTTCGATATAATCGACCTCATCAAGTCCGTCGAGAAGCTTATCCGCATAATCTGTTATCTTAAGCATCCACTGGCTCTGGGCCTTTCGTATCACGGGAGATCCGCAGCGCTCGCAGACCCCGTTAACCACCTCCTCGTTAGCCAGCCCGACCTTACAGGAGGTGCACCAGTTAATGGGCATTTCAGCCTTATATGCCAGCCCTTTTTTAAACAGCTTAAGGAATATCCACTGGGTCCAGTGATAATAATTCGGATCAGTGGTATTGACCTCTCTGTCCCAGTCAAAGGAATAGCCTAAGGACTTCAGCTGCTTCTTAAAATGCTCAACGTTATTCTTAGTCACTATCCGCGGATGGATGTGGTTTGCAATAGCATAGTTCTCGGTTGGAAGGCCGAAAGCATCCCAGCCCATGGGGAAAAGCACGTTATAGCCCTGCATCCGCCTTTTTCTGGACACGATGTCAAGTGCCGTATAGGGACGGGGATGTCCCACATGCAGTCCCTGCCCCGAAGGATAGGGGAACTCTACAAGAGCATAATACTTGGGCTTTGAATAGTCGCCCTCTTCTGCCTTAAAGGTCTTGTTCCTGTCCCAGTATTCCTGCCATTTCTTTTCCACTGCTCTGTGATTATATGCGTCCAATTTGCTTTCCTCCGTAGGTATAGATTTATTCCCGGTTGCCCCGACAGTAAATTATTTTACTTTTTTAACATGAAAGTGTCAACTGTGAGGAATTTTCAGGCAGAGAAATCACTTATACCCTCATAACCCCGGCGGGATATGCGGATCATAAAAAGTCCGTATCTGAGCTTTTGCGCAACTCACTTAACGAAAAGCGGTTTTTATAGAAAACCTTTCAACCCTGTTTGAGCTCGCGCACTAAATTCCATGGATAACTGTGAAGCGAGTTGTTGAAAGGTTTTCTGCTTCTGCGCCGATTTGTTTACAAATCGTGCGCTTAGGAACGAACTTCGGTTCGTTCCGATCCGGTCGATTTATCGAACGGATCATTTCCTCTTAGGAAAATTGCTTTGAGTTTAGTGAGCTGCATCCGCGAAGAGACGGGCTTTCTTATGATCAGCATATCCCTCACAGCCTTGAGGCATTAAACGATGCCCTGATTTTCAGATAAGTCATAAAATGTCATACAATAACAGGAGGGGGTCGTCCGATCCCCCTCCTGTTCAGTCTTATAAATGCTCCTCAGCTATGTAATATACAAAGCAAACGGATCAGATCCGCTCATTATACTATTCAGTCCTCTCCTGCCTCATCGGTAAGCTTGCTGGCTCTTGCCGCAACCTCCTTCTCCTGAACATCAGAAGGTGCCTGCTCATAACGGATGAACTCGTACTCATAAACCCCTCTGCCGCCGGTCATGGAACGAAGTATGGTGCAGTAGCCGTAAAGACCGGTCATGGGGATCTCCGCCTCTACCGTCGTCTTTCCGGAAACACCGGGCGTAGGGTTCATTCCGAGCACTCTTCCGCGGCGCTTGTTAAGATCTCCCATAACGTCTCCGGTATAATCGTCCGGAACGGTTACCTTAAGGGAGGCAATGGGCTCAAGCAGTACGGGTGAAGCGTCCATGATACCCTTTTTAAAGGCCTGGATCGTTGCCATCTTAAAGGCCTGCTCCGAAGAGTCCACCGGATGATAGGATCCGTCGTAAAGTATCGCCTTTATGCCGACTACCGGATAGGCCGCGAGAGGGCCCTTAAGAACGGACTCGGCAAGTCCCTTTTCGACGGCGGGGAAATAGTTCTTGGGAACCGCTCCTCCTACCACTACCTGCTCAAATTCATAAGCCTTATCCATTGATCCCAGAGGCTCAAATCTCATCTTGACATGACCGTACTGGCCGTGTCCGCCTGACTGCTTCTTATACTTGCTCTCCACATCGGAGTTCTTTCTGATGGTCTCCCTGTAGGCGACCTTGGGCTGCATCAGCTCTATCTCACACTTATATATGCTCTGAAGCTTGCTCTGCACGATCTCAAGATGCTGGTCGCCCATGCCGTAAAGAAGAGTCTGCCTGTTTTCGGCGTCGTTTACATTCTTTAATGTCAGATCCTCCTGCATCATCTTCTGAAGCGCGCTGGAGACCTTATCGATATCTCCCTTGTTCTTTGCGTTATACCTCATATAGGTATAAGGCTTGCTTATCTCGGTGGGAGTAAAGGTTACCGGTGTCGCCTTGGTGGAAAGCGTATCTCCGGTAGCTGTATTGGAAAGCTTGGGAATTGCTCCGATGTCGCCCGAATGAAGCTCAGGCACCTCGATCGGCTTGTTTCCTCTCAGTATATAGAGCTTTGAGATCCTTTCCTCTGTATCCTTATCGTAATTAAACAGGGTATCGTCGGATTTAATGACGCCCGAGCATACCTTGATCATCGAATATTTTCCGATGAAGGGATCCACTATGGTCTTCCATACATAAGCGGTCTTGGGCTTTGACTCATCATAATCGGCCTCAAAGGTCTCGTTAGTCTTCCTGTTCGTACCGGAGATCTTTCTGGTATCCGGGCTCTTAAAGTACTTGATGACATCCTCAAGAAGGGTCCTTACGCCCTGGCAGCTGATGCTGGAGCCGAAAAGCACGGGAACTATCAAGCCTTCATTTATGTTCTGCTTTACCGCCGCACGGATCTCTTCGGTGGAAAAGCTCTCTCCGGCAAAGTATTTCTCCATGAATTCCTCACTGGTCTCGGCAACGGCCTCCATGAGAGTATCCCTGTAGGACTCCAGAGAATCCTTAACATCTGCAGGGATGTCGCAGTCCGTGGTCTTTCCGTCCTTATCAAACTTATGGCCGGTCTCGCTTATGAGGCTTGCGTATCCGGTGATCTTGTCACCCTCCTTTATCGGAAGCATGAAGGGTGATACCTTATTGCCGTATTTCCCGGTAAGTTCCTCTAAAACCTTATCGAAATTCGCGTTATCAACATCCATATCGCTGACGAAGATGATCTTGGGGAGCTTATCCTTATCACAGAGCTCAAGAGCCTTTTCTGCTCCGACCTCGAGACCTGCCTTACCGGAAACTACTATTACCGCACCCGCGGCAGCCCCCGCAGCCTCTTCTACCTCACCTACGAAATCGAAATAACCCGGAGTATCAAGGAAGTTTATCTTATTTCCCTCCCACTCGATCGGAACCACGCTGGTGCCTATTGAGAATTTACGCTTCTGCTCCTCCTTATCATAATCGGAAATGGTATTCCCGTCGCTTACCTTGCCCATACGGGAGGTAACCCCTGATAAAAAGGCACAGGCCTCTGCCAGCGTTGTCTTCCCTGCGCCGCCGTGTCCCATAATCACCACGTTCCTGATCTTGTCACCGGTATAAACATTCATAGCTACACACTTCCTCCATTAAAATATAGTTGATCTGAACAATCAATTCAAAAAACACAACAGAGCATTGTGGAAAATTACATAAAAAAAACAAATCCCCCCATGGCTCTGGTGACATTTTACTAAAAAACCGGGGGGATTTCAATAAGTTTATATGGTTATTTTGCCTTACCCTGATTGGCTACGGCTTCCATCTTGGCCTTGAGAGCCTCCTGGTCGCCCAGATAATAGTGGTTTACGGCCTTGAAATTATCGTCAAATTCATAAACAAGGGGATCACCTGTGGGAATGTTCACTCCGATGATATCCTCATCCGAAATATTATCGAAGTATTTCACAAGAGCCCTTAAGGAATTGCCGTGTGCCGCGATTATTACTCTTTTCCCGGCCTGCATGTCCTTTTTGATGACCTCATTAAAGAAGGGAACAGCCCTTTCTATGGTCGTTTCAAGGCTCTCATGAAGAGGAAGCACACTCTTGTCAACGTTTCTGAACATCTCCTGATTCTGCGGAGCTTCCGGGCTGTCAGGCTCAAGCGCGGGCGGCTTTACGTCAAAGGAACGTCTCCATATCTTGACCTGATCCTCACCGTATTTCTCGGCGGTCTCTGACTTGTTGAGCCCCTGAAGAGCCCCGTAATGACGCTCATTAAGCTGCCAGGCCTTATTTACGGGTATCCAGTTCCTGTCCATCTCATCAAGGATGTGATTTAAGGTATGAATGGCTCTCTTAAGATATGAGGTGTAGGCCACGTCAAAATCATAGCCCTCCTCCTTTAATATCCTTCCTCCCTGCTTTGCCTCTTCATGACCCTTTTCGCTCAGATCAACGTCATGCCAGCCGGTGAACAGGTTAAGCTTATTCCATTCGCTTTCACCGTGTCTTACAAGCACAAGCTTCATCATAATGTCTGTCCTCCTTAAGAATAAACTGTAGTGAACGAAATAAATCCTTTCACTATGATTGGTTATATTTATAGTAAGCGGGATTTATTATGCTTACTGTAAAACCTGTTTTATAACATCCCGAACCAATGTCATTAACTTGAGCTGCTATATGTTATGAACGACTCTGTGAGCTTAAGTTAATGACATTGTTTCCCGGCACTTAAATGGCTTTTAGGAGCAGGGTCCTTCCGGTCATCTCACGGGGCTTTTCAATGCCCATAATATCAAGTATCGTAGGCGCCACATCCGAAAGGCAGCCTCCCTCTCTCAGCACGTAATCCTCGTCATAATTCACAAGAAAAAAGGGAACGGGATTAGTCGTATGGGCCTTGAACTTCTCATTGTTGCCCGTAGTGATCTTCTCGGCGTTTCCATGATCCGAGCATAAAAACAGTACGCTGTCGGTTTCCTCAATTGCCTTCATCACCCTGAAAAGATTCTTGTCCACCGCTGAAAGCGCAGCCTTAAGCGCGGCCTCATCCGCAATATGTCCCATGATGTCAAGGTTTACATAATTTGCCGCAATAAAATCATACCTGCCTGACTGTATGGCCTTTATAAGCTCATCCGTGACCTCGGAGGTGCTCATCTCCGGCTTCTGGTCAAAGAAAGGGATTTTAGGGGAATCCACTATGACGGTATCAACGTTGTCATAGCTCTCCCAGGTGTTGCCCGCAAAGGCTCTTGTCAGATGGGAGGCACCCTCCGCCTCGGTTATGAGCGCGCATTTCAGGCCGTTTTTGTCAAGCCAGTCTATCAGGTTGTTCTCAATGAAATCCGGTTCAAAGGCAATGGAAACGTTTTCCGGCTCCTCATCATATCTTGAAAAGCAGGTGAAGAACACCTCAGGTCTCACATCCCTTTTAAACATCCGAAACTCTGAAGCGCAGAAGGCTCTGGTAAGCTCCTTTGCCCTGTCTGCCCGGAAATTGAAAAATATCACCGAATCATCATCATTGATCGTACCGACAGGAACACCGCCGTTTACTATAACGGTCGGAACTATATATTCATCGGTTTCGCCGCGAAGGTAGGCAGCCACTACCGCATCCTCGGCATTTGAGGCTTTATTTCCTTCTCCGTTCACCATTGCGTAATAGGCAAGCTTGATGCGGTCATAATTCCTGCTTCTGTCCATGGCATAGGCCCGTCCCATGACCGTTGCGATCTCCCCGACCCCGATCTCCCTCATCCTGTTCTGAAGGCTTTCAAGATAAAACAGGGCCGAGCTTTCGTCCGTATCCCTTCCGTCTAGGATGCAGTGTATATAGACCTTGTTTATATAATTTTTCCTGGCAAATTCAAGGAGAGCGTAAAGGTGGCTTAAATGAGAATGGACTCCGCCGTCGGAAACAAGCCCTATTATGTGCAGACAGGAATCCCGCTGCCTGCAGAAGTCTATGGTCTTCTTAAGGACCTCGTTTTTCTCGAACAAACCGAACTGTATGTTTTTGGATATCCTTGTAAGCTCCTGATAGACGATACGCCCGGCACCGATGTTCATACAGCCCACCTCGGAATCCCCCGCCTGGCCGTTGGGAAGCCCTACCGCCATCCCGCTTGAAAGACCAAGGACGTAAGGGCACTCCTTTTTCATTGTATCAAACACCGGAGTATCGGTAATATTGAATATATCTACCTTTTTGTCCTTCTGTATCCCGATCCCGTTCACGATGATCAGGATAGTCGGACTCTTTAAGGGACTCACTGCTTTTTTGCCCCCTCAAACATATCATAGATATCTATCTTGCAGGCATCATGCTCCGTCATTCCTACGAAGGCCGCTCCGTAAAACGCTTCGTCATCCCTCATATCAGCCCTTGTGATATTTATAAAGCAGTTGATGGTCTCCTTTGTCCACAGGACCAGCTCCGCTTCATACATGGAATTGAGCTCCAGCTTCTGACTGCACTTAAAGCCGATACCCGTCTTTGAAAGATCCGTCACATCCACCGGGATCCTCTCATGCATTCTGCTGTCAAGCCTCTTAATGATGACATGAGCATTAAGGACTATTCTCTTCGCCTTTCTTTTTTCAACCATATTCTCCCCCCCAAAAAAAACAAAAACCGATAAAACAAACTCATTATACTAAAGAATACCGTTTGAGGTCAACAGGGTTTACCGCCATTGCAGGGCAATGTCCCTAAGCTACAGGATCGCCATGGCGTCCCCGAAGGAGAAAAAACGGTAGCCGCTGCTTTTTGCCTCCTCATATGCGTTTAGCACCCTCTCTCTGCCTGCAAAGGCACTGACTAACATAAGAAGAGTAGACTCCGGAAGATGGAAATTCGTGATCAGACCGTCCATGACCCTGAAACGGTACCCGGGATAAATGAATATCCCGGTATCTCCGCTCTGAGCAATGACCCTTCCGTTTTCCAGAGCGGCACTTTCCACACTCCTGCAGGAGGTCGTGCCTACGCAGATGATCCTTCCGCCTGCGGCCCTTGCGTTATTTATCTTAGCCGCGGCCTCCTCGGTTACGGTATAGTGCTCCGTATGCATATTGTGATCCAGGATATTCTCACACTTTACGGGACGAAAGGTGCCAAGTCCCACGTGCAGAGTAACATAAGCGGTTTGCACGCCCTTCTTCTGTATATTTTCAAGCAGCTCCGTGGTAAAGTGAAGCCCCGCCGTGGGTGCCGCCGCGGAGCCCTCATATTTTGCGTATACCGTCTGATAGCGCTCCCTGTCCATGAGCTTATGGGTAATATACGGAGGCAGCGGCATTTCTCCAAGCCTGTCAAGAAGCTCTTCAAAAATCCCCTTATATTCAAATCTTACTATCCTGTTGCCGTCCTCCTTAAGCTCCTCGATCTCCGCCTTAAGCAGGCCGTCGCCAAACACTACCCGGGCGCCCTTTCTCAGCTTCCTTCCGGGGCGCACCAGTGTCTCCCACCGGTATTCGTCCACTCTTCTGAGCAGAAAGACCTCTATGCAGGCGCCTGTATCCTCCTTTGTCCCCAAAAGCCTTGCAGGTATGACTCTCGTATCGTTGAGCACCAGGCAGTCGCCGGGAACAAGCTCATCAAGGATATCGGAAAATATCCTGTGCCTTATCTCTCCGGTAGCCCTGTTCAAAAGCATAAGCTTTGACGAAGCCCTGTCAGTCAGCGGGTCCTGAGCTATAAAGCTCTCAGGGAGCTCATAATGATAATCTGAGGTTTTAAACCCGTCCCTTTCTATCATACCTTAAGCCTTACTCCCATATCGGAAAGCTTCTTAAGGATGGCGTCTATATGCTCCTGTACCTCCTCGCCTGTAAGCGTCCTGTCATACAGGCAGAATTCAAATCTCAGGGTGACGCTCTTTACGGCCTGCGAATCGTAGATATCTATGACCGAAACGTTCTTAAGGGAATCGATCTTAAGCTCCTTCCAGGCTCCTTCTATGTCCTCAAATCTCATACCGCCCGCAAGCAGCAGGGACAGATCGTATTCTACCGCGGGGAATCTGGAGGGCTCTATGAATTCATAATCCTTCTTAGCTATCGCAAGCAGCTCATCCATATCGATCTCAACCAGAACGACATAGCCGTTCTTCGATATCCTCGAAAGGGTCTTCGGGTGTACGGTGGAGAGCGTTCCGATAAGCCTGCCGTCTGCCCTTATATCAGATGTGTTCCGGGGATGCTGCCACACATGCGAGGGCGCTGTCTTTTTAAAGGACACGCTTTTATGCTTCAGCTCGCTTATCATCGTATTTATAAGCGTTACCGCCTTGAAATACAGATTTTTCTCGGTCTGCTCCTTCGAATACATCCCGATCCCAAGCATCCTTTTTTCGTTGGCCGAGCCGTCCTCCTTTACGCCGCAAACGACTCTTCCGATCTCAAATACCGAAAACTCGGGCTTATAATTCCTGTTGTTATATATGAGAGGCAGAAGGCTTTCATGCATTGAGGTCCTTAATATCCCCGTATCCTGCTCCTCCGAGCTTCCTAAAAGCCGCACGTTATCCTCCGGGACAAGCCCGATATTGCGAAGCTCATCCGGATCGCACCATATCCTCGTATGTACCTCGTTCATTCCGAAGGTCTTTACGAGAAGATCCTTAACGGTATCTTCCTCATACCGTCTTTTGGTGGTCTTTGCGGGAAAAAGCGGAGACCTTGCCGTCTTTATCTCAAAGTTATCGTAACCGTATATCCTTGTTATCTCCTCGACTATGTCAGCCTTCATGCTGATATCCTTCGTGGCTCTGAAGGAGGGAACTCTGCATGAAAAGCAATCACCGTCCCTCTTTGTTTCAAAGCCCAAAAGCTTAAGCGTCTCCTCCATCCGGTCCGAAGAGATATCTATCCCCGTATACCGGTCTACAAAGGCCTTATCAAAATCAATATCAAGCTCTGGAAAATGTGTGGGATAGGTGTCGGTTATCCCGGTAACGAACCTGCAGCCGGGGTCTGTTTCGCTTAAAAGCCTGACAAACCGCTTTGCGGCAAGCATTGTAAGCTCCGGATCCAGCGTTTTTTCATATCTAGCGGAGGCGTCTGTCCGAAGCCCCAGCCTTGATGCCGATCTTCTTATGCACACCGCGTCGAAATTTGCGCACTCAAGGACCACCGAGCTGGTATCGTCAAGTATCTCGCTGTCAAGCCCGCCCATGATACCAGCGACGGCGACAGGTACAAGCTCCCCGTCCTTCTCATTATAGATCATCAGGGTGTCTGGCGTTATCTCTCTCTCATTTCCGTCGAGCGTGAAGAACTTAAAGCCCTCCTTCGGCGTATCCACCACGATCTTATCAACCCTGTTTCCGTCAAAGGCGTGGGTAGGCTGTCCAAGCTCAAGCATCAGGTAGTTCGTCAGGTCCGCAAGGAGATTGATGGCTCTGGTGCCGCAGTAATACAGCCTTATCTGCATTTCCATTGAGCTTGTGTTCTTTGTGATGTTTTCAGCCCTTAAACAGGTGTACCTGTAAGCAAGCGCGGGGTTTCGTATTTCAGCCTCCACCCTTTCATCGCCGTTGTAGGGCACCTCCATCACCGGCAGGGGCTTCAGGGGCTTTTTGGTAAGCGCCGCAAACTCCCTGGCCATTCCGTAATGGCCCCACAGATCTGGACGGTTTGTGAGGGATTTGTTATCCACCTCAAATACGATATCCTCAATAGGGAAAAGCTCCTTAAGGTCGGTTCCGTTTTTATATGAGGGATCAAGCTCCATTATGCCTGAATGGTCGTCCGATATCCCCAGCTCCTTTCCAGAGCAGCACATCCCGTTCGACACCTCTCCTCTGAGCTTTGCAGGCTTTATCTTAATGTCTCCGAGCCTTGCTCCGAGCCTTGCAAAGGCGGTCTTGATACCCTCCCTTGCATTGGGGGCCCCGCATACGACATCAAATACCTCATCTCCCGCGTCCACCTTTAAAAGATGCAGATGGTCCGAATCCGGATGAGGCCTGCAGGACAGTATCTCTCCAACAACGACTCCGCTTATATCCCTGCCCTTATACTCAATACCCTCAACCTCGGCGCAGGCCAGCGTAAACCTCTGAATGAGCTTCTCTATATCCTCTCCCTCCAGATCGACAAAATCCCTGATCCAGTTCATTGAAACAAACATATATATCCTCCTTAGATACTCTTAAACTGTGAAAGTGTATTCAGATCCCCGCTGTTAAAGGCTCTTATATCCCCCACGCCGTATTTCATCATGGCAAGCCTTGTAAGTCCCAGCCCGAAAGCAAAGCCGGTATACTTAAAGGGCTCCTCATCGGTATTTATGCCCCCGTGCTTAAGGACATTCGGGTGTATCATCCCGCAGGGACAGAGCTCCAGCCAGCCCGAATTCTTACAGGAGGGACAGCCCTTCCCGCCGCAGATCAGGCATTGTATGTCAAGCTCAAAGCCCGGCTCGACGAAAGGGAAAAAGCCGGGACGCAGCCTTACGGTAACCTCTCTTCCGAATACCTCGGAAAGCATTGTCTTCATAAAATAGATCAGGTTGGATATGGAAATATCCTTATCCACCATGATCCCCTCCATCTGGAAGAAGGTATTCTCATGGTTTGCGTCGATAGCCTCATTTCTGAAGCATCTGCCCGGAAAGACGGCCCTTATCGGTCTTCCGGTCTCGTGAAGCATGGGACCGTATTTCTTAAGTATGGCGTTCTGGGCCGCGGAGGTATGACTCTTTAAAAGCTCCTTGGGAGTCGTCAGATAGTAGGTGTCCTGCATATCTCTGGCCGGGTGGAATTCAGGGATGTTCAGCGCCTCAAAGCAATGATAATCATCTACGATTTCATTGTAGTCCTCAACATCAAAGCCCATCGACTCAAAAATATCCTCCAGCTCGCGCTGTACAAGGGTTATCGGATGGTAGGAACCGTCAGGGCAGTTTACGGGGAGCGACTCGTCATAGCTTTCGGCACCGTCTATAAGCAGCTTTTCCTGAAGGCTCACTATTTCCGACTTCCTGTCCTCAAACCTGTCTGTCAGCTCCTTCTTAAAATTATTGATAAGCCTTCCGTATTCCTTCTTTTTCTCATCGGGGACCTTAGAAAGCTCCTTCATCAGAGCTGAGACCTGCCCCTTTTTGCTAAGGAAGTCAAGGCGCAGCTCCTCCAGGGATTTGACATCATTTACGTCCCTGAGCTTTTTATAGAACTGCTCCCGAAACTTATCCACCATATCGATCATAATATGTTCCTCCTATACTTTCTTCTTTTCCAGGACCTTCCTGAAATTAATGATGTTTTTAAGACTTTCAGAGGCAGGGGCCCATTCTGTCTCCTGAGACACCCTTGCCCTTTCCCTGTCTGCTTCTATGGCCTCAAGGACCCGGTCGCTGTCAAGGCGGCTCCTCTCCCTCTGTTCGTTAATGCGTTTTCTGAAATATATCCTGTCAGAGAATATACTGTTAAGCTGAGCTCCCATAAATAATATATACATATTTATATACAGCCACAGAAGAAGCACGACCACCGTGGCAAGAGAACCGTATATTGAAAAGCTGTCCATAAAGTAATTGAGAAAGACAGTAAACAGCCCGGAAAAGACGACCATTGCCGCGGTAGCCGCAAAGGCTCCGAAAAGCTGTGACCTGATCTTCTGCTTTTTCCTCGGAAGAAAGCAGTACAAAAGTACGAGCAGGACAAGGGCTCCGAGGATGAAAATAAGATTGGTGTAAAACTGGCCCAGACTTCCCGCTATGGAAGCGCCCGGCACAAACCTGTCGATCAGCTCAAGGATGTACTGGCCGAAGGCTCCGAATATCAGCTCGATCGTCAATACGAGAAGCATGATGAGAGTATAAAGTGATGATTTGAGCCTTATTATAACGTAATTATACGGCTCCATGATATGGAATATCTCATCAAGCCCTCTCCTTATTGACATAAGGCCCCTTGAGGCAGACCAGATCGCAGCTGCGGCAGAGATCGAAAGTATCGTAAAATGATCCTTATAGACCTCGTTGATAAGGGAAAAGGCAAAATCATCAAACTGGGCAGGCAGAATACGTTTTACGGCGTTTATCACCATTTCCTCGGTAAGGGGTGTAAACGGAACCACGGCAAAAAGTGCCAGGATGAAAGGAACAGAGGCTATAAACATATAATACGCTGCCGATGCGGCGTAGACATCCACGTGATTTGCCCTCATCCTGTCAAAGAAGGATCTGCATATTCTGTATATTCTTATACAAAGCTTCTTCATTATTTCTATTGATGACATGCAGTGCACCGACCTGCTTCGTGCACCTTCGCGCCGGCCGCATGCCGTGTATGCTATAAACAGAGAAAAAGAGAGAAACGTCAGCTTCTCCCTTTGTCCCTGGTATGGACTGACCCCGAAATGCCGGTTCTTGAATTTTGACTCCTAGCTGACGCCAGGTGGATAACCGCAATCATACTTCTGCCGTCCACTGAAAATGAGGCATGACATCCGTATGACGATATAGGAATTCCGTTTAAAGTAATGTAGGTTCAAAACATCAAGAATTATCGAACATTTCAGGTTAGGTTGATTATAAGATAAAACCCGTTGAAAAGCAATAAAAACTTGGATTAATATATAGGAGGATCATTTTAAAAACATGCTGGAAATGAGAGAATATTCTGATATAATGAA